>JAEEGK010008922.1_pt1 | contig 23556 bp, 12 predicted proteins | sample 8958771 | NCBI WGS metagenome assembly JAEEGK01 (sample SAMN16246547, study PRJNA631951) | gut metagenome | biome: gut microbiome; feature: rumen; material: SC-attached | host: Bos | place: Iran: Karaj | collected 2018-10
AAATCTTAAAAGAATTACAAAATCAAGCAAATGATATTAAAAATTTATATCAAGTAATATATGATATAGATACATTATCTAAAAATAATAATTTTTTAAACACTAATACGAATTTACCAAGTAATATTAATAATAACAATAATTTCAATTTAGATGAAAATATTACATTTAATAACATATTATCTTCAATAGAAAATGAATTATCAAAAAAAGCAAATATTGAACAATTAAATTATGCTTTAGAAACTCAAGCGAAGATCAATGATGCTTTTTGTTCAGCAAATAGAACTGCGAAATGGAGTTGGTCAAATGATGGGTTATTAAAAAATAAATTTATTATTTGGAGTATTCAAAATATTAATACAGCTTTAGATTTATTTATTTGGGAAAATGAAAATAATTCTATTGTAGTTTCCTCAAAGGGGATTTATAAAGTATGTGTTGGATTAATCTCTTTAGATAATAAAGATAATTTTAGTATTTTAATTAATGATGAAATTATTTTTGAAAGTGAATATGAGAGGAATAGCATTAATGAATTAAATCAAAATAATACTATTTTATATATTGATAAATATATTGCTTTAATGGATAATTCAAGGATTCAAGTTAAAATTAATTCACAAAATGAATGTAATGGGGAAGCTTTCATTGAAATTACAAAAATAATTTAAATGTTTTTTAATTTGAATTTGAAATCATAATATTTTTATTTTTTCTTTTTATTTTATTTAATATAGTTCAAATTAAATTTTAAATATGAATTAATACATTTTTAATAAAAATATAACAAGAAGAGATAATCTAGAAAATGAATAATAGAGGAAAAAGATTAAATTGAAATAGAAATTAGGTAGATAAAATTATTATAAGTGAGGAAGAGAATTGATGAATTAATTTTAACAGTCATCAGAATAATTTCAAAATAATCAAAATTGTTTTGTATTTTAACTGTTGAATTATGATTATAGTATAAAAAATAAATCAAGATGAAATAATTTTTTAAAAAAATGAAAATAATTATTAATTCGATAAGAGATTTATTAAATAGAAATTCAATGATACAAAAAAATTAAAAAAATTTGAATTTATGATTATAGAAAAAACAATCAATTAAAAGAAAAGAAATTATTCAATTATTATTCAAATAAAATTACATTTTTTCTAGTTTTAGCTTATGAAACTTTATTAATAATATTCATACATAATAAAAGAAGATAAAAGTCACAAAAACAAGATATATGTTAAAAAATAAAAGGAATAAAAATAAATAAATATTTAACAATTATTGGAAATAAAAAATTAAAAAAATTAAAAATTTCCTAAAATTTGTCTTTCCTTTATAAATTCATCCAAATATTAATATATTTAATTACACATTAAAAATATTCATAAATAAAAAATGAAACAAGGCGGTAATTCAAATAGTAAAAATTCCTCATCTTCAAAAAAAAAAGGAAGCAGTAGTAAAAAGGATGAAAAAACTCAAAATATAAAATTTTCAGAAATTCAATCAAATCAATCTTCAAAATCAATAGAAAGTTTACTAGTCCCACCAAACGAAAATCGTCAAAGAGCTTTTTTAAAAGGAAACACAGGAGTTCCTTTATTCACACCTCCATTAAATTCTTCTTCTGAAAATGCAGGACCATTAAATTATAATTCAAGTTCAGAATCAACTCAAGGAAATCAAATGTTTTGGGGAACAAATATTAATGTTATGGATATTTTAACAAAATTTAGAACTTTTTTATTAGATTTTAAAGTTGAAGGCGATAAGGAAGGAGGTGATAATTATTATATTAGGCAACTAAAGGAAAATAGCGGAGCAAAAATATATATATTAAATATTGATGGTAAACACTTAGAAACTTTTGATAAATTATTTTATAGTCAATTAATAAATTTTCCAACTGAAATGATTCCTTTAATGGATAATGGAGTTACTGATGTTTATAAGGAAATTGCAAAAGATATGAAAATTGATGATAAAAGTGATAATATTATTCAAGTAAGAATTTCAGATTTAAGTAAACAAAGTAGAATTAGAGATTTAGGACCTGATGATATTGATAGATTAATTTCTATTACTGGTATTGTAATTAGAACAAGTGAAATTATTCCTGAAATGAGAGAAGGATATTTCCAATGCACAAATTGTAAAAAAAGTGAAAGAAGTACTTTAGAAAGAAATATTATTACTGAACCTACTGAATGTAAAAATTGTCATGTAAAAGGATCATTTGAATTAATTCATAATTTTTCTTTATTTAATGATAAACAATATATTAAAATTCAAGAAACTCCTGATTCAATGCCTGAAGGAGAAACACCTGTTACTATTCATTTATGTGCTTATGATGAATTAGTTGATTTTGTTAAACCTGGTGATAGATGTGAATTTGTAGGAATTTTCAGAGCACAAGGAATGAGAGTCAATCCAAGACAAAGAGTAACTAAAAGTACTTTTAGAACTTATATTGATGTCGTTTCAATTACTAAATTTAATAAAATGAGATTAAATTTAGATGAACAGAAAGATGATTATTTTGAAGATGTAGATCAAACCAAATATAAAACAAATGAATTAGATGATATTGAAAGAAGTAAATTATTAGAAGAAGTAGAAAAATTAAAAAAAAATGAAAATATATATCAAATATTAGTAGATTCATTAGCACCATCAATATGGGAAAACGATGACATTAAAAAAGGTTTATTACTTCAATTATTTGGAGGAGTAAATAAAGATTTTACTGATTCAGGACAAGGGAAATTTCGTGGAGATATTAATGTACTTTTAATAGGAGATCCTTCGACAGCAAAATCCCAATTATTACAGTATGTACATAATTTATCCCCAAGAGGAATATACACAAGTGGAAAAGGTTCTTCTGTAGTTGGTTTAACTGCTTATGTAACAAAAGATCCAGAAACAAGAGAATTAATATTAGAAAGTGGAGCTCTTGTTTTAAGTGATAAGGGGATTTGTTGTATAGATGAATTTGATAAAATGGATGATAATACTAAAGTAATATTACATGAAGCAATGGAACAACAAACAATATCAATTGCAAAAGCAGGTATAATTTGTCAATTAAATGCAAGAACTGCTATTTTAGCAAGTGCAAATCCAATTCATTCTAAATATGATCCTAAATTAAGTGTTATTCAAAATATTAGATTACCACCTTCTCTTTTAAGTAGATTTGACTTGATTTATTTAATGCTTGATAAACATAATGATATTAACGATAGAAGATTAGCAAATCATATAGTATCTTTATATGGAGAAGAAGAATTTGATATGGAAATAGATAGTGGAAATAAAAAAAAATCAAAAAGTAAAAAACAAGCACAAACAACAACTTTCATAAGAAAAGAAGTATTAACAACATATATTTCAGAAGCTCGTAAATTAGAACCAAAATTAAAAGATGAAATAATAAATGATTTAATTAAATATTATGTTGATATTAGAAAATCATCTACTGGAAAAAACACAATTTCAGCAACTCCAAGACAATTAGAATCTATAATTAGATTAAGTGAAGCAAGAGCAAAATTACGTTTTTCAGAATATATAGAAAAAGAAGATGTAGATGAGGCAATTCGTTTAATTAAAGTTGCAACTCAACAAGCAGCAACTGATCCTGTGACAGGGTTGATTGATATGGATATGATTATTACTGGAATTACTTCAAGTACTAGAGCTAAATTGGTTGATTTGATTGATTGTATTAAAAGTGTTTTGAGAGAATATGCTGAAACTGCTAGGAAAGGAGTAAGGTTTGGAAGCTTAAGTGATGAAGTAAGAAAAGTTATTGGAGAGGAAATGTCTTTTTCAGAATTTGAGTTTAGAGATGCATTGAGATTACTTGAAGAAGAGAATTATATTAGTATTATTGGGAATAAAAAAGCTCCTATTATTAGATTAGTTGCACAAGAAATTTAATAATTAATGTTTTTTTTTAATTAATTTTTTTGTTTAATTATAAAAATAGAACCTTGAAATAAGAAATTCATGTCAAAATAAAAATTTAAGGTATTTTTTAACTTTTTGCATTATAACCTAAAAATGTTTTATAATTATTATTTATTATTTAAATGATAAAATGACAATAAATCTATATAAAAAAATCAATTGAAATCATAAAAATCCATATACATATGATTATACCTTTAAAAAAAAAATAATATTTTAAATAATATGATTAAATCAAATATATAAAAGAAAATCAAAAATATGATTTTTAATCCACTGATTTTAAAAATAAATAAAAAATAAAGAAAAAAATATATACATATTCAAAGATTAAATAATCCAAATTATCATATAGATAATATTAGTTCAAGAAAAAACAAATTAAATGTTTTTCCTATTCAATTAATTCAAAATTTAGATTTTGATTCTGATGAATAAAATTTAGTATTTCCTATTATAATATATAATTTTTTAAAAACGATATTATTTTAACAAAAGAGTGTTTCAGTGAAATAATGAATATTTAATTTTTATAAAACAAAAAAAAATAATTATAAAGAGTATAAAGCAAAAATTAAAGAAAGGTATTGAAGTATCACTGCACAATATAAAAAAAATTTAATAACAGAAATGAAAAAAAGAATTTATTTAATCTTATAAAATTGAAATAAAAAAGATATTGAAAATAAAAATAATTTGTATTTTAAAAATATTAAAAATCACAACAAAAAATATATTGTTATTTCTTCTTCTTTAAATCTCATCAATAAAAATACTTAATTACTTTTCTGAATATTCAAATAGATTAATTTAATATATATACAAATATCATCTAGATATAATTTTCAGCAGATTTATTTCTAATATTATTAGTAGACCTATTTCCACTTTTATGCTTATTATTATTACTATAGATTCTAGAAAAAGTTGAAATTGTTTGTTTACTAGAATTCCTATTCATTGGAAATTTCCTATTAGATATTAAACTACTGACCTTATTATAATTATGATAATTATTATTTAAACTATAGTTTTTATCATCTATATGACTTATTGAATTCTTTTTATGTTTATGTCTAGGATTTTTTCCAGGAGATAAAGTAGATTTATTTGATAAATTATTTAATATTTTATAATAAGTAGAAGTAAATACTTGATTATCAATTAAATTAAAATTCGAAGATCTATGTTCGTAATTACTATTCTTATTTTTATTTTGATTATTTTCATTTGTAAATTTATCATCTCTTTTAATTATCCATTTTGATGAAGTTTTTCCATTATTATTTATATTAATATTAATACTTGAATTTTGATTCGAATTAAAGTTATTTTGTTCTTTTTCTAATTTTATTATTTTTTTCTCTAACTTTTCAACTTGGTTTTTTAAATTCACAATCATTTTTTGATCATTTTCTCTTTTAAATTCGATTTTTTTTTTTTCTTCTTCTATTTTGGAAATTGCGTTTTTTAAATTTGAATTTTCTCTTCTTAAAATTTCAATTTCATTTTCTTTTCTATCATTATGTAAAAATTCTCCTCCTTCATATTTCACTTTTTCTTTCATATTTTCAAATTCAATTTCCATTTCCATATAAGCCTTTAATCTTAACTCTAAACTTTCTCTTTGAATTTTATATTGTAAACATTTTTTTAAATAAAATCTTAATTGACTTTCTAAATTTTTCATTTGATTTTCATATTTTATATTTTCATTTTTTTCTTCAGAAAATTTTGTAGTTTCTTTTTCTTTTGTGTTTAATTCATTTCTTTGTTTCTTTGAATTTAAATTCTCTATTTTTTTATTTATTAATATAGGAATTGATTCTTTGATATAATGGAGAATTGTTGTAATCTTTGTAGTTAAAATTAATTCTTCATATTCTTTTGGATCTAATAATACTTTTTTTCCTTTTATTTCTTCTAAAATATCATAATATAATTCATAAGCTTTTTCTCGATTTTCTATTTCTTCAATTGGAATTTCTGTATTTGAAATATTCATTTTTAAATTAAATATATTTTTAATTATTTGAAATAACTTAAAATTTAAAATTTTAATTTAAAAAAATTTTTCAATAAAATATAAAATCAAAAAAATTATTAAATGTTGTTGGTTTTTAAATTTATGATTGTTTAATTTTTCTCTTTTAAAACTTATTAATGTTGTTCAATTAAGTTTTTTTATTCACTTAATTTTAAAATGATAAAATCATAAAAAAAATTAATATAAAATTGTTAAACTTAAATTTTATATTTTGGTTAAAAGACATATAATTTAATGGTTGTAATTATATCTTAATATTTAAAGATTTTTTATTATTTAGACCATAAATTTTAATTTATATTATTTTTTGAATTTTTTTCTTTATTTAAAGTTTCTTAGGAAAATATTTGACATATAATTTATTTATAATAAATTATAATTTTTGTCTCTGAAAAAAATATTATCTTTTGTTATTCCAATAATAAAATATTTCATTTTTTTTATTTACTTTTCTCAAACTTTTTAAATTTTCATTAATAATAATATAAGATTAATATAAAAAATTTAAAAGTAAAATAACTCAAAAAATAATTAAAAAAAATAAAATTCAATTAAACTTTAATTTCCTTTTTACAAATTGGACAAATTTTATTTTTTAACAACCATTCATCAACACAAGGAGCATGAAATAAATGATTACATGTTAATTTAGTTACTTTTTCACCTTCTTTAAAATCATATTGACAAACAGCACACTTAGTATCACAGTTTTTAAATTTATATTTACTAAAATATACAACTGGAATTTTTTTAATTTGATTTTTTGTTAAACCTTTACTAACATTTCCTACTTTATCTTCCAAAGCTAATAATTCTTCATAAGTCATATTATCTGGATTAGGACAAAGTTGATCAATAATATTTTGTTCTAATTGAGCATTATCATAATCATAATCTGAAACAAAATCTCCTGGATTAAATCTATTATTTATATTTTGAAAAGGATTTAATCTTGACATTAAATTATTTAATCCAATAAACCCGTCATCGAAATCATCATTAAAATCATAGTCGTCGTAATTTATTCTATTATTACTCTCGTAATTTCTATTATTATTATAATTATTGATATTATGTGATAAAGAATTTATTTCGTTTTTTAAATTTTTGATTTTTCTTCTGTATTCTTGGATTTCTCTTGTTTTTTGATTTAATTCATATTTTAATCTTTGATTTTCATTTTTTAAATTTGAATTATTTGAATATTTTTGATTGATGTTTTTCTGATATTTGGATGGAGTTGATATTTGATTTACATTACGATTAATAGAATTATAGTTTTTCATTTTTATTAACAATTATATTATTTATTTTTCTTTTATATTAAATGTAAAGATAATTAAAAAATAGGTTTATAAGATTTTAAATTAATGCATTAATTCAGATTAAGATTAAAATTTTTCTTTTTTGAAGTTAATTCAAGGATTATCAAAATAAATTCTTAAAAGAATAACAACAAATTTTAAAAATATAAACTTTTATTTTTTTTTTATTGAAAAAAAGATAAATAAATGTTTAGTTTAGAATTGATGAAATTTATATTCCAAAATAAATCAAATTTATTGAAAGAAAATAATATATTATACGACTTTCAATTGATATTAAAATATTCATTGAAAAATACAACAATCAAACAATTTATTAAAAGTAATTATTTCATAGAAATATTAGTTTAAAATAAAATCAATAAAAATAAAAAATTATATTTATATTTTATCATAATTCTTTTAATATATAATCATTTAAATAAATAATATTTAAAAGAACTTTTTTATTAATATATTTTTCAACAAAAGAATTTAGAATATTATTTGAAATTATATTATAATTAAAATTTAGTAATTTTTTATTTATTTTATTTCGATGAAAATGATTGGAAACACATTTTAGAATTTTTATATATATTATCCACTTCAATAAACATTTAAATTAATTTTACTTTTGATAAAAATCAAAAAAAAGTAAATAATAAAAAATAAATGAATAAACCAATTTTCTCTCCACACAAACGTGGAAAATCTCCAACCCCATCAGTAACTCGTAAATCTGGTAAATCAAAAACAACAATTTTATCAAAAAGCCAATTCTCTTTCATAAGTCTTTTCAAATCTTCAACAAAAACTTTTCAAAATCCAGAATATAGAGATTATATGGAAGATATAACTTTAACTCAACATGGTTTTATGAAAGATGCTAATAAACATATCTTTGGAATATTTGACGGTCATGGTGGTGATGAAAGTGCAAAAATGTGTCAGGAACTCTTCCCAGAAATTTTCTCTCTTTTAACTAAACAATCGCCTTTCAATGTAGAACAAAATTTAAAAAAGTCTTTTCAGAAACTTGATGAAGAAGCTAAAAAGAGAAAATATAAAAATTTAGGAAATACAGCAACAGTGATTTATATCACTAATAAAACTTTATTTTGTGCTAATGTAGGTGATTCTTCTTGTGTAATAGTGTTTAATGATAATGCTAAAAAAGTTTCTTTTGATGATAAAGCTTCTGAGCCTTCTGAAATAAAAAGAATTGAAAGTTGCGGTGGAAAAGTAATTGATGAAAGATTAAATGGTGTTTTAGCTATAAGTAGAGGGATTGGAGATTTAGATATGAAAGATAAAGGTTTAAGTTGTGAACCTCATGTTTATAAAACACTTATTGATGAAACTACTGATTATTGTGTTATTGCAAGTGATGGTATTTGGGATGTTATTGAACCTATAGATGTTTATAAGATTTGTAAGAGAGATAATAATCCAGATATTATTGTTGAAAGTATTGTTGATGAGGCTATTGAAAGAGGAAGTGAAGATAATATTAGTTGTATTGTAATTTGTTTGAAAGAAGGGAAGAAATAGAGTTTTTATCGGGAAAATTGGATTTTTTAATTTTGCCTATGATATTGTTATTTTTGTGAAATGTTTTTATATTAAAGTTTTATTTATTTATGAAAAGAAAAGGGAAAAATTATTTATTTTTTTTAATATTTTTTACTTCAAAAATCATAAAAAAAAATTCAAGCTTTTTAAATTATTTTTACTTATATAAACCATTCTCCTCAATATAATTAATAACTCTTTTTGTTGTTAATCCACAAATTCCTAAACTTAATTTACCTTCAGCTTTATTTTTAATTCTTTCTCTAATATTAGTAGAACTACCACTATTAATAGTATTCATAATTTGATAATTTTTAGGATAAATATAATTAGGATTATTCAATTCCATAGGATAACCTTCTCTTTGAATTATAATAAATTTAAATTCACTTATTAATTTTTCACATTCATCCCATTTATCTAAACCTTTTATTAAATCACTTCCAATAACAAAAATAAATTCTTTTTCAGGGTATTTTTTTTCAAAATCTTTCAATAAAAAATAAGTAGGTACATATTCTCCTTTATCAATTTCATATGTATCTATTTTAATTGGAATCTTTTCATCAAGTAAATCTTCTAAAATAAAATTTAACATTTTTAATCTGTGAGATGAAGGAGTTCTTAAACTTTTATCAGAACGACCATCACCACATGGAATTAATAATACTTCCTCTATTGAAGGGAAAGTATTATATATTTCACATGCTATTTGAATATGGGCTATTGTTGGAGGATCAAAACTTCCTCCTAATATCGCCACTTGTTTTTTTTTAATCATTATTTTTAATAATAATTTTATTTATTTTTTTTCCAAATCTAATCTTTGAAATTTAAAATGTTTATTTATTTGAGATAAATATTTATTATTATGAATATTAATATTAAAAATATTTTATATTATTTGGAATAAAAAATTATTTAAATATTAATATATATATTTTAATCAATTGTATTCATTACTTTTTTAAATCTATTAAAAGTTCTTTCGGTTTTTCCGAACATTTCATTTCTTTTTCTTTTTAAAGCATCTTCTCTAATTTTTAAAACTCTAAAGAATTCTTCTCTATAAGGATACATAACTCTTTTATTATAATCTTCGGGAAATCCTTTTTTTTCTTTTTTCAAATTAAAAAAATTTAAATCAGTTTTATAGAAATTATATTGTTTCATTAATTGAGTAACATGTTCTTTTTTAGTAAAAGGATTTTTAATATCCATTTCATCAGGATCTTTAAGGATAAAACTTTCTTCTTCTTCATTTTTTTCATTGGCATGATGAGTATTTTGAGTTTGTTGATAAGAAGTTAAATTAGTACTCAAGTTAAAAGTTTTTCCTTTAAATTTGTTTTTGAAATTTTTTTCAATTTCTTCACTTTTTTCGTCATTATTATCTGATAAATCACCATCAAGATGAGTTAAATAAAGAGTGCTTTTTATCTTTTTATTTCTAAATGTTTTATCTGGTACAAATAAAGTTTCATTTCTATAATTTATTTCTTTGTCAAAATTTGTTTTTAATATTTCTTTTCTTTTTTGAAAATAATTTTTACAATGTTGTTTACTTAATAAATTACTTAAAAGAGAAATATAATAATTTGTAAATCCATGTTGTTCTTTTTCCATATCGAAAATATATCTTTTTACAATTCTTTTAAATTCAAAAATATTGTTTTGATTTATTATTGCATCTTCTCTATCTTTTGCTCTCCATTTTACTAAATCAGAATCTTTTGAGATTACTTTTCCTTGAAATGCTCTTCCTTCTGTATTTATATATTCATCAACTATTTTCATGTCTCTTTTTTCTGCTAAATAATTTTTTTTGAATATATTAGGAAGTCCTGATTTTTTCAAACTCATTTTTTTTATTAATATTTTTTATTATGATTTAAGAAATATTAATTTTTCTTTTTTCGTTTTAAGAAATATTATACAATAATATTTCTTAAAAAGATATTTAAGGAAATAAAACTAAGACAAAGAAAAAATAATATTTATTAAAGATATGAGTGAAATATATTTGTCCCTATTTAATTTAATAGGTTGTAAAAAAGTGTTCAATTTTAAAATATTCAAATTAACTTCCATTAAAATCTTTTTGGCGAAAAGAATTTATTGAATTGTTAAATTCATCAACTCTTTATTCCTTTTAAGATTCTAATTATATTTAAATAGAAAGAATTAAAAATCTAAAATAAAATCTTTCCCCTCATTAAATTACGGTATATTCAAAATTAACAGATTCAAATATTTTATTAAATTTAATAGAAGTTTTTTTATAAAACTAATAATAATTATTAAAATAATCAAATCTATATTATATTAATAAAACAAAAGTTTTGTTCTTAAATAAAACTTAAATAAAATTTAAATGTTTTGATGATATAAATAAAAAAATTTAAATATATAAAATTAAACTCACATACTTTATCACTCAATAAAACTTTTAACTTATTTTTTTTTCTTTTGTTTATTATACATTTCATTCAAAACTTTATTAGATAAAGTCGAAGTAGAATATCTATTAGTTTTACTTAAAAAATTATTTTCAATACTTTTTTCATTTTTAATATTTAAATTTCTACTTTTATGAATAATATCATTAAATCCTTTAATTTGAATTCCTTTAATATTTTTTCTTTTACTCGTGGAAAAGTTGTTTGAAATAATTCTTCTTTTTATTTTTTTATTATCAGAACTATTTAAACTTTTATTTCTTTCATTAATATTATTTGAAGGAAAATATTCATAAGTTTTTAATATTTTCTCAAAATCAGATGATTTTCTGGGAGAAATAACATCAAAATTTTCATTGGGTTCATCAATTATTATTCTATCAGTTCTTGAAATGTTAGTATTTGTTTTTGTTATTGTATTATTATTAGTATTATTTGAATTATTATTATTTGATATTTGAGGATTATAATTTCTATGAGTAACACTAATGTATGTTGTATTTTTTTTTGAATTTGTAATATCAATACTTTTATTTTTTTGGATTTTTATTAATTTTTTTTCTAAAACATTATTTTTATCATTTAAATTTTTATCTTTTGTTTTTACACTATTATTTATTTCTTTATTCATTGAAGATATTAGAATTCTTTTAACTGATGAAGTTGATGATGAAATTTTTTTATGATTTTTCATAGATGATTTATTATCAATCTTTTTGAATTTTTTATTGAAAATTTCGAAAAGATCATTTTTACTTGTTTTACAATGGATTTCTCCTCTTGAACTTAAAAGATTTTTTTTACTGGCATTTAAATTAGTTTGAGATTTTATTTTTTGATGAGTTTTATTTATTTTATTTGTTGTGTTTGATATTTTAGTTGAAGGCAATTTATTTTTACTAGTATATCCAGTAATAACTAAATTAGAACTTGAAGGTGATAAAATTGTATTTTGATTTAAATTACTAGTAGTACTTTTATTGTTTTTATTTAACGAACTTTTACTTAAAGGAGAAGTAACATTAAATTTATAAAATTTTTGGTTTTTAATTAAATTCTTTTCTTCAAGAGCTTTAATTGTAATATTATTATTATTATTTGTTAAAAGATTACTTATTAATATAGGTTTATTATTTTTATTCATTTGAGTAGGAGAACTTATATATATAGTATTATTATTATATTTTTGATCCATATAAATACTAGATATATCTTTATTATTATTAACTTCATTTTTTTTATTTGAAATTTTAATAGAATTTTTAGATATTTTCGAAGTTTTAGAATTTGATAATCCTTCACTAATATATCTTTTATGATTTCTTCCTTTTATTTTTGAATTAATTTTAGGAACAGGAATATTATTTTTAAAAATATTATTATTGATATTTTTTTTATGTAAAGAATTCACAACTTTAATTTTTTCTTTTTCAGCATTATCAATCATTCTAACAACATTATCCATAGTTAAAGTATTAGAATTATCATTTTCATTATTTAATCCAAAAAACAGCTTTACACCACTTGTATCAGTTTGATTTAAAATAGAATCAATGGCTTTATCATTAAATACAAGATCTTCATTATCATTAATATTATTTTTTTTATTAAATTGATTATATTTTTTATCTTTTTTTTCTTTTTCCTCTTCTAATTCTTGTTGTTGATCAATTACTCTTTGTTTTCTTTGAATATTTTTATAAATATATTTTGACTCAGGTAGAATTACATAATTAGGAAAAATAACTGAACAACTTTCATAATATTCATAAATATTAGGTAAACAATCAAGAGAATCTTTTATTGAATAAAATTTTTGAAGAAATTCTGTATAATCTCCTACAATTAAGTAATCTTTAAATTCTGCAACAACATGAGTATTTTCATTACTAATTATTTCGTTTATTATTTTAATATTGTAAAAATTGTTATTGTGAGAATAGGTTTGTTTAAATTTTATATATATATTTTTTTCAAGTTGAAATAATTGGGTGTTAAAATTTTTTTGTTTGGAATTTTTTTTGTTTGGGTTTTTTTTTAAAGGATTATTTAGATTTTCTGTTTTAGATTTTGGAATTATTTTATTATTTACTTGATTGATATTTGAATTTTTTATGTTTTGGTATTTTTTTGAATTATTTGGAGAAAAAGAATTTTTTACCGATTTAAATGTTTTCATTTAAAATAATTGTTTTATTAATATTAAAAAATTAGTTAATAATTTTTGAAAAATATTGTTTTTATAAATGTTATATGAAAAAGTATTTAAATGAAAACAAATTTTATACAATAATAGTTTTGATGGAATAGATTTAATTTAAAATAATTATTTATTATAAATATGATGAATATATTTAATTAAAATCAAAAAATAATTTTAGAAAAAATTAATTAAGAATTGGAGAATCATTCAATTTCAAAATTTAGAATGTATTTAAGTATAAAAATATATTAATTAAATTATAATCATTAATACCTTAAAATATAGATAGTAAATTCTCCTTATTATATTAATAGAATTAAGAACATTTTGTCCTTTAATAGTTAAAAGAAAAAAAATAAGTTTATTATATATCATTTAGGGTTATTTAAAATGAAGATAATATTATAAATTATTATAAGTTACTTAAAACTCAGTAAAATATTTTTTTTAAGATTAATTTTTTTTTCTTTATTTTGAAATTATTTTTCAAAACTTCTTTAAGTTAAAATTACTTGTAATTATTTTTTTCTAAATAAATAAATTTTCTATTAATTAATAATTCAAAAAAAAATAAATTTATTGATATTATTTTAAAATCAATTTATTCAAAGTATATTTTTCAAAAATGTTTTAGATATCCTAATTATTGAGTTATTCAATATCTTTTTAATATATTTATTAACTTAATTTCTAAAAACTTTTTTCTCATTTAAATATAATTCTCATAATATAGAAATCAATAAACAATAAAATTTTTTTAAAAAATAAATCAACCTTTTAATAAATAAAACTTAAAAAAATTCTTAATAAAATTAAAACTCTTTAAATAATTATAAACTCTTTAAAAATTTTTACCTTCCCAAGCCCAATTATGAATTCCAACATAAGTAATAAAAACTTGTTTTCCATCAAGTCCAAGTTCTTTTGTTAACATATCATTAACAGCTACACTCATTTTTTTAGATAATTCTGAATCAACATCTCCAAATCCAGCAAAAGAGACATAAGCCCCTTTTTCTGCTTTTTTTCCACCAAACCATAAAGGATATTTATCATTTATTCCTACCATTAAATGAGATGGTAATTTATTCATAAGTGAAATATCTTTTCCAAGTTGTTCTACAATTTTTTCTTTTTGTTCATCTGTAACTGGAACTGATATTTTTAAATCAATGAATGGCATTTTTTTTTATTTTTTATTTTTTATAATATCCTTATTTTATATAAATTAATTTATTATATATTAAATATTATTTTTTTTTTATTAATATATACTTCTCATTATATTATTTCCCATATTATTGGTAAATTATTATACTTATATTTTAAAAAATTGTGGTTATAATATAATTTATGTTATTAATAAATCTAAATGAATTCCTTTTTATTAGGATTTACTTTTTTTGTATCAATGAAGAAAAAAGAATAAGCTTTAAAATTTAATACGATGTTTTTTTCTTTTATATATTATTTTTTAATTTGCTGAAAATATCTCATTCAAAATTTTTAAAAATTCTTTATTGTAATTATTAAAATTTGATATTTTTATAAACTAAAATAGGTTTTATTTTATCTAATATTTCCTATAATTATTTTTCCTAATTGATAATATTTTTTCCTATTAATTGGGACTTTTAAATCAAATTATTAATTTATATTTCCACTTTATTTATATATTCATAATACAAAATAAGTTCTATTAGAATTATTTAAATCTTTTTTTATTATCAATAGAAAAACAAAATGTGCCATTATTTGATTCTCAGATTATTATTTGTAATTTATTTTTTTTATTTAAAAAAATTAAATATTTTTTGTCTCTGAATATTTTTAGAAATACTCTTAATGATGATGTATTTAAATGATTATCCCCTTAATATGAATAATTATAATTCTTATTTCGAGAATTTGAAATTGTTAAAGCATATTAAAACAGATGAAACAAAAATTAAAAAATAATTTTTAAAAAAACATAAATTAAAAATTAAAAATAATTCAAAATCCAATAAAATATAATATATTATTATATTATCAAACTCCAAAAAAACTATAATTAAATCAAATCAAATCAAATCAAATAAAAAAAAAAATGAATCCACTAAATCCTTCACCAGAACAAATGATGTTACCACAAGATAAAAAGACTCGTTCGGGTAATTGTTGTCTATCCTTTTCATGTTGGTTATTTTCTTTAGCAACATGGGCATCCCTAGCCACACTAATTATAAGTGCTATAACTAATAACAATGAATTATTGGGTCCATCTGCAGGAATCTTTGCATTCTGTTACATAGTTTATCTAATCCTAGAATTCTGTTCTCCAACCTGTAGTTACTTAATGAATAAACAAGGTGACCAAGGTATGTATTCTCAAATGGGAAAATTATTTTCTACTCCTCCTGTAATTAATTTCTATGCTGAATGCTATCATTATGAAACTCACCATTATACTACTAAAGATTCTGAAGGAAATGTAGAACATCATACAGAACAAAGAAAAGTTGTCACTCATAGAGATTCATATAATTTACCTTATTATTCTACTAAAGATGTAAGTGGGCTTTTTTTATTGAGAATGGATCTTGCTCAAGCTAAAAAAAAAGCTTTTATTAAATTACATTTACAGAAAGAAGTTAATTTTGCTGATTCTATTAGTTATATGGATTATCTTAGTCAGAAAGATTTATTTTGGAGAAGAAATCGTTTTTATGATGTACATATGGATTTTAATGAAACTAGATATATTCCTGGTATGGAAAAACATAATTTAGTTAAAATTGGTAATGAAGATCCAAGTTCAGTTGCAATTGGTTGGTATATATTATTTGTGATTTTGACATTTGGTCAATTTTATAAACAATATGTTGATTCATTTTGTGTTTTTCAAAATTTCAAAATACGTAAATTAGTATCAACAAGATATAATTTATTAGAGCCTCAATTCATTCAACAATATCAACCTTTAATGCCAGCATTAAATTTAGTTGTCGAGCAATATAGTTATCAACCACAAGAAACAGGATATTGTTCATCAGAAGTTCAACCTGTTCTTCCAACTAAAGAAGAATTAGAAAGAGCAAGTCAATATAATAATCAAATTCCAAATTATGGTCTTACTATCAGTGGAGGAGTAATTCAAGACATTCCTCAATTTAATGATCAAAATTATAATGTTCCTCCTCCTTCATTTACTTCAATGGCAGGAGATGCTGTATTGAATCAAAATCAAATTAATCAAAATCAAAATGTTAATATGACACCTACTTATATGAGTGGAAATGTCAATGCAGCTAGTAATGCTCCTGGATATAATCCACCTTTTCAACCTATTCAACCTGGTCAACCCATGATCCAACCTGGTCAACCCATGAACCAACCAAATATTAATATGGCGGGAAATCCACAGAATTATGGAAATGGAGGATATAATACAGGATATGGAGGATATTAATTATTTTATTAATTTTTTTGTTTGATGAGTTTTAATACTAAAATTTTATTTTCTTATAAAGTGTTTTTAAATGTTTTTTATTTAATTTTTTTAATATTATATAATAATATTTATTTAAAATAAAAATATTAAAACTTCCCTATAAATGCAAAATATTATCTTAATTTAATTAATAAGAGAAAAAAAAATTAACCAAGTTATAACAATTATTACTTATTATCATTTATTTATTCAATTATATAAACCATATAAAATAATACTATATTTTTTTCAAATAAAAAAAACTTCATAAAAATACTTTTAAAAGACTTAAAAATTTTTAAACCACTCGTCATACTCCATTCTCATTTTATCATCAATTTTCATTTCTTTGTCATCTTCGTGATTATCTTTTAAATCTTTAACATAATCAATAAACATTACGTCATTTTTTTTATCAAAATTATCTTTATTCATAATAGGTTTATATGGAGAAGGCATATTCAACATAACTAAATCTTCCCAATTAAAATCTTTAAACCATATATGACTTTTAACTTGACTTAATTTAGCCATTCTAGTCATAGGGTTCTTAGTAAGCATTTGAACCATTAAACTCTTAAAATCTTTATCATCACAAAAATCAGGAAATTCCATTTTATCATTTATAATAGCTAAATAAACATCCATTGGATCCTCTGCATTTTCCCCATATGGTACTCCACCACACATAAACTCAAACATACATACAGCAATAGACCAGATGTCAACTTGAAATGAGTATCCTTCTCCTAAAATCACTTCAGGTGCCATATAATGAGGAGTTCCAATAATAGTATTTGTCCTATCAATTATAGCTTTAGCTGTTCCAAAATCTATTATTTTTATGTATCCATTTGCTATTACCATCACATTTTCTGGTTTAATATCACGATAGATGAATTTACGCTCATGAAGATAGTCTACTGCTTCTAAGAGACTACCACCATAAAACTGAGTCTGTTCCTTATTGAGGAGACCTATATCACGGATAACATCAAATAGCTCTTTTCCTTTTATATATTCCATTAAAAAGTAAATATTTTTGTCATCTTTAAGAGATTTAACTAATTTAACAATGAAAGGATGGTCAATTTGAAGAAGGATTGAACGTTCTAAATTTAAGTTATTATGAAGTTGTTCGTTATCAATTTGTTTTCTGGAAATTGCTTTTATAGCATAGTAAAATTTAGTCTTTTTATCATTTACTAATGATACATTACCATAATTTCCTGTTCCTAAATTTTGAACAAAATATAAATCTTTTAATTGAACTGACTCATCTTGAAGGTAAAGACGGTTCATTAAATGTTCTTTCATATTTCCTTCTATTACATTTTCAAAATCACTTTGTGATATATATAATACTGTTACATCACCATTTGCTTTTATTGTTGCACTACGTTTTTCATGGAAAAATAAAGCTCTTTCACCAAAATATTCCTTTTCATTTAATGTTCTTATATATTTATCATTTACTAAAATATCAACTTTTCCTTTTTTCAAAATATAAAATTTATTCCCTTTCTCACCTTGAGTCATAATATTTTCTCCATCTTTGAAATTTTCTTCTCGAATAACTTCAACTAAATGTTCCAATTTAGAAACAGTTAAATTTCTAAAAATTCTAACTTTCTGTAAAGTATCAATAATAGAAGTTTGTGTCATTAATTGTTTAAAACTTCCTCCTAAAATTTGAAAGAATTTATTGGTATCTGCTTCAACTAATAAACAATCAGGATGAGGAACAATATCAAAATCAATTTCCTCGTTAACTTCATTAAACAATTCATTCTCAAATAAAATATCTCCTCTATTAGCAACAATATCATTTGTGATGCTATTAATTAAATTCCCATCAATAACAACAACAATTTTATTACTTTTAATATATCCTTTCTTATAAGCACATTCATCTTTCTTTAAATTAATAGATCTAAACAAATCTTTTACTTTATCAAGTAAATGAACATTAAACTTTCCGAAAATTTGACTTCTATTAAAAGAACTTTTAATGAAATTTAAATAAAGTAAACTTCTAAAATTATTTCCTAACATACTTTTCAAAATACTTGTAGTAACACTATAACAAACACAATCACTTTTAGCAATACAATCTAAACTTCGAGTAGAATCAACTAAAATACTTCTCTCTCCGAAATTATCTCCTGTTTTTAAAGTCCTAACAACTCTTCCATCTAAAATACAATCAACTTCTCCTTCTTTTACAATATATAAACAATGAGCAGGATCTCCTTTTCTAACAATATATTGTCCACTTTCAAAACTTTCTTTATAAAGAGAAGAACATAAAAGTGCTTTTTGTGCATGATCAATATTAGCTAATATAGGAATACTTTCGATGAAATTTTTACTTTGTTCGAAATTTTTTTTTGTAATGTGATCAACGATTTTTCTAAAATTTTTTCTTTCCATTACCCAAAGTAAACACTCTGTAATTGCTTTAGTAGATGTGACTCTCGTAGCACCATGTAGTAAAGCTAATTCCCCAAAGGATTCACCTACATTAAGTATTCTCTTTTGATTATTATTTGATATCACTTCTACTGTTCCTTTTTTTAATATATAAAAGTAATTTCCTATTCCTCCTTCTTTAAATATATAAGTATTTGGTTTTATAGATGCTAAGGACATTTCTTTTATTATTTCTTTTCTAGCTTTTGTTTCTAAGTCTTTCATAAAGAAATGTTTTAATAAACAATTATCTATTAATTCTTTGTCATCACTTAAACGATTGTGTTTTTGAATTATTGTTAAAACATTTTTTTCATATTCTTCACTCATTTCATTTTTTTCATTTACTATTTTGGCTTTTACTACTTTTCTTTCTTTGATTGGTTGTTCTTCTTTTTTTGTTTCGTGTGCTTTTGTTGATATATTTTTTCGGTCAGAACGATTATTTGATTTTATCGTTCGTTGACTATGAGAAAGTTTCTGACGAAGAGACTCTTTTTGTTCTAAATTTACATCTAATTCTATTGGCGATTCCATTGGTTTTTTTTCTTTATTTGTTACTTGTTGTGATTCAATTATTGTTATGTCGTGAAAACATTTGGTTCCCATTCAAGTTTAATTTTATTAGAATTCAATTTAAAAAATATTTATTTTTTTGAATATTTTATTTTTTTAAGAGAAATTATAAAGATTTTTTTATATTTTCTTAATTATATTTTTTCTATTTTTTGCCTTTTATTGTTTTTAAAAGTTTTTTCATATATTTTTTGGTTTAAAATGAAATAATGATGATTATTTTGTATTTATTATATAATTAATATTTTTTTTTAATGTTTAAAATCATATTTTTAGATTTTATTTATTAATTCTAATCTTCAAAAAAACAATTATCTATATTTATATATCATTAAATTTATGAAATTTATTTTTAATTAATAATTTAAATGTGAAAATCCCAAATAAAATAATAATTTATGTTCTATTTTAAATATTTATAAATTTCCACCATCAAATTGGAAGTTATAATTTTTATTAAACTTAGAAATAAATAAATTAAATTCATATTATATATGAGTTGTTTTAATTAAAAAATTATTATCATTCCAAAAATAAAAGTATAAAAGGAAAAACTCACTTAATTCATTAAACAAAAACAAATCAATTTTCCTAAGTTTTTTTAAAACATATTAACAACCTTTAGAAAAATTTTAATTTATTGAGGTGAATAACTTCAATATGAGATTTTAATGTCTGAAAGAGTTCATTTATTATTTTTTTTCCCTTTTTATAAATCAGCATATAGTACAGAAAGAGAAATAAAAGTTTATGTAAATAAATCTAAAAGAACAAGCATATTTATGTTTAGATGAAGAAGTGATAAAAAATTTGAATTAAATCTTATATTTGAGAAATAAGAAATTAAAAAGAAAATTTAATCAAAAATAAAAAGAATAAAAATCATTGAAGAGAAAAACGACATTAAATATAATATAATTTCACTTAATATTTTGTTGAATAAAATTTATTTATTAACTGAAGTATTAGTAAATAAAAATAATATTTTTTTATTCTTTTAAATTTAATTTTTAAATAATTTAAAAAATAAATAAAAAAATGAAAATTTTTGATTTTTCTAAAAGAAATTTAACTGAAATGCCTTTAATTTCTGAAAATTCTGTTTTTGAATATATTCTTGACAACAATTCAATTTCTCAAATAGAAATAATTCCAATAACTTGTCAAAAATTATCAATATCAAATAATAAAATTTCTAATTTGAATTCAAAATTAGAAGGAGAATTCCATTTAAAAATTTTAGACATTTCTTTTAATAGGATAATTTCTTTGGTTGGATTTAATAAATTTTTTTTATTATCTGAATTAAACTTATCTAATAATTATATTAGCGATGATCAATTACAAAATTTAAAAAGTCTTTTATATTTAAAAACTTTAAATTTAAGTAATAATAATTTAAAAAGCGGTGAAATATCTAATTTAATTGCTAATTTAAAATCAATTGAAAAAGTTAATATTTCAAATAATAATATAGAAAATTTAGAATTTAAAAGTAAATCTGATACTCTTCTTCAATTAGAAATTGATTTAAATAAATTAACAAATTTATCTTTTGAAAATAAATATACTTTCCCTAATTTAATGTATTTATCTATTAATGGAAATAAATTAAATAATTTTCCTACTGTTAATAACTTATGTAATTTAGAATATCTTTCAATATCTGAAAATGAAATTAAAAATTGTGAAATTACAAATTTAAAAAATTTAAAATTCCTACAATTAAAAGGTAATTTATTAACTTCAAATAAAATTCAAAATTGCTTACAACACATTCAATTTTATGAATGCTCTTATAATAATTTAAATAATTTTATTATTTCTGGAAATCAAAATAATATAAGTAATTTATTACTTGATAATAATAAATTAATGAATATTGAATTTGAAGAAAAAAATAATTTATGTGATAATGTTGAATTATTAGATTTATCTTATAATTTATTTGTTGAAATTAAATTTATTGAAAATTTTACTAATTTACAAAAATTAAATTTATCCTTTAATCAATTAAGAAATTTAAATAATATTGTTAATCATTTAGAAAAAATAAAAAGTTTAAGAGAATTAAACTTAATAGAAAATGATTTTAATAGAAATTTATATAATTTAGAAGTTGTTCCAAATGAAATTTTTAATACATTAAAAGACTATTTTAATCATCCTAATGTTAAAAATTTAAATAAAAACAAATTAATATCTTATAGAAATTATCTAATTTTATCAATTGAAAATTTAAATAATTTAGATATGATTGGAGTATCAATTGAAGAAAAATCAGAAGTAATAAAAAACAATTCAAATTATAATAATTCAATTTATTCAAAGAAAAATCCTAAATTAACAAATTCAACAAGAAATGATAATAATAACAACAATAATAATTCATTAAGAAATAAATTTAAAGAAAGTATGAATAATAATCATAAAAATAATATAATAAATAATATTCAAATACCAAATTTTTCTTCATCATTAAGTAATCAATATAATATAAAAGATAAATTTAAGACAATAAATAGTAATAATTTATCAATAAATGATACAGAAAATAATTTGAATAGTGAATTTGAAATTAATGAAAATATAAAAAATACATATAATATTTTAAAACAAACTTTTATTAATTTATGTGATTCAAATGGATTTATAATATATAAAGATTATATTCAATTAGCTAATGAATTATCTTTAATATATAATATAGAAAATTATTTTAATGAAATTAATAAAGAAATTAAGTATTTAATCAAAAATTCACTTCTTCCTAATAAATTCCATATAAGAGATTTTATTAAAATTATTAAAAATTTAAAGTATCAAAAAATGTTTTTTATAATTGAAAAAAAATTAAAAGAAAATCCAAATATTTTAAGTAAGAGTTTACATTTTTCATCTCAAAATTTTAATAATTTACATAATGGAAATGAAAACAATATGAATAAATTAAATACAATTATTAAAGATATAGATAATACAAATTATAATTATAATCAAGATTATGATAAATTAAATATAAATTATGATATTTTAAATCAAAGAATTTTAAAAACTCCATTATTAACAAATCAAAATAATTTTTCAGACAATAATTCTAATCATAATAAAGAAATAACAAAACAAAATTTAAAACCAATGAATCAAAATAAAAATAAATGTTTTAATTTTTTATACCAATCAAATAGTGAATTAAACAATTCCCCAGATTTAAACAATAAAAATTTTTTAATGAATTTTTTATATTTTATAAATCATATATCTTTTCCATTAAAATATTATGATATTAATCAAAGTTTTTTAATAACTATTACTGAAGAAGAAAAAGAATATAAATTTTTAAAGGCTTTCATTAATAATTTTAATATAAAAAATTTTACTTTAGAAAAATGGTATTGTCATGAATATTATCATCAAGTTTTTTCAAATTATTTTTCAATTGAATTTTTATTTGAAAAAAATT
>JAEEGK010008923.1_pt1 | contig 23556 bp, 20 predicted proteins | sample 8958771 | NCBI WGS metagenome assembly JAEEGK01 (sample SAMN16246547, study PRJNA631951) | gut metagenome | biome: gut microbiome; feature: rumen; material: SC-attached | host: Bos | place: Iran: Karaj | collected 2018-10
GCAGTTGCACCAGCAGACGCTCCACTCCTTATAGTAGCTAAATCAGATATTACATCTTGCTTTCCACCTAACGCACTATTTATTGCCTTACCGGTTACCGCCTTAGTGTCATTATCGTCTGCTATACTTCCGAAATCAAGAATTAATTTTTTATTATTACCGGTACCTATTTTTAAACCATCTCCATAATTTACTGCTATCTTTTTCTCATTACTTATCGTCTTAATTGTCAAACTATCATCATAATTCAATTTCAATTTATTATCACTAGTAAGGCCGGTATCTATTTTAAAACCATCTCCGTAATTTATTTTCAAGAAATCACCATTCATACTCAAACCAGTAGCAGGGCCACCTAAAACCATACTAGTTACTTTTATGCCACCTTTGTGCAAGAATGATGCTGTACGAAGTGACATAGATTCTGGGTCTAACCAAGTTTGAAACAAACTATCATCCTCTTTCTTTGACACACCCCAAATCTGTCCTTCTTTACCTATTGTGGACATATCTACTGCCCAAGTTGCAGTACTTGAATTCTTTGAATAAGTTGCTGAGCCAACAGCTATTTTATATGTATTACTATCATTCCAACTTGCTATGGACTGATTAAAATTTCCATTCTCCAATTGTTTACCATTTATTGGATCTAACACAAGAGAATATGTTGATGTTGAAGAATAAAATGAATAAGGACTGGAAGCAAAAGTTTTTGGAGTAGATACAATTTTTTCATTACCAAGATCAACTGTTACCATAAAATAATATTTTTTGTTAAAATCAATGTTGGAATCACTAAATGTCACATCCGCATCATACAATCCTTCAGAATCAACCGGCACATCAGATGCTTTAGCATCATAAACAGGACCTTGACTAAAATTTGGATCTTCACATATCGATAAAATAACATCAACCTCTATATTTGTTATAGGTCCGCCGGAATCAGTAGTCAATTTACCCTGAACATTCATTGCATTAGGAAAATTACTTGAAGGATTTGCTCTTGTTTCTGTAACAGAATTCACATCCGCAAAAACTCCGATTGCACAAAACAACAAACTTAAAACTACAAAACTTTTTGTTAATAACAGTATTTTTTTCATTATACTATCTCCGTGCTACATTATTATTATTTTAAAGATTTTGCACAATTTATACAAAATCTAAGTTTTTTACCTGCAGGTGCGGTATTAACATAACCGCAGTTCAAACAAACAACAACCTGATTTTCCGTAGTAGTATCTTCATCTGTTGTCGTTAATTTTTCTTCCTGTTTTTTCTTCTTTTCTTTCTTTGTTGCTACCGGTTTAGAAGTATCTTTAGGAACAACCTTATCATCTGTAGGCGCTATTGCGTCGGAAATATCGGAATTATCATCGGTTTGTGTAGGAACATAAGCATTCGCATTTATAGGAACTATTTCTTCCTCTTTAACTTCCGGTTCCATTATAACTTGCAATTCGGATTTCTTACCGGACAACACTTCAACAAATACTATTTGTTCTTTATATCCTTTTGCAATTACCTTAAATTCATATTTACCCGGCTTAAATGTTCCGTTATAAATACCGGATTTATCCGTTTTTCCTATCATCTTTTTATCGAGCCATACATAAGCACCCGATAACGGATTTGCTGTTTTACTGTCCGTAGCTTTCAATGCCAATGCAACTTTTAAATATTCCATTTCACCGACTACGGAACTTGTATTATTTATATCTACATTCGTTAATTTGCAAGGTTTATATTCACTGTCTCCGTGGAATGTTACATTATAAACCGCCACCGGTAACGGAATTCTTATCGGTTTTGATGTAGAAATATCTTTTGTAAGTTCTATATCTTTATTGGATATCGTAACTTTTGTTAAGAATGTGTCATTTGGACTATCTTTAGATTTTACTTTGAAAGAAATAATTTTGTTCATCTTTACGAACAAGTCTGTTTTTGAATCTTTATTTACTTCAAAATCTTTCAAAGCTTCACCGTATTTTGCACTCGGATCCAAAAATCTTACTTTATAGTTACCTACTTTAAATAATGTATTCAAAGGAGTATCACCTCTGGGTTGGCTTTCTCCCTGAACATGAACCATCATTCCTTTAGGTTCGGAATCTATTTTTACTTTCTTAAATAACGAACCTGTTACACTGAATATATTTTCACCTTCTATATTTTTAAGTTCGCAATTCCAGAATCTTCTGTCAACTCCGGAGAACATTTCTTCTATAATACTCTTTGTGAAATCAATATCGCATTGACCTTCCTTACCGCCGGAAGCAGAATCGTATCCCAAATTATCAAAACCTTCCAATGTAAGTTTTACGGTGTGTGCTCCTGCCAAAAGTTGAGCCTTGCAAGGTGTTACACCAAATTTATTTCCGTCTATATAAACACTCGCTCCTCTGGGCTCGGAATCAACATTCAACAAGAAATCGAACATTATTTCTATTTTTTCTTTTCTTACTTTTTTACCTTTATCGCTTTGTTCTATTTGAACAACTCTTTGAACGGGCTTAAATCCTTCCTTTATAGCTGTTACAATATAAGTTTTAGGAAGAACTTTTCTTACCGGTATAGGATTTGTAGAAGACACATTATTCAAAACGACATCGCCTTCTTTCGTTTTCATACTTACAACAGCTCCGGCAGGAACCGTGGTTATAACTACATCCGGAGGATATAATCTTGAATATATATTCTTACCGAACGGTGTTATTTGCAATAAGAAAATATCTAAAAGTCCAAAAATCAAAAGAGCCAAAAGAATAGCTATCATTATTCTTATTAAACTCTTTTTCATTTCATCAAATTTATTGAACAACCAATCGCCCACTTCTTCGAAAACGGTTTTACCTTTTTCTTCTCCTTTTGGTTGTTGCGGTCTTTGGACATTGTTAACTTGCCCTTGAGCTTGTGCGGCAGAAAGTCTTTGAGTTAAAACTTTACCTGTTCCGCCTTGAGAGGCTGCACCCATTGCTGCAGCACCTGCGGCAGCTCCTCCAACGGCAGCTGCTCCGAGGTTTCTTGTTTGACCTACTATAAAATCCTGACAGGTAATTTTTCTTATACCTTGAGTTTGTCCGACATCTTGAACATTCAATGTTTTTACTTTCTCTATAAGCTTTTCGGAATTAGCAACGGACTCTCTCATCATCTTCAATATAAATTCGGATAACTCAACCGAAAGTTCGTCGGTTTCGACACCTTTCAAAACTCTTCTTATATCTCTGTACATCTCAATGGCTCTATCATATCTGTTATCTCTGTCTTTTTCCAAAGCTTTTGCTATGATATCGCCTATTTCTGCAGGAACACTTGCATCTAATTTCAAATCTGCAGGATTGAATTTTTTATTTAAAACTTGATCTTTTATTTCTTCGTTGGTACCTTGATACAATTTTTGTCCGGTTAACATTTCCGAATACAATATTGCAACGGAAAAAATATCCGTTCTATGATCTATATCAGGCAAACCTTGTATTTGTTCCGGAGACATGTAAGGGTATTTTCCGGTAATAACTTTCTCAGGGATAGAATCTCTTATTTCGTCTGCTGTTTTTGCAATACCGAAATCACTTAATTTAATATTTCCGTCAAAAGATAACAAAACATTTCCGGGAGAAATATCTCTGTAAACTATTCCGTAAGCATTACCTGTGATGGAATCTCTTGCAATTCTGTTGGCATAATCTATAGCTTTTAACACACTCATACAAATAAAAGTGGATAATTGCCACGGAATTTTCGTGTTCATATCGTTACATTTTTGAATTAAGTTCTCTAAATCTGTTCCTCTAACATAGTCGAGAACTACATAATATGAACCGTTACTGCCTTGCCAAAAATGCTGAACTCTAACGATATTATCGTGTATAATATTTTTGGCTATAAGCGCTTCTTTATAAAACATCTCTACAAATTTTGGTTGTGCATATTCAGGAAGGAGTTCTTTTATTGCTATGAAATTTCTTAAACTGAAATCGTATGCCTGCCAAACAATACCGAAGCCACCGACACCGATTTTTTTTACTGCAACATACTGGTTATTTATAAAAAGACCTAATTGCAATTCGTTCCTATTGGAAACAGGTTGGTTATTATCTGCCATCAATATCCCCTTTTACAATATTGTAAGTGTCAACGATACTAAACATTATAGTAGAAATTATAACATATTAATTTTATAAAAACAATATTTTTTTTGTAAAACTTGTTTATTTTTCAGTACTATTTTGTTCTTCAACCAAATTTTGATCTACAACATTACCAACATTTGTTTCGGTATTATCATTTGAATTATTTTCAACGGTTGCATTTTCTTGTATAACAGGTTGTTGTTCATTTGTATTATCGGCAACCGGCTGGTCACTATTTTCCTGGCTGTCAAACGGAAGTTCTTGAACTGTTTCTTGTTGGTTCGGCAAAACATCTTTTGCAACTTCAATAACCGGCAGTTCGCTTAAATGGCTCAAACCGAAATGCCTTAAGAACTCTTGTGTCGTTCCATACAACAACGGTCTTCCCAACGTTTCTTTTCTTCCTACGATTTTTATAAATTTTCTGTCGGTTAAAGTATCTATAACTCCACCGGAATCTACTCCTCTGACATTATCGATTTCGGCTCTTGTAATCGGTTGTTTATATGCGATTATTGCAAGAACTTCCATTGCGGAAGGAGATAATTTCAATATTGTTTTTTCTTTAAGAAGTTTTTTTATCCAACTCGAATATTCGGGTTTTGTGGCAAATGTCCAACCGTCGGCAACAAACTTAAGTTCATAAGCTCTGTTCAATTGAACATATTCCTGTTGCAATTCCTGCATTATATCTTCGAGTTTTACATTTTCGGGTAACTCTTCTTTTACAACAGCTCTTATTTCTCTGATAAGTAACGGTTTATCAGAAACAAATAATAAAGATTCTATTACTTTTTTTAAATCGCTAATTTCCATCTGTTACCCCTATATCTTTATTTTGAGAATTTACGGATTCTGCTTCCAACTTAAACGGTACATCTTGCTGCACAATTTGTTCTTTTTGTTCGGGAATGTTTTCCGGTATATCCAACATAAATTCGTCTTTGTGTTCTTTAACTATGGTATCATCTTCTTCTTTGTTATAAACTCTGTAAATTCTTATATCTTCAAACAGTTCCGATTGTTTCGCAACAACCTGTTTATTTTTCACCAATTCCAAAACAGCCATAAAACATACTACCATTGCAGATCTCGAAGTTTGAATTTTTGCTATTTCACTGAATGTAAGATATTGTTTTCCCTCGAGAATATCAAGAATTTCCCTTATTTTTGTTTCTATGGGAATTTCTTTATACATTATTTCTCTAACTTCTTCAGGCAATGTTTTTAAAGCATTTTGGAAACTTTTTACAAGATCGTAAATTGTTGCATCTATTTCATATTCATGATCCGGTATTACCGGTTCCGGTCTGTAATATGTTTGAGAATATTCCTGTTCCTTATTAGATAACAATTTTGAAACTTCTTTATACTTTTGATACTCAAGCAACCTTTCTTTTATTTTATCAAGTTCTGTATCGGCATCTTCTTTATCTTTTTCATTATCAGGATGTAACATTTTGGCTTTTATTTGCATGAGCGTAGATGCCATAACAAGAAAATCACCGGCCGTATCAAGATCCAAATTTTGCATTGTATCCAAATAAGACAAATATTCGGTAGTTATTTCAGAAACTTGAATTTCCTGTATTTCAAGATCTGTTTTTCTAACCAAATGTAACAGAAGGTCTAAAGGGCCTTCAAAAGTATCTAAATGTACATCGTATTCCATAAAATATATCCTAAATCTTTACTGCTTTTTTTACTTCCTGCATTGTTTTATTTGCTTCAAATCTTGCTTTTTCTTTTCCTTCATCCAATATTTTTTCTATATATGCTTTATCTTTAAGAAGCTCGTTTCTCTTATCAATTAACGGCTTTGAAAATTCGCACATTAAAGCAGTTAATTCTTTTTTACATTTTACACAACCTATACAACCTTGTTTACATTCCTGCTTTCTTTTTTCACTGTCTTTATTAAAAAGTTCATGAAAAGCAAATACTACGCAGCCTTCGGGATGCCCTTCATCCGTAGCTTTTATTCTTAAAGGATCTGTATACATTGTTTTTACTTTTTTTGCTATTTCATCTTCTGTTTCCGCTATAAGAATTGAGTTCCCGTAAGATTTAGACATTTTTCTTTTATCAAGTCCCGGAACTCTTGCTGCTTTTGTTAACAATGCCTGCGGTTCCAACAGAACTTCACCATAAAAATTATTAAATCTTCTTGCTATTTCTCTGGTCATTTCCAAATGTGCAAGTTGATCTTCACCGACAGGAACACATTGCGCTTTATATAACAAAATATCTGAAGCCATAAGAACAGGATAGCCTAAAAAACCGTAATTATTTAAATCTTTATTTTGAACTTCTTTTAATTGTTCCTTATATGTAGGACATCTTTGTAGCCAACCTAACGGTGTTATCATAGACAATATCAAAAATAATTCGGAATGTTCTTTTACTTCAGACTGTCTGAAAATCACTGCCTTTTTCGGATCTATTCCGACCGTAAGCCAATCTATAACCATATCTATGGAATCATCTTTTATTTTTGATGTATCGGCATAGTTACTTGTTAAAGCATGCAAATCCGCAACCATATAAAAACATTCATGGGTATCTTGGATTGCCACATAATTTTTTAATGCTCCAAAATAATGACCTAAATGTAATCTTCCTGTAGGTCTCATTCCTGATAAAACTCTTTTATTTTCCATTGAAAAATCCTTATTACACAGATCCGCTTAGCAATCTTATTAAAAGACTTGCTATCGGACCGATTATTATCTGTAAAACATTTGTTACCATTAATGCTAAAATTATAATAAAGCCGTATCTTTCTATTTTTGCATACTTAATTGCTAATTCTTTCGGTAACAAAAAAATTAATACTCTGGAACCATCCAACGGTGGTATCGGTATCAAATTAAATACCATAAGAACAACGTTTATACATACAACAAAATATAATATTTTATATACAGAAATCATTGATGCTACATCATAAAAGAAATTTCTGATAAAAAACATTATAATACCGGCAATGACTGCAAGTAAAAAATTAGCCGTTACTCCCGCCAAAGAAACCAGAATCATATCTTTTTTTGGATTTTTTAAATTGAGCATATTTATCGGAACGGGTTTTGCCCAACCGAAAACAAATTTTGATTCCGCCATAGTTCCTGCCAAAAGCAAAATTGCCGGGAAAATGATAGAGCCGAATAAATCTATATGAGGTATAGGATTCAAAGTCAGTCGGCCTAACAACTTTGCAGTGGGATCTCCCCTTTTGTATGCCACAAAACCATGAGCAACTTCATGAATTATTATAGAAAATAATAAAACTACTATAAGTACAATATATTCCATTTTAATTTGATTTATCAATAAAAATATCAATAGATTTTATACTTTTTTATGGTTAAATGTCAACAAAAAATGCAAAGCGGTTTTTCATGTATGGATATATAAATATACGGATGTATGAAAACTGTTAAATTGTAATTGTTTAATTTATTTGTTTTTTTGTATAATCAAAAGTCGAAAATAATCAGTAAGAGGCTTAAAATGAAAAAAATTAAATTGTTGGCAAAAATTTTATTATGTTTTTTTATTTTTGCTTTCTTGGTTGTTGCAGCCTTACATTTTACTTTAATATATGTTGCACCTCTTGAATCAGTAAAAACTAAAATTATAAACACAATAAAAGAACAAACTTTAGCAGATGTTAAAATCGGTTCAATATCGGCAAGTATATTCGATTTCCATGTAAAAAATCTGGAGTTGGATATTGAAAAACAAAATATAGCAAAAATAGATTCCTTATATATACATTTTTCCCTTATCAAATTATTAAAAGGGCAACTTAAAGTTAACAGAATAGCCCTTGAAAACACAGACATTGTTATAATCAGAGATAAACAAGGCAAATTTAATTTTGATCCTATATTTGAATCTCCTATGTTTAAAACCGATCCGGAAAAAGAGGCAGAAAAAGCAAAGAAAGAGCAAGAAAGCAAAGACAAAGAAGACGAAAAAACAAATCCGTTAGATCTTTTATTAACCAGTACACAATTACATAATTGCAACATAACATATATTGATGAACAAACTAATATGACAGTTAAATTGTTAAAAACTTCTTTTGATATGAAAAGTTTTAAATTCGATAATTCATTTAAAATCGATTTCTTTACCGATGTATACTTAAAACTGAATGACATGGAAATAGAATCTTTAAATGTTGCATTAAGTGCTGCAGCAAGTTTAAACGAAATGGATTTAACAACAGCTGAAATACAAATAGTATCTTTTATTTTGAGATTAAAAGATACTACTATAGTTACAAAAGGTACTATTTCCAATTTTAATAATCCAAAAGCAAATTTATCAATTAAAATTTCAGATTTATGTTCGCAATCTCTTTTAAGTATTATGGAACTTCCGGAATTCAAAGTACCTGAAATAGATATACAAACATTAACAAATGTTAATTTAGATAACAGTTTGGTAACTATTCAAAAATTAGATGTAACTGTTCTTGATTCAACAATAAATGCTACCGGAAACTTAAATTACGGGAAAGAAGAACTTGAATACGATATAAATATTATTATAAATTTCATACTGGATAAAATACACGATGTAACAAAACTAATAAATCCTTATAATCCCACCGGAACAATTCAAGCAAACTTAAATGTAACCAATAAATCAACTGTTGTATCCGGAAATGTTTCTTTACTTAATATATGTGCATTTACTCCGCAATTGGGAGACTTTACGGATATAAATTCACAAATAAATATAGGTAGTATAAACGATATCAAAGTACCTGAACTTACGGGTAAATTAAACAAGTATCCGTTTAAGAGTTCAGCTGTTTATCTTATTGAAAAAGAAAAAGGAACAATAAAAGCAACTTTTAATGCCGATAGATTCTACGGAAAAATGAGCAAAGAATATGAAAAAGAAATGCAAAAAGAAGAAAACGAAGAAAAAGTTGAACAAGAAGTAGAAGAAAAAACAAAAGAAGAAAAATCGGATTTTCCTTTACCTCCGTTAGATATCATTGTGTCAGCAAATATAAAAGATTTGGATGTTCCGTACTTTATGGGAAAAGATATAAACTTTAAAATGGATATGAAAAAAGTAACTTCCGATATGAACAATGTAGTAGGTATATTAAGTTTAACCACGGATAACGGAACCATTAAAGATATTTATAAATTAACCGAAGCAAATACTGTTGTAAAAGTAATGTTCATGTCTTTAAAAATAGTGAGTGATGTAATAAATGCTTTAAATGTTTTGGAAATTTTAGGTAATATCGGCAGTGCTCTTCTTTCTTCCGATAAAGAAGAAGAAAACATTACCGAAATGACGGAAGAACATGCTCAGGAACAAAGCAAAAAGCTTGACGGGAAAATAGACTTTCTATCGTTTATAACCTCAATAAACTTTGAGGAAGGCAGAGGACTTTTCGACAAATGTTCTTTTGTTTCAAATCTTTTATCTTTTAAAGTTACCGGCGAAATAAATTTCAGAGAAGATTTATTAAAGATGACGGTAAATGCAGCACCCGGAAGACATGAAGATGACGGTATAATGCCTTTAACGATGAAAATCGGCGGAACAATGGAAGAACCGAGCGGTTCGTTAAGTTTGTTGGGAAGTGTTACAACACTTGTAGGTGATGTTTTAATGAAAAATGCTGTATCCGATACATTAAAGTCCGGTTTTACAAAATTGTTGGGATTGAAAAAACATGACGAAAACGGAAACGAAATTATAGAATCTACAGATACAGTAAATTCAAACTCAATAGAAATTTCCAATGAAACAGAAACTCCGGTAAACGAGTAAGGTATTTAAATTTTAAAATTAGTTTTGTATAATTGTTGCTAAAAATAAAAAGGAGAAGGTGTAAAAAATCATGAAAAGATTAGTTGTATCAGTATTGATGTTTGTAAGTATGTTTATTTTCGGCTGTGCAAAAGAGCAAGTTCAAACTGTCGTTGCAACAGTAAACGGAGTAGAATTATCTTCCGTTGAATTCGATAACAATTTGGCAAGAGTCGTTAAGGTTGTTCAAGCTCAAAATCCTCAAAGTTTACAACAACCTTTTGCAAGAGACATTTTAGGCAAAAGAGTTCTTCAAGATATGATAATAAAAGAAGTTTTTTTACAACAGGCAAAGAAATCAAACATTGAAGCAACACAAGAAGAAATAGATGCAATAGTTGCAAAAGTAAAAGAACAATTTAAATTTAATGCAGACGGTAAAGAATTAACTCCTGAAGAAAAAGATGCCGTTCTTGATAATGCAATAAAAGAACAAGGAATAACGAAAGAACAATATTTATCTACAATAGCTGACGATATCATAATAGAAAAATACAGAAAAGGTCTTATATCTACAAACTTAAAACCTGTAAGTGACGAAGAAACAAAAATTTTCTTTGATAATGTTTCTGCTATTTACAACAACGATACAAAGAAGATAGCAGAATTACAAAAAAATGAAGGCAGATATACCGAAGCCAACATTGTTGCACAGCAATTAAAAGTTTCTCTTGCTCCGAAAGCACAATTTGATTTGATATTGGTTTATGCAGACAACAATATGTCAAAAGAAGAATTGGCACAGAGAAAGCAAATAGCAAACTCAATAAGAAAAGAGATTAAAGATAAATCAAACTTCGCAGATGTTGCAAACAAATATTCTCAACAACAGGATTCAAGAATTTATTTTTCAAAAATGAGTGTATATGAAGGAATGAAACCTGTAGAATTATCATCAAAAGCTTTTAAATTAAATGTCGGTGAAGTAAGCAGCGTTTTTGAAATATTCAGAGAGAATGCAGAACCTAATGCAGCTCAAGGATATTTTATAATGAATGTTATTGAAAAAGTTGCAGGACAAAAATTTACTTATGATTCTTTCGAACAACAATTAAAGGATTATATAAATCAAAAAAGAGCTGAAAGTATAATTTCACAAGCAGTACAAACTCTTTTAAAAGAAGCAGATATTAAAATAATTAAGACTTTCAAAATGGATAAAGTTGCTCAGAGTTCACAAACAGCAGAACAACCTGCCGCTTAATAAAAACGAAATATTATAAATAAAAAAATAGCTCATGTTTTAATAACATGAGCTATTTTTATGAGCTTGAAAAGTTCTAGCTGCCGATTGCTGCAGCCAAAACAGCTAAACAAAGCCCCGTTCCCAAGCATGTCAATGCAATATCGCTGCTGTTATTGTAGGAATAATAAACAACCTTATCCTGATGATGTTTATGGTGCGGCTTGTGATGTGGTTTATGATGAGCTTCTTTATAAACCTTTACTACTTTTACTTCTTTTTTATGATTATCTTTCTTATGAACATCATGTTTATAAGCAGTTTTTTGAACTTTCTTCTCGATTTTAGGTTTGTTACTGTTAGGAACTTTGCTTCCGTGTCCGTTTGCCGCAAAGCTTGAAGTTGTAAGTCCGAACATCAACATTAAACTTAACAAAATTTTTGTAATTTTTAAATTTCTCATTTTGGTCCCCCTTTGAAACTTTTTTCAATTACACAATTAAGACAAAACAAGAAATAAAAAAGTTACAGTATTATTTTTACATTATAATATCAGCCAATTTAAATTCTATGACTTTTTGAAGTTCGGTAACAGTTGTTTCTATTTGATAACCTATTCTACCCGCACTGAAAATAATTACGGGATTATTTTGTGCTGATATATCTACTACGGTAGTAAAAAACTTTTTCATGCCGAGAGGAGAGCAACCGCCGTGCACATACCCCGTTAAATTAAATAAATCTTTTTGTTTAAGCATTTCAACGGATTTTTCTCCAACCGATAAAGCGGCTTTTTTTAAATCGAGCTCTTTTGCTACCGGAACTAAAAAAACATAATGATTTTTGGATTTTGCAACCGTTACAAGTGTTTTAAAGACATATGCGGGATTTTGATTTAACGATTGAGCAACCTCTGTACCGCTTATTGCTTTGGAACTGTCATATGAATAAGTTTTATATTCTGCATTACTTTTATCCAAAATTCTCATTGCATTTGTTTTTATCATATATTTTTTGTCCTCAATTTAAAATAAAAAGACCTATGATTTTTAGTCATAGGCCTTTTATATTTCTTAAATATTACCATTTATAAGATGCACCTATATTACCGCCGAACTGCGATACTGCACCGGCATCAACACTTAAATCAAGCGAAATATTAAGATTTGAATTTATATCATATGCACATCCCAATCCGCCGGAAAAAGATGTACCGGCAACTTTTGTACTTTCAATTTCAAACTCATAATCTTGCGCATTCATAAATCTGCTCTTTGTAGTGAATTTATCTCCTGCTAAAATTTGTTTAATCGCAGTCGATACATACCAATTAAACGGTGAAACAGCTCTGCTTTGTAAACCTACACCTATTCTTGCTTCGGCCTTTGAATATGTATTTTTAGCTATTTTTAATCTTTGTTCGGTATCTCCGTCTTCTTCAATATCTCCGTTAGAAACTACTGCACAATTTGCACCCACAATAGGTCTTATGGAAACTCTGTCGTTAAAATCATATTTGTATCCTGCTTCCACATCAAGGCTTATTGTGTTTGTAGCATACTTAGATGTTATTTTCTGTTTATTAAATCTTAAAGTTCTTGTCGTATCATAATCTTGCATAGAGTAACCTATTAAACCTTTAACATCTATACTGTCATTAATTTTATAGTCTCCGTAAGCATTAACACCGGCATCAATAACATCTGCTTTATCATCCATTTGTTTCAACTCACCTTGTCCGTAAAAACCTGCAATACCGAATACCAAATTATCTTCTTTAATTGTATCGTATCCGGCAATCAAGCCATACATATTATTCTCAAATTTAGGATTTTCTTCATTTTCGGCAACAGTGAAATTAGTTGTATAAGCTTGTGCCCAAACTCTGTTAACATCTTCTCTTCTTTCCGAATAATCATTTAATCTGTTATAAATAATCGATGCTTTAGAGAACATTGTACTTGTCATAAAAGAGTTTGCATAGAAAATACCGGATAAATCCTGAAGAGCATTAAGGAATTGAGTTTTATTACCTGTATCTACATATGTTGAATAGTACTGATTTAATGTAGCTAAAATTGCTTCCATTGAAATTGCCGTCACATCATCGGAAGCTATTTTATTAAACGTGTCTATCATTTCTTCCTGATTTTTTGTTGCTCCGGGTATACTGTACAAATCAAATTTCTGTGCTATTGCCAAGAAAATAGAATTACCTCTTAAAGCTGTACTTACACTGAATTTTGGATCACCCAAATTTATATCAATTGTGTCAAAAATCTTGTTTGTAGTATTTTCAAAAGAATAACTTCCCGTAAAAGTTATAAATTCAAATTCTTTTACTCCGCTGGAATCGCCATCGGCAAAATTAATATTTGATACACCATTAACATTTTCATTATTTCCGACAATATTAACATGTAATGTAACATTTTTTTGAATGGTTATATCTCCCGAAACTTCTAACTTATCACTTACACCGTTTTCATCATCTATATCTATATATAAAATTGAACCAGCCTCAAAAGCAACACTTCCTGTTTTCAATTTTTCCTCTGTTTCACCATCGGAACCGACATAGACTTCTGAACCATACCTAACATTAACATTAGCATTAAGATTTCCAAAACCTCGAACAATTGTATCTTTTAAATTAATAGTTGATGCATTTATAACCGATGTATCTTTTAGTAAGTCTATTGTGGAATCACTACAATCTATAACATCTGCATTTATAACCGAATTATTATTAATGATATTTCCTGAAATCATTCTTAAATCTGCATTTGAAAGATTCAAAGTCGATGTTGATACGGATAAAGTACCTCCGCTTGCCAATGCTAAAGAATCAGCTATTGATGCATTATTTACATCTTCAAAAGATAACAATGCATTTTCCCCGAGAATTGAAATAGAACCTACATCAATATCGGATTTTACAAGTAAGTTACCACCCAAAGCTCTTATCTCTCCCATTTGGAAAGCACCTTCAGAATCTATAATCATAGTTCCTGCACCGTCTTTTGCCAAAATTCCATACTCACCGCTTATTTTCCCTCCGGAAAAAGTAAAAGTCTTTTCGTTTTCAATAATCAAACCGGTTTTTACGTAAATATTGTTTGCTAAATTTACATTTTTATCGGACTCAATAATCAACCTCGAAAGATTTTGTTCATCGGTTCCTTCAAAACTGAGCAGAGTATCTTGATCTATACTGTTATCGTCATAAATTCCTATACCGCCGCCATCCAAAACAGTTATTTTTTTATCTTCATCTGATGTAGCTGACGATGTAAAATAAGAACCGCTGCTTATTGATAAAATTCCGCCATCAAGCAAAGTTTCTCCGGAAACTGTCATAGTCGTATTTTCTATTCTATACTTTCCGCCGTTCACATATAAACTATTCAAATCAAAATCTCCGTTTCCTTCGGCAATAAAATCACCATCTCCGGATTTTACTATTATAGTATTTGCTTTGGATTCAAATTTAAATTTGTCCATTTGTGCCGTAACCACTGCAGCCGCTGCAGTATCATCTGCCTCTGCCGTATCCGTGGATCCGACAACAAACTCTATATTTTTAGCAATGGTTATGGAACTTACAGCAATAGTTTCGTCCGATAAAACGGAATCACTCATTATATGGAACTTGGAAAAAGCTTCTGTAGATGTGGCTTCATTATAAAAACTTATTGCCGTTGCGGAAGAAATACAATTATCATTAAATATTATTAAATCGCCGTTATGTATATCTATGGCATTATTTTTTATTTCCGCATTTTCTCTGACTTCCAAGAATGCCTGTTGACCATCTAACGAAAAGTAAGAATCCGAAGCTACACCTTTATCTAAAATAAATCCGCCTTCGGTAACATTAAAAGAAGAAATATTTATTTTTCTGTCCACACCTTCAATTTGGGATATTATCGCATTGCCAAGCCCGTTTTTAATAAATTTAGCCTCATATCCCGGTCTTGCATCATAACGAACCAAATCTCCTTTTAAATACATGTTTTGTCCTTCAAGAACATTTAAAATTGCACCTTTTTTCACATGTATATTATTTATTAAATCTATGTTCCCGCCTTCCGCAACACCAATAGAGGCAAAATCTTCAGGATTTTCAGTATCATTATCAAACAATATATTTCCTGTTCCGATTGAATTTGATGTTGCAAGTAACAATCCGCCTTCCGTAATATATGTTCCTTTGGTATAAGTATTGTTTCCCGTAAGAGTTACCGTACCTGTACCTAACTTATGTAAATACATTTCTCCGTTAAGAGATCCGGAATATGTTACATCTGAATTTTCTTTTAAAGCCAGCTCAAAAAAAGCAAAATCTTTATATTCTTCACCCGTTGTATTTGTGACATTTATTGAATCGGTAGCCAAACCTTCAACATCCGTAACTAAATAATTTGCTTTTCCGCCATGTATACCACCGAAGTTTATATAAAAATTCTTAGCATTGTTCGTTCCCGATAATACCAATGCAGAATCCTCATAAAAAGAAAAGCCTAAACTATCATGACCTTCTACCGTTTCTAAGTCTCCGGTAAGTTCAACAATACTATTCGATACAATGGAAATTCCGCCTCCGGCACTTGTTATACTGCTGGTGAAAACATTTCCAACTAACCCTCTCTTTATATCTTCTATAGCCTCAGCCGGATTTAGTGACAGATTGCTATCTAATGCTAATGAACCTCCGGAATCAATGTATATTTTCCCTTTTGTCCCTAAACTGCTTTGAGTATCTACACGAACAGTACCTTCTTCTATTCGCCATGAATAACCTGTATTTGCTCCGGTCAATCCCTCTCCGTCAACCGATGCCACATCATCACTACGCAAATATAACACACCTACACCTTGTTTTACAATTGTACCGTCGCCGGATAAGTAAGATGTTCCTCCTTTCTTACCTAAAGCTACATGTCCGCAAGATGAATCCCACTCTGTTCCTTCTTTATTTCCATTAAAATTAACATTGATAACTGCTCTGTTGGAATTAATCTTAAAATCATTTTGCATAAGAACAATATTATTTTTATTTCCTAAAGTAGCAGTCTCTATTTCTTTAACAACATCAACATATGTCGTGCTAGACTGAGTGGTTTCATTATATGTTGTTGTAGATTCTTTTGGTTCAGGAAGGATATAATCTCTACTTGTTTTGGTTGAAACACCTTCAAAAGTTAATTTGGTATCACTATCTCCGTTTTCAAAAACAATATCACCGAGGAATAATTCAACACCAACATCGTCAGGAAATCTATTCTTGTAAAATTTCCCTTCTTTACCTTTGTACGAATAAAAATCTTTATTTGTGTTTTTCTCACTTATTTCAATATCACCGCTATTTGCGTTCTCTTGATACTGTAAAGACACATTTTCAGGTGATGTTATAAGATTATACTGATTTCTTAAAGATAGTTCACTTCCGGAATTTAAAATTAATTTACCATCTCTCTTAATGGACAATGTCGCCAAATTTTCCTCTTTGTCATAACTATATGTGGTCGTAATTGTCGTATTCTCAACCTCACCGCCTTCATCACCTGCACTGGAAGTAGAAGTTTTCACTTCAACACCAATATCCCTAAGCAAATATTCCCATTGACTATTAAGAACGACTTTCGTTCCTGCACCTATATTTACATTATCGTATACTTCAGTGTCGGTATACCACTCGTTAAATCCCTTGAAATCAAATAATAAATTTTTACCTTGATCAATTTCAAGATTATTTTCATCTTCTGCAAAAACGAAACCCGTCGGAATACAAAAAAGACTCAAAACTAAAAAAACAATAAGTTTTTTTAAATTCATTAATCCTCCAAAATATTTATAAATATTTGCATAAAAATCATGTATATGTATAACGACATAATTATAGTATATTTTTCAATTTATTTCTACATTTTTTTATATAAAAAAAACAGGCACTGTTTAAATTAAACAATGCCTGTTATATTTTTGATTATTTTAAACTATATAACCAATTTAACTACTGCCATTTCCGCAGCATCGCCTCTTCTTACTCCGAGCTTAAATATCTGTGTGTATCCGCCGTTTCTTTCTTTATATCTCGGAACCAAAACTTCAAATACTTTTTTAACAACTTCTTTATCCGTTATTTCGGAATGCAAAGCTTTCTTGGCATTCAAGTCTGCTGCTTTAGCTTTTGTTATAAGTTTTTCCGCATATCTTACAACTTCTTTTGCTCTTGGAACGGTTGTTGTAACTTTCTCGTGCAAGAACAAAGATGTTGTCATATTTCTCATCATAGCTCTTTTATGTGATGGTGTAACTGCTAATTTTCTTGTGTTATGATTTTTTATCATTATAATTGCTCCTTCAAAGACAAGCCGATTGCCGATAACTTCTCTTTAATTTCTTTTAATGAAGTTTTTCCGAATTTATCAAACTCCATCAAATCAACTTCAGAATAAGAAATAAGCTGTCCTATTGTTTCTATTTCTGCATTTTTCAAACTGTTTGAAGCTCTTGTTGTTAAATCCAATATACTGATTGGTTGAGCTTTCAATTCTTCGGTTTTATCTTCCTGTTTTGGTTGTTCTGCTGCTGCAGCTTCTTGTTGGGCTTCGTCAGCAACGGAAGCTTCACCGGTGAAAATTGTAAGTGTATTTCTTAAAATTTTTGCCGATTCTATTAAAGCATCCTGCGGTGTAATTGAACCGTCTGTCCATATTTCCATAACGAGTCTGTCATAGTTTAAATCTTGACCTACTCTGGTATTTTCAACCTGATAGTTTACTTTTGTTATAGGAGAAAATAAAGCATCCATAACAATTGTATTTGCTGCATATTTGTGTTCTTTTATAGATTCTGCTCTAACATATCCTCTGCCTTTGGAAACTTCCATTTCCATTTCCAAAGTTGTTCCGGCATCTATGTTGGCAATTTCCTGTTCCGGATTCATAATCTCTACGGAAGCATTTTTTTCTATATCTGCAGCCGTAACTTGTCCGCCTTTATTTACTTTCAAGTAAATTTTTTCCGGACCGTCAGAATTTAATTTAACTCTGATTTTTTTAAGATTAAGAACTATTTGCAAAGCATCTTCTCTAACACCTTTAAGAACAGCATATTCGTGATCTGCACCTTTTATTGTAACAGAAGTTATAGCTGCACCTTCAATACTTGAAAGCAATATTCTTCTTAAAGAGTTACCGATTGTATTGCCGTAACCTCTGTCAAAAGGCTGAGCAATAAATCTTCCAAAAGTTTTTGTAGCTGTTTTTTCTTCTAATTGTAATTTCTTTAATTTTTCTAAATCTGGCATTTTCATGCTATATTACTCCATTTTAACCCACTGTCTTTCAAGCGGTTATTTTTTATTTTGAATAGAATTCTACAATCAACTGACCATTTATAGGATGTGAAAAATCTTCCTTTAAAGGTTCATTAACAACTTTGCCTTCAATAGCATTTTTATCAAATGTTAACCAACTCGGAACCGCTACCGGGTTTTCCATAAGTTTCTTCAAATTAACATTATCTTTATAACTTGCTTTAACTGTTATAACATCATCTTTTTTAACTTGGTATCTGGGAACATCTATCTTCTTTCCGTTAACACAAATTAATCCGTGCATAACCATTTGTCTTGCATTCTTTCTTGAATAAGAAAGACCTAATTTATAAACAACATTATCGAGTCTCATTTCAAGAAGTTTCAACAATGTATCACTTGTAAGACCCGGCATCTTTTCTGCAACAATGAAATATCTCTTAAATTGTTGCTCGGTTAAACCGAATACTCTTCTTGCTTTCTGTTTTTCTCTCAAATGTTTTCCGTAATCTGAAATTTTACCTTTCTTTGCTCCGTGCTGTCCCGGTGCATTTTTACCTCTTTTTCTGTCTAATGCACACTTTGTAGAGCATCTTTCACCTTTTAAAAATAATTTTTCTCTTTCTGCCCTGCATTGTTTGCAGGCTGAACCAATATAACGAGCCATCTATTAAAATCCTCCGAATAATTTTTACCTTTTTATATTACAAAACTACTATACTCTTCTTGGCTTTGGCGGACGGCAACCATCATGAGGAACCGGTGTAACATCCTTAATTGCAGATATCATAAGTCCCGAAGATTGAAGTCCTCTTATTGCAGTTTCTCTTCCCGGCCCAGGACCGTTAACGAAAACTGAAACTTGTTTTACGCCGCAATCCATAGCTTTTTTACCTACTGCTGCAGCTGTCATTTGAGCCGCAAACGGAGTTCCTTTTTTTGCACCTTTAAATCCCGAACCGCCTGCTGATGCCCAAACCAATGTATTTCCTTTATCGTCGGTAATACTAACGATTGTATTGTTAAATGTTGACTGAATATATGCTCTTGCCATTCCGCCGGCAAATTTTATTTTTCTTTTTGATGAGCTAACTTTCTTTTCTGCCATTATCTTTAAGCCTCCAACTTATATTTGACACTATTTTTTATTTTTTTGCACCTTTAGCTTGTGCTGCTTTTCCTGCACCTGCACCTACGGTCTTTCTCTTTCCTCTTCTTGTTCTTGCATTTGTTTTACTTCTTTGTCCTCTTACAGGAAGATTTCTTTTATGTCTCATTCCTCTGTAACTGCCGATATCTATCAATCTCTTGATATTAGCTTGAATTTCTCTTCTCAAATCACCTTCAACCTTATATTCTTTCGTGATAAGATTGTTGATTTGGTTAACTTCTGCTTCCGTAAGATCTTTTACTCTTTTTGCAGGATCAAGATTAAGTTCTTTGATAATCGCATCTGAAAAAACAGGTCCGATACCGTAAATATATCTCAATGCTATATCTAATCTTTTGTTTTTTGGTAAATCTACACCGGCAACTCTTGCCATCTTTTCCTCCGCTAAAAATATTTATTTTATATTATTTGACTTCTAAATTCAACAACTTAAAAATTAACCTTGTCTCTGTTTGTGTCTCGGGTCATCACAAACAACTCTTACAACACCTTTTCTTTTTATAACCTTGCATTTCTGGCATATAGGTTTTACTGATGCTCTAACTTTCATTATTTTACTCCTATTTATCTCTATATGTGATTCTTCCTCTTGTTAAATCATAAGGAGAAAGTTCAACTTTTACTTTGTCGCCCGGCAAAATTTTTATGTAGTGCATTCTCATTTTGCCACAAATGTGTGCCAAAATTACATGACCGCCTTCTATTTCTACTTTGAACATTGCATTCGGCAACGATTCAAGTATTTTACCGGTAACTTCAATTTTTTCTTCTTTTGCCATTTTTTTACCTTCGGTACTCACTTTTTATCTTAAAAAAGATAACCCTGCACACTACTGCCGTTACTTTTTGGTTAAAATTTCATAACCTGTTTCCGTTACGGCAACAGTATGTTCAAAATGAGCACACATACTACCATCTCTTGTTACTACTGTCCAATTGTTGGATAACACATCGACTTTATGTGTTCCGACATTGACCATTGGCTCTATAGCAATAACCATACCCGGCACTAATCTCGGTCCTGTTCCTGGTTTTCCGTAGTTAGGAACACTCGGTTCTTCATGCAGATGTCTGCCAAGCCCGTGACCGCAATAATCACGAACTATTGAAAATCCGAAAGGTTCTACATAACTTTGGACTGCGTAAGAAACATCTCCCAACCTATTGCCCGGTTTGACCTGCTCTATAGCCTTATATAATGAGTCTTCGGTAACCTGTAAAAGTTTCTGTGTTTGTGCATCTATCTTACCTACGGGATATGTGTAAGCCGCATCTGAATAATACCCCTGATAAATACAACCGACATCAACAGTTACTATGTCGCCTGAAGAAAGTTCACGAGAGTCATTCGGTATCCCATGAACAAGCTCATCATTAACTGAAACACATGCCGATCCGGGAAAACCACCGTATCCCAAAAAAGCAGGTTTCATTTTAAAAGAACTTATCATTCTGTATACTTCAACGTCTATATCTTTCGTAGACAATCCCGGCTTTATAAAACTTTTTAAACTTTCCAAAATTTCCGCAGTTGCTTTACATGCAACTCTCATTTTGTCAAGTTCTTCTTTACTTTTTAATTCAATGTTGCTGGCCAAGATATCCTTCTTATTTTACATTATTATTAACAAAATTTTCAATCTGTTCAAAAACTTTATCCGGAGAAACGGCACCGTCTATTTTCGCAACAACACCGCTTTTATCGTAGTATTCCGCTAACGGTTTTGTTTGCTTTTCATAAACAACCAATCTTTCCTTTATTGTATCCGGATTATCATCTTTTCTTTGCACAAGTTTTGCACCGCAAAAATCGCAAATACCTTCTTGTTTAGGCGGTTTTAATTCTATATTAAAACTGCCGCCGCATGAAGGACAAACTCTTCTTCCGGCTAATCTTTTTATAACTTCTTCCTGTGCAATATCTATATAAAAAACTGCTGCTATTTTTCTGTTTAATTGCTGTAAAAACTTATCAAGTTCCTGAGCTTGAAATATAGTTCTCGGAAAACCGTCCAACAAAAATCCGTTTTTACAATCATCTTTTTGTAATCTTTTTACAACCATATCAACAATCACACTATCCGGAACCAACTGACCTGAAGTCAAATACTTTGCAAACATAGGATCGTCTTTTGCTTCTCTTATCATATCACCGGTTGAAAGATGAACAACATTAAACTTACTGCTTATTGTTTTTGCCTGTGTTCCTTTTCCCGCTCCCGGAGGTCCGAACAGTATAAAATTAAATTGCTTCATAAAAACACCTTTTACAATAAATTAGCTTATTATATTACAAAAAAAAATAAAAAAAATCAATATGTGCTTTATTATAATGTTTGATAAATAATTCTATCTATGTTATTTGTTTTTAAATCTATACCTGCAGGCATTTTCTCATTTTTAAAATATACGGCATTTCCCTTTACACAAAATCCTTCTTCCAAGTTTATTATTTTATTTTCTAAACAATCTTTATTGCACACATTGTTATATTTTCCATGCAACAATCCGCAATAACGAGTAACAGACATTAATATATACGGATAATACAAACTTACTTTTATTTCTGCAGGAATTTCCGAAATCATTTTCCAAACTAAATTATCAATTTCTATTCTATGAACATTATTTTCAAGCAAGAAATTGATTATATCCGGTGTTTCCAATGAATGTCTGTAATATAAATCTATTAAAGAATTGGGAATTTCTTGATATTTTCTCATTGTTTTAGTTTTATCTTGATAATCAACCAACACATCAAAAACATCTACAGGTGTATCTTGTTTTTTCAAAGTGTTATCTATTCTGGGATCCTTTCTTTGTTTTGTGAGTAATCTGCCTACAACCAAATTTATTATAGGATAATATTTCCGAAGATAATAAAAAGTTCCCCAATCATTAAACACTATTTCAAAATTTTCTAATTCTGAAACGACACCTTCTCCAAGAATATCTGCTAATAATTTTATACCGAAATTTGTCATAAAAGGTAACAATAAAGTTATGGCTTTTTGATTTTTATAATATTCAATAAAACTGATTATTTTACTTTTGTTTAAATTTTTTTCACAATAATCATTTCCTATATATATTCTGTTAATATCTTTTAAATCTTCTGTTGGAATAATTTTATCTATTATTTTTACTTTATTCATATAAATCTCTACACAAACAAACTTTATGATTACATTCTATATTTAAATGCTTTTTTAATATTTTTTTACAATAATTTTGAAATATCTTAAAATCAATATTTTTTTTATTCAAAACTCTTTCCAATGTCAGTATTGTATCAATACGAAATTCCGAAGAACTAATTCCTCTGTTTGCAATTTTTATACTAACATTGTTAAATTTTATTAAATAATACAATAAGCAAATATTACACTTATATGGTGAACGTACTAACTTTTCACCGTATTTGGAAATAAGTGCTCCGCATGTAGTTTTTGTGTTAGTATGACCAGAGGAACAATATCCGTCAACAAACAAACAACCTGTAGTTAAAACAAGAAACACCTCGTATTCATATTCAGGATATTTTTGTAAGGTTAAAACAATTTCTTTGGCTGTTAATTGTCTGTCTAAAATAAATCTTTTGGCACCCAAACCGGCATAAAATTCTATTGCATAATCATTAAAATTTGTACCGGACGTGGATATCACAATATCTTTTTTATAAGATAATTTTTTTAATATCAACAGCAAATTTATATCACCGACAATAATTCCTTTTACCGATGAAAATTCTGAAATTTTACAGACAGCATTAATAATCCAATCCATTTGTGATTTTTTATACGGAATGTTAAATGTTACATAAACCGATATATTTCTTTTAATTGCTTCTTCGTCCAATTTTGAAAATTGTTCTAATCCGTAAAAACTG
>JAEEGK010008924.1_pt1 | contig 23553 bp, 23 predicted proteins | sample 8958771 | NCBI WGS metagenome assembly JAEEGK01 (sample SAMN16246547, study PRJNA631951) | gut metagenome | biome: gut microbiome; feature: rumen; material: SC-attached | host: Bos | place: Iran: Karaj | collected 2018-10
AAGTATTAAAGCTAGTATTTTAAATGGTATTGAAGAAGGTTCAATCATTAGATTACATTATACAGAAAATACATTAGAATCCTTAAAAGATTTAATACCTGAATTAAAGAAACAAGGATATGGATTTGTAACATTAAGTGATATGAATCAGAAGTATTCTAATCCATTCGCGCCAGGTAAAGTATACGCTAAAATAAAGAAATTAGATGAACCATCAAAACAAAGAGTGGATGAATCAAATAATAAAGATAATGTAATTTCGATGAATAAAGTATACACTAAATTAGCTGAAGTAAAACAATTAGATCAAGCTGCATAAAATAGTATTCAAAATACTATTTTTTTGTACACTTTTATATCTAGTCGCATAAACTAGATTGAGAGGTGAAAAGTGTGGCATCATATAAAGAAATAGTAACCAAAGCTATAGTAGGTAAAGGTAAAAAGTATTTTAAAAATACTTATACAATAGATACAGAACTTGTTCCTACAACAGTTTTAGGTTGTTGGGTAATAAATCATAAATTTAAAGGATATAAAACCGGAAAAGAAATAGGAGTAGATGGATCATATGATGTAAATATATGGTATTCATATGATAATGATTCTAAAACATCAGTTATAAATAAAACAATAAATTATAATGATTTATTTAATGTTAAAGTTAAAGAAAATACTGATTTATCTGATAACACAGATATAATAGTAAGAACATTAAAACAACCAACAGTAACCAAAGTAGATATAAAAGATAATAATATTACATTTAATATAGAAAAAGAATTAGGAGTAGAAATAGTAGGTGATACTAAAGTAAAAATAGCAATAGAAGATGATGAAGAACCATGGGATATATTAGAAGATGATAATATAGAAGAAGATATTAAAGAGATAGATGAAGTACAAGATAATTATTTATAGGTGTCAACCAAAAAGTGTTGACACTTCTTTTAATATATGATATACTTTATATCAAGAAACGGAGGAATTAAAATGGCAGTTAAATTAAGATTAAAAAGAATGGGCGCTAAAAAAAGACCTTATTACCGTATCGTAGCAGCAGATTCAAGATCACCAAGAGATGGTAGATTTATTGAAACAGTAGGTACATATAATCCAATTACAGTACCAGCTGAAGTTAAAATTGATGAAACAGTTGCGTTAAAATGGTTAGGTCAAGGAGCTATCCCAACTGATACAGTTAGAGCAATCTTCAGTAAACAAGGAATCATGAAGAAATTCCATGAATCAAAAAATGTTAAAGCTGAAAAAACTACTAAGAAAGTAGCTAAAGCTGAAACAAAAGAAGCTAAGAAACCAGCAGCTAAGAAAACTACAACTAAAAAAGCTACTAAGAAAGAGGCATAATTATGAATTTAGTTGAGTTAACAGAATATTTAGTAAAATCATTAGTAACAAATAAAGATGCAGTATCTGTAAAGGAATTTGCAGGAGATGAAGGAATCGATGTTGAAGTTATAGTTTCAGAAGAAGATATGGCTTCAGTAATTGGTAAAGGTGGAACTACTGCAAACGCTATTAGAACTTTAGTTCAAGCAGCTGCATATACTAAAAAATTACCAAGAGTAAGAATAAATATTGATTCAAAAGAAGCTTAGTGCTTCTTTTTTTCTTGTTTTATGATAAAATATTATTAGAATAGGAGAATGTATATGAAGAAAAAGGGATTTACATTAATAGAATTATTAGCTGTTATAATAATATTAGCCGTTTTAGCGTTAATATTAACACCAATGATATCAGATATAATATCAAATGCTAGTGAAGCTGCATTTAAACAAACAATAAATGGCGTTTTATCATCAGCGGAAAACTATGTAACATCATATACATTAGACAATAATGGTGCAGATATAATATATCCAATCACTTTTACATGTGATGGTGAATCATGTAAAGATGAATATAATAACAAATTAGTATTTAATGGAAAAGTACCATTATCTGGAACAATAGTAGTAGAAGAAAATAGTATAGTTGCATATGATTTATGCGATGAAAAACGCTGTGGTTCAGGCTCAAAGGATAATTTAATAGTAAGCGGTGGAATATCAGGAACTTGTGAATATCCGATAGGAACAGAATGGGAATTTGATTATTTAGATGAAACAAATGAAAATAGAATTCATGCAATGAATGTACCTTGTAAAGGATATTATAAATTAGAGGTATGGGGAGCACAAGGAGGCTCTTATAGTGAAACATATCATGGTGGATATGGTGGATATTCAGTAGGTAAAGTATTATTAGACAAAACAGATACATTGTATATAGGAGTAGGTGGCCAAGGAAAATATTTAGGTGCGAATAGAACAGGTGAAGGTGGATACAACGGTGGTGGTTCCATCATAGAAACTTGGGGAGACGGAAATGAAAGAAGATCAACAGGTGGTGGAGCAACACACATTGCCTTAAATAATAACTTAGGTGAACTTAAAAACTATTTTAATAATAAAAACGATATTTTAATCGTTGCTGGTGGCGGCGGTGGTACAGTAGTAAACGCTGTAATTGTAAGTTGGGGCACATCAGATGGAGGTAGTATCGGAGGTTCTGGCGGTGGAACTAACGGTGGAATTGGTTCAGGTACTCAAGATCATGAAATAATAGCTGTACAAGGTGGAACTCAAGTTTCAGGTCAAGGTCATGGAATGTTTGGCATAGGCGGTACAATGCCATTAGGCGGCGATAAACCAGGATTATATGCCGGTGGTGGCGGCGGCTTCTATGGTGGTTCTGAAGGCTGGCGTGGAGCTGGCGGTGGTTCAGGGTATTTATCAAATAAATTATTAGATGGAAAAATGTATTGCTTTAACTGTATGGAAGTAGAAGATGCAGTAACTGAAAACACAGATGAAGTTGAAGTAGATCCTATTTCAGAAGTAGCAAAGAAAGAAAATGGATACGCAAAAGTTACATATGTAGGGTCAAAAAATGTTAAAACACCTCAAACAGTATGGAAATATAAATATACTGGTTCAGTACAAGAATTTGCTGCGCAAGAAACAGGTTCATATAAAATAGAACTTTGGGGCGCACAAGGTGGTAATTATAACGAATCAGAAACATATATAGGTGGAAAAGGTGGATATACCAACGGTATAATCAGTCTAACAAAAAATGAAAAACTATATGTATATGTTGGAGGACAACCATCATCATCTTCTACAACTGAAGGTGGATATAATGGTGGCGGAATTTGTACATCATCAAAAGATACCGATGGTAGAACTGGTGGTGGAGCAACTGACGTAAGATTAGTATCAGGAGAATGGAATAACGCCGAATCACTTGCTTCTAGAATTATGGTAGCAGCCGGTGGCGGTGGTGCATCATACGAAGGAGGAAACTGGTGGGCTCTTGGTGGTCCAGGTGGCGGGTTAACTGGTTTAATCGCATCAAGTATGGGTTCAAGTGCACAACCTTATTATGGTACTGGAGGAACACAAACAGCTGGTGGTACACCTAATGAAGTTAGCCCTTACCCAGAAAAAATTGATAATTCAGTCAACGCTAATGGTAGATTTGGAATTGGCGGCGGTGGAAGTTCAACAGATGGTGGAGCCGGTGGTGGCGGTGGCTACTACGGTGGAGCTGGAACGGGCTACCTTTCCGGAGGTGGCGGTGGCTCATCATATATCTCAGGTCACACAGGTTGTGTAGCCATCACCTCACAAACAGATATAACACCAAAAGCAGGATGTGATAATGGTACAACTAATGTAGAATGTTCATATCATTATTCTAATAAAAAATTTACCGATACAACTATGATAGATGGTGTATCTGAAATGCCAACCCATAGTGGCAAATCAACAATGAATGGTAACACTGGAAATGGATATGCTAAAATAACATTAATAAAATAATACATACATTGTATTATTTTTTTATTTTCTATGATAAAATATAAGTAATAAGAGAGTTGGTTATATGGAAATACTATTTTTTATGTTATTCATTATTGCCATATTTTTACTAATCGCGATAGTAAAAGCAATAATAGAATACAAAAGATATGGTACTAGGATTTTTAATGCTTTTAAACCTAAAAAAATAGAAGATACAAGAGATGAACTTCTACGTATCAGTCTTGAAAAAATAACTTGGTATAAGAAAATTATAAATCCAAGAAAATTAAAATCGGATTACATTTTAATAGATGGTAATGGTATTACATTATTTAAAATATTTACTGATGTAGGATCATTTAATGGAACAAATGATTCAAAATATTTTTATTATCGTGCAGGTGGAATGGAATATAGAAAACCAAATCCAATACTTGCATTAAACGAAGATGAAAAAGTAATCTTAAAATTACTTCCAAAAGTTAAAATTACAAAATATTTAGTATTAACAGATTTAACACAGGTACAAGTAGAAAAACCAAGATTTTATCAAATTAGATTTAGTAAAGTACCATATGCATTAAAAGAAGATAATGGGTATAGTAATCAAGATATTGATAATTTATCAAAAGAAATGTCAAAAATTGTCTAGTCTATTGACAATGTCTATTTGAATAGTATATATTTAAAATAGGGGAGTGATAAAATGATATATCCTTCAGTAGATAAATTAACTAATCAAGTTGGCTCAAAATATTTACTAATAAATATTATTGCCAAAAGAGCAAAAGAAATAGAAGTGACAAAGCATTATCAAATGAAAGAAAATGAATATAAATCTTCTAAACCAATCGGTAGAGCTCTAGAAGAAGTATCCAAAGGATTAATCCATATCAAAGAAGGAGAAGAATAATACATTTTGTATTATTTTTTTTGGTAATTCTGCCATTTTTATATCATTTTATGATATAATATTAAAGTATTTAAAAAGGAGGGAATCCTATGTTATCAAATGAAGAAGTTGATCATGTAGCAGAACTTGCTCGTTTATATGTAGAAGAAGATGAACGAGAAGAATATAGAAAACATTTATATGATATATTATCAGAAATAAAAAAGATTGAGGATTTGGATGTTGAAGGTGAAACTGAAATGATGATTTCACCATGTACTAATATAAATACATATTCAAATGATTCAATTGGACCAATGCTTTCAACTAGTGATGTATTAAAAAACGCTAAACATACTAATGGTGATTTTATTGTTGTACCTAGAGTAGTTGCTGATTCTGAGGAGATATAATATGACAAAGTATTTAGATTTAAGCATTAAAGAAATTAATGAGCTATTAAAAACAAAAAAAATCAAACCATTAGATTTAGTAAATGAAGCATTTGAAAGAATAGAAAAAAGTGAGATTAATTCATTCATCACTTTAAATAAAGAAGAAGCTATTAAAGAAGCTTTAGAATTAGAGAATAAAGAAGTAGATAATGTATTATTTGGAATTCCTGTAGCAGTAAAAGATAATATCGTAACTAAAGGATTAAGAACAACAGCTGCCTCACACATATTAGATGATTTTAATCCTATTTATGATGCTGAAGTAGTAAGAAGAATTAAAGATAAACATATGATAATAGTTGGTAAGACTAATATGGATGAATTTGCCATGGGTTCAACTGGTGAATCTAGTTACTTCGGTAATACATTAAATCCATGGAATCATAATATGGTTCCTGGTGGATCATCAGCTGGTTCAGCAGCATCTGTATCAGAAAGATTAGTACCTATATCATTAGGAAGTGATACAGGTGGAAGTATTCGTCAACCATCTGGATTATGTGGTGTAGTAGGTTTAAAACCAACATATGGTAGAGTATCACGTTATGGATTAATCGCATACGGTTCATCACTAGATCAAATAGGACCAATCGCTAGAAATGTATATGAAAATGCATTAATGTTAAATGTAATAGCTGGTCAAGACGATAAAGATATGACATCTAGTTATGAAGATGTAAAAGATTATACTAGCTTAATAGGTAAAGATATCAAAGGTATGAAAATAGCTATACCTAATTTCTATATGAGTGAAGTAATTGATGCAGAAGTTAGAAATAGAGTTAGTGCAGTAGCAGCTATGTTAGAAAAAGCAGGATGTACTATTGATTACATTGATATGAAATATGTAGCTAATGCTATTCCAGTATATCAAGTAATCGCACTTGCAGAAGCAAGTTCTAACTTAGCTAGATTTGATGGTGTTAGATATGGATACATAGCTAAAGAATTTAAAACTATTGATGAATTATATAAAGCTACTAGAACAGAAGGATTTGGTAGAGAAGTTAAGAAAAGAATCATGATAGGTTCATATATATTAAGTGGTAAAAACGCAGATAAGTATTATAAAAAAGCATTAGTAGTAAGAAAGAAAATTAAAGATGAATTTAAAAATGTCTTATCAAAATATGATTTAATTATAGGACCTGTTAATACAGATGTTGCTTATCCATTTGGAACAATCCAAAATGATGCATTAAAGACTTTCTTTGACGATATCTTAACTATTCCAGTTAATATTGCCGGTCTACCTGCAATGTCTATTCCAGTAGGATTCAAAAATGGCCTACCAGTAGGTATGCATATTATTGGTAATTACTTCAAAGAAGAAGTTATTTATCAATTAGGAAGTTTTATTGAAAAAGAATTAAACTTAAACTTAGATCCAAGAGGTGATAAGTAATGTACGAAGTAGTAATAGGAATAGAAGTACACGTAGAATTAAAAAGTAATTCTAAAGTGTTCTCACATAGTCAAAATGAATATTCAAATGAACCAAATATCTATGTTAATGAAATAGATTTAGGTATGCCTGGTGTACTTCCAGTATTAAATAAAAAAGTAATTGAAATGGCATTACAAGCTTCACTAGCCTTAAACTGTAATATCAATAAAGTAATGCATTTTGATAGAAAAAATTATTTCTATCCAGACTTACCAAAAGGATATCAAATAACAGAACAAGATACTCCAATTGGATATGATGGATATATTGATATTGGTGATAAGAAAATAGGTATTGAAAGATTACATATTGAAGAAGATACATGTAAAAGTATTCATGGTAAAACAGGAACAATGTTAAACGCTAACAGAGCTGGAGTACCATTAATTGAAATAGTATCTAAACCAGATATGAGAAGTCCTGAAGATGCAGTCGCATATTTAACTAAATTAAGAGAAATATTATTATATTTAGGTATCAGTGATGTAAAAATAGAAGAAGGTTCAATGAGATGTGATTGTAACGTATCACTACATAAACCAGGTACACCATTTGGTACTAAAATAGAAATCAAAAATATTGGTTCAATCAACAATGTTGGTGAAGCAATTAAATATGAAATAAAAAGACAAACTGAAATATTAGATAAAGAAGGAATCATTAAACACGAAGAAACAAGAAGACTTGATGATAAGACAATGACAACTATTTTAATGAGAACCAAAGAAACAGGTAATGATTATAGATATTTTCCAGAACCTGATATTCCATATGTTATCATATCAGATGATTGGATTAATGAAGTAAAAGCTAATATGCCAGTATTCGCTGATGAATTAAAAGAAAAATATGAATCATTAGGTATTAATTCAAATAATTTAAAAACAATAATTAGTAGATTAGATTTAGTAGAATTTTTAGAAAGCGTAATAGATAAATGTGATCCAATAATCGCATCTAATCTATTAACAGGTGAAATATTAAGTTACTTAAATAAGAATTATGTTTCAATTAATAAAATCAAATTAAATAGTGATAATTTTGCTGAATTAGTTAATATGATAAAAGATAGTAAAGTATCAAGTAAACAAGCAAAAGAAATAATACCATATTTAATTGAAAATGGTGGAACAGTAACTGATGCAATTAATACGTTAGGTGTTAGTGAAATAACTGATACAAATGAAATTAATGATATTGTTAAGAATGTACTTGATAATAATCAAGAATCAATTAATGACTATAAATCAGGTAAAGATAGAGCCATTAAATACTTGATGGGACAAGTAATGAAAGAAAGTAAAGGTAAAGCTAATCCTGCCGTTGCTAATCAAATTCTTATGGATATGATTAAGAATTATTAATTGTAAAGATAAGTAATTTATAGTATAATTATAATAGAGGTGAGTGTCTATGAAATTTATCAAACAACACAAAAAATTAACAATCATTATAGCAGTAGCGGTAGCTGTTGTTATATTAGGAATTTTATTAATTCAATTATTATTACCAAGTAGTAACAAAAACGCATGTGGTAATAGAGTAAGTGATATTGCAAATCATCAAATTAGTAATGATGCAATTAACAAAGTAAAAGATGCTTTAACTAGTTCATCACGTGTTAATGATGTATCATATAATTTGGTATGTAGAACAATGTCTTTCGTAGTTAAAATTGAAAGTGGAGTAGAAAGAGATTCAGCTAAAGATTTAGTAAATAAAATTACTGAAAATTTAGATGAAAACATAATATCTTACTATGATATTGAAGTATACTTTAAATCATTAGACGAAGAAAATGGTTCTTATCCATTTATGGCATACAAAAATAAAAACAGTAAGACATTTAGTTTTACCAATGCGGGGTAGTAAGATATGAAGAAAAAGATAATAGTAATAGTATCTGTATTAGTGATATTATTAGGATTAGGGACATTCTTAATATTTAATAATGAGCATTCTAAAACATCACTAAATATGACAGAGAAAAAATGGATTGATAGTAATAAAAAATCATTACAAGATATATCAATTTATACAAATGTACCTGTATTTAGTTTTAATAGTGAAGGAGTAGTATTTGATTTCTTAACTTACTTAGAAACTAGCACAGGATTAGAGTTTAATAAATTATCATATTCAATTGACAATGAACCTAAAACTTCTTTAGCGTTCCAACAAACAACTGAATTACAAGATAATGATATATTAATGTATACTGATAATTATGTTTTACTAACTACAAATGATAAGAAATATAATAGTCCAAAAGAAATTAAAAATATATCAGTTGGTGTTTTAAATAGTAATTTAAATACTATTAATAATTACTTATATGGATCAGATATAACATATAAAACATTTACTGACTACAATTCAATGATTGAATCATTTGGTCTAGAAGTAGATGCGGTAGTAGTACCAAAAATACAATTCTTAGAAGAAGTATTAGTAAATAGTAATATTACAATAGGATATAATCTTGATGAATACAAAACTTATTATGTATTAAGATTAAGTTCTGATAATAATGATTCTACATTAAATAGTATAGTAAAAAAATACTATACAAAATGGCATGAAGAAAAATTTGAAAAAACATTTAATAATTCTTTATTAAATAATTACTTTATGTCATTAAATAATGGTTCACAAAGTATTGCAAGATTAAAGAGTAAAAGATATGTATATGGATTTATAATTAATCCTCCATTTGATACATTAGATGATGGGGAATTAACAGGTATTAATAAAGAAATAATATCTAACTTCGCTAAGATATCAGGAATATCAGTAGAATATGAAGAATATAATAGTATTTCTGAATTATTAAATGCATTTAACAATAACGAAATAGATTTTTATTTCAATATAAATAGTGATGCAGAATATAAGGTAGATGTATATAACTCTATATCACCATTTACAGAACAAATTGTTGTATTAACTAAAAACAAAAAAGATATTACTGTTAATTCAATATACTCATTAAAGAATTTTGAAGTAGGAGTATTAAAAGATAGTAAAGTAGCAAATTATTTTAAAAACTACGATATATCAGTTAAAGAATACGATACTGTTAAAGCTTTAATGAAGGATAACAAGATAGATATAAAAGCAATAGATAATTATAGCTATGATTATTATGCAAATAAAGGTATTAAAAATTATCATAAATCATTTGTTATATCTTCTCCATTTGATTATAATTTCACATATAGAAATATAACAGATAATAAAGATTTTGCTAAATATATGAGTTTCTATTTAACATTCGCTAATACTAATTTAATGATAGATGCAGGTAACTATAATGTATCAAATATCAATATGTTATATATAGTATTAAAAGCAACAGTAATAGTATTATTCTTTGTTGCGTTAATCAGTTTAGTAGGATATGTAACTTATATAATCAAACATAAAAAATATAGAAAGAATAATCTATCAAAAGAAGCAAAATTAAAATATATTGATATGTTAACATCATTAAAAAATAGAAATTATTTAAATGATAATATTGAACTATGGGATGAAAGTGAAGTATATCCACAAACAATCATCATCGTAGATTTAAACAATATCGCATATATTAATGATAACTATGGTCATGCTGAAGGAGATTCAGTAATTAAAGAAGCTGCTAATGTTTTAATAAGAACACAAAACCCTAATAGTGAAATTATTAGAACTAATGGTAATGAATTCTTAATCTACATGGTTTCTTATGATGAAAAACAAGTAGTATCTTATATTAAGAAATTACATAAAGAATTAAAAGATTTAGATCATGGTTTTGGTGCAGCAATAGGATATAGTATAATTAGTGATGCAATTAAGACTATAGATGATGCAATAAATGAAGCAACTTTAGATATGAAAACTAACAAGGAGGAAATAAGCAAAGATTAGTCTTTGCTTTTGTTTGTTATGAAAGAAGAAATAAAAAGAATATTAAATATAATATCAAGACCATATATGAGAATACTACCAGGTAATTTAGCGTTTTCATTTATGATGGCTTTAATACCTATATTATCTCTAATAGTATCAATATGTGGACTATTTCATTATTCACCAGTATTAGTAGATAAGATAGATAAAATAATACCAGGTGCAGTATTAGATACAATATTAATGTATATAAATGGTAATGGATTTAGTAGTGTATTACTAGCAGTAATCGGTATTTGGAGTGCTGCAGGTGGTATGAATTCATTAATAATTGCATCAAACGTAGTATTTGAACATAGATCAGATAATTATTTAAAAAGAAGAATTAAATCATTATCATTAGTATTACTAACAATAGTTATAATAATAGTAACATTAGGTTTCTTAGTATTTGGTGATGCCTTACTTAAATTAATAATCGCGTTCTTTGAATTACCAAACTTTATCTTACATTTATTTATATATTTAAAATGGCCACTTGCCTTGATAATTATATTTACAATAGTTAAAATTATATATATAGTCGCACCAGATATAAGTCTTAAAAGTAAATATGTAAATAAAGGGGCGTTATATACAACAGTATTATGGTTAATTTCATCTGCGTGTTATTCATTTTATGTATCAAATATAGCTAATTATACTATCAAATATGGTAGTTTAGCTAACATAATTATCTTACTTATTTGGTTATATATTATGTCATATATATTAGTATTAGGTACCGCGATAAACGTAAATGAGTACAAGAAAGGTACTAGTAATAAATAGATAATTTTGATATAATTTTATAGAGGTAGTAAATATGAAAGATAAAAAGAATACTAAAAAGAAAAAAATAAGCATTAGAAGAATCGCTATATTGATAGTAGTAGGTATTTCATTAATAATATCAGGTATTATCATATATAATTATGTAAATAGAGAAGAAAAAGAAACAAAAGCCCAAACAACAAAAGTAACAAGTTCTATTGAAGGATATGATTATAGTTTAACTTCATTAGATACAAAATACTATAAAGAATTATTTGAAAAATTAAAGAAAACATTAGAAAGTGATACAAGAGATGAAGAATTATATGCATCTTTAGTTAGTCAATTATTTGTAACTGATTTCTATACATTAAGCAATAAAGTTGGTAGTAGTGATATCGGTGGATTAGATTTTGTATTAGAAGCAGTGCGTGATAATTTTGCATTAAAAGCTAAAGATACAATGTACAAAACGGTAGAAAGTAATTTATATGGTGAAAGAAACCAAGAATTACCAGAAGTAACTAAAGTAAGTATTGATAGTATTACAACAACATCATTTACTTATGATGGCACTAAAGATGAAGAAGCATACAGTGTAAAAGCGAGTATAACATATGATAAAGATTTAGGTTATCCATCTACAGTTAAACTAATTTTAATTCATAATGGTAAATTAGTAGAAGTTGCTAAAGTAAATTAACGATGATTATTCATCGTTTTTCTTTACATATAATTGTAAATATTTATACTTATTTTAGTCAAAATATAGTTTTTAATTACATAAATATGGTAATATTAATATAGTAGAGGTGAACGCTATGAATAAAGAATATATGTATTTCTTATATGGCACAACAATAATGAATGACGAAGAACTTGCTGAAGTATTTGCTGAAGGTATAGTAAGTCAACGTGTGGATGATCAATTGGATAATATAAGTTCTATTATGGAACCTATAGCTATACCAGCAGGTGATATAGCGCATAGAACAAAAGCTGCCTCACAAGATATTAATGGAAACGCAGTATTTGTAATAAGAATACCAAAATATTATTTAGAACCAAGAGTAATAAATGGTAAGATGATACAAGTACCACTACCAATATGGAAAAGAATAGAAACATCATCTGAGAATAAAGTATCTATCTTACCTCCGGAATTAATATATGGTGTATATTCAAAAGCAGAAGATAAATTTAAAATAAATCCTAATTGGTCACCAGTATTTGATCCAACCGGAATGCAATATGATGAGTCACAAGTTAAGTATTTTCAAGATAATGGACAAGTTTATTGGCAAATGTTTGCTGATGAAAGAAGACATAGAACATTTGATGAATTAGTAAAAACAGATGAAAAACTTCATTCTTGGAATTACGCCCTTGAAATATATAGTGGACATTTTGTAAGTCCATTACCAAAAAAGAAAGCCGTATAAAAATAAAAAAGAGTCATATAACTCTTTTTCTTTCTTTATGGAGTAATGTTTAAAGCTATAACCATATAATAACATTACTGTAAAAAAACAAAAAATAATGTTATAATTATAATAGTGGAGGTATATTCATATGGATAATTATAATGATGACTTTGAAGGTGCTATTAAAGATGTAACAATCGAAAGAGAAATTGATGAATTTAAAATTACGCAATTAAAAGTGGAACACTTTTATTGGAGTTCCGGGGATATTGATGCTGGTATGCCAGTTTCAACAAGTATTGAATTAACATGTGAATATAATTTTCAAAGTGAAAAACTTGAATGGAAAAAGACGATAACTCATAATTATTTAAGTTTAGAAAATAGTTATGAGGTATCTAGTAATAAATATACTAGTATATTAGAAGATTCTGACCAAATAATTAATAGCATAGAAAAATATGATTTAAGAAAATTAAAAAACAATTATTTTTCAGAGAGTAATCCAGAAAGATTTACACATTGGGAATTAACATATAATGAATATTTTAAAATTGTTGGTACATACGATCAAGAAATAAATGAATTTGTTCAAATAAGCGAATTATTAAATTTTAAAAAAATAATTAATGATGAAACAAATAAAATAAGAAATATAATATTACAATCAAAGGCTAGTGGGGTGTAATATATGGAGATAAGAGAATTATTTGATATGATTCAAAATCCTATAGATGATTCTAAAGTAGTTGAAAAATTAATAACGGCGTATGCAAATGAATCAAAAGGTTTAGGTGGATTCTATGGTCAGTTAACTAAAACTGTTAGTAAAGAATATACTGGAGGCCAATTTAATCAAGAAGATGCTAATAAGTTCTATGCAATGTTATTTAATAAATGGAAAAATAGTATAGTTAATATGACTCGAGATGAATTCGCTGAATTATACAAAAAAGGAAGTTATGGCAAGGACTTCATAAAAATGAGAAATTATTTAAAAAATGTTCCAGATGTATCAACAATGAAAGAAGCAAATAACATTTTCTTTGGTAATAAGAATGATTCAGAGTTACAAACTGCATTAGAAAAATATAGGTGGTCAGCAGTAGGTGAAGCTACTGGCTGGGTTCATGTGTATTCGAGAGATTTAACAGCTAAAAAAGATCCGAGAATTGTAGCTGAACATAGATTGTATTTGGATACCGAATCACCTGATACTTATAAAATGGTCACATATTTTGTTGAAAAGTGTGATAAATATCATTTGCCATATTATTTTAAATTTGATCAAATGGCTGATAGGGATGATACGATTGTTATTTATTCATCATCTGAAACATTAACTGATTATGTTAATATTTTACAAGAAATAAAAAAAGAACATCCAGAATTGATATCAAGGGTAAAGGAGCCGCCTCTTCTTACTGGTAAAATTGATGGTTGGATTGGTTATGGTTCTGAACCACAAAAGACGCCAGACGGGAAGAGAAGATCTTTTAACGAAATTCGATCAAAGGTGATAGAACCAATTATAGAAAAGCATACTAAGAATTGGATCATGGCTCACCTCAACATGCAAGTTACATACAAAGGCCAACAATTAAGTTTCCAAAATTATATTGCACTAAAATCTACAGAATTTCTAATTGAAAAACTAGAGACAAAGTATTCTAATAGGGAAGAAACTATGAAAAACTTTGCTAAAAAAAATGGTAGTAGTTATAATCCTCAAGCTGTAGTTGAAAATTTAGGATACACCTTGCAAGATTTAAAAAATCCTCAATTTCAAAAAAGTGTTTATAATATAATGGTAGCAAACTTAAAGACTTCACTTCCAAAAGTATGTAATGGCAATTATAATGATATGAGTACATTATTAATCAATGTTAGAAACGGAAAACAAATATCTTTTCCAGGTTCTTATTTGGAAGAAATACTACAATCATTGTCGATTAACATAACAAAAAATGATCCGACTTTCCTTCCAACCATACAAAATCAGATAAGAAATAGTGCACCAAAATATGGTATTGATCCCAATAATTTTTGCTTTGATATTGCCGCGAAAAATAAATTAGAAAATATTGCATCTAAAAACAAAGTGGATGAGCAATTTTTAGAAAAAAATGGAATTAGTAAACCGGTAGCTGAATTTTTAATTAAAAATGGTATCGATTTAAATAATTTAACTGCTACATTTAATTCTATTATTAATGGAACCACAACCGCAAGACAAAATGATTATGAATATACTTTAACTTGGGGGAATATGATATATAAAAACAATTCTCAACAAGAAGTATATATTAGAGATATAATTGGTTCTTTCGGCTTAGAAGAAAACGCAGATTTCTTAACATGTGTTTCAAAATTTTATAATGAAAAAGATGAATATGGTAAAAGATCTTTAAATAATTTGAAAAAAGATATTTTATCCAATGTTGAAGACATTATTAATTCAGATGTTCCTCTAAAATTGATTGAAATGGATGGAAAGTATTATGTGGGGCAAGATGGAAATCATAGAACTTTTTATCTAATGTTGGCTTATATGGTATTAAAAGAAAAGTATAAAAATGATCCTAATATGTTACAACAAATTGAAGATAAATTTAGAATTAAAGCCGAAGTAACAAAAAAATCTGGTTATGAAACGATTGATAAAATTTGTTACTGTTTATCAAAATGCTGGAACGATGATATTAAATTATTCTTTGATAATGGAAATGAGAGTATTGCAACCTTACAAATTGGAGACATTAAATATGATATAAAAGAAGAAACAAATTTTATAGATTACTTTAATACTTATTTAGATGCTTTGGATAAAACCTCAAAAAAATATATTGATTTAAATAACCAATTATCAAATATGGGCTATCCTAACCAAATAATAAATGAAATTGAAGAAAATCCATCAATGTCTGAAAATACTGATGTAAATAATTTGGATGTTCAAACAATTACTGAAATTTTAAATCCGACTTTAATGGAAAGAAAAATGAAATTACCTAATGGTATAGAAATTCCTGCTAAGCAGTATATACAAGAAATAGTATATCCACATTTACCTGAAAATGGACTAGTTATTCTTTCTAATGGATCAATATTACCAGTAAAGCAATTCATAGAAGAATGCGTTATGTTTGAATGTCAAGAAAAATACAATGGAGATTTTCCAAGATATATGGCTGAGAAAACAAAAAACAATTTAGGCGTAGTATCATTAGAATATGGTAATGAAACTTATGAAATTAATCCAGTAGAAATTACAGAGTATATTGGTCCTGAATTATTAGAAAAAAGGATTAAATTACCAAATGGTGTTGATATTTCTGCTAGACAATATATTCAAGAAGTATTCGCACCATATATTCCAAGTAATGGACGAATAACTCTTAGTAATGGAATTGATATCTCTGTTAAACAGTATATTGAAGAAATATTACTATGCGAAGCACAGGAAAAATATGATGGTGATATAACTCAAATATTATATAATACAACGAGAAATAATGATGGAACTATCAATATAGATCCAATAAAAATGGAGAAATCATTAATTGATATGCGAAAACAAACAGAGTTATTAGAAAATAAGGATCCTGCTGGACCAAGACGATAGTTTAAAATAATAAACTATCTTTCTATAAAAATAAAAAAGAGTCATATGACTCTTTTTCTTTTGTTATTCATTTATAATTTCTATAAGCTTTTTAGTACTAAAACTAGTTATTTGATTTTTTAGAGTAGCGATTGCAATGAATCGTTCAGGTAGTTTTTCCTTTAATTTAATTTCGAATAATGATTTGTTATTTAAATCATTCTCTATATATTCTTTTGTACATATTCCAACACCTAAACCCATTTTTGCAAATTCAGATATCAATGTATAACTTGATGATTCAATGTTATTATTAAAAATAATGCCATTATCTTCTTCTATTTTTTCTATAAAATCTCTACTGTTAGAACCTTTAGTTTGAAGGATTATAGGGTAATTTTTTAATTCTTTAATAGATATTGCATTTTTGGTTAATTCTTTATAAGAATCATTAACTACAAAACAACTATGTATTTTTTTGATTTTATTTATATCAATATCATATCCATAATCTTTGTCTATAACGTGAACAATAGCTAAATCAATATTGCCATTTTTTAACTTATCAAGTAATTCATTACTTATATCTGTATACATATGAATTGTAATATTTGGATATAATTCATGAAATTTTTTTAAATAAGGTAAAAGATATTTTTCAGTTATTGTAGTACTTACTCCGATTCTTATAGATCCAGTATTTAAATTAATTAAATTTGAAAATTCATTTTCGGCATTAGTTATATTATTAATCGCGTTTTTTATGTGATTATAAAATATTCTTCCTTCTTCTGTAAGAACAACTCCTTTTTGCGTTCTTACAAATAATTCACCACCTAGTTGTGATTCCAAGTTTTTGATAGCCTTACTTATAGCAGGTTGTGATATATTTAATTTTTGACTTGCATGTGTTATATTGCCGCTATTGGCAACTTCATAAAAAATTTTATATAATTCATAGTCAATATTCATGATAACCTCCAGTTATGGACTGCATAACAAATATGTATTTTTATTATATCAAATTTTAATATATAATCAAGTTAGAAACGAAGTTTTCTAGGAGGTTTATATGAGTAATGAAAAAATAAAATCATGTTCTTTAGGACAAATAGATTCATATATGAATTTAAAAAATAAGGGTATAGAATTAGAAATAATTGATTTAGAGTGGGAAGATATAAACCCAAAGATTATAGAAACAATCCTAAATTTAATAGATGAAAGAAAAATCAGTGGTAAAACATATATAGGAATTTCTAAATCCATTGGTGAAATGCCGCTTTTATATAAAAAGGATGATGTGATTAATGGAATAATATATACTGTCCATGATCTTAGTGCAGCAAAAGATATTTTAGAAGATTATAGAAAAAATTATAGTCCTATGTATAATATTCAATGTGATAATGCCATAACAGTTACTGTTGAAAATTCACAAAATTATGTTATAAGTACTATCTTAGTAAACGCTAAAGATAATTATTTTATGATAAGATTTGGATATCCTAAAACTAAAGAAGATGAACTTGATTATAATAATCTAATGAAAAAATTTAAAAGGAGTTAATATGTTAATTGTAGATCAACACGTACATAGTAATATAAGTCATGATGGGAAGTCTTCAATAAGCGAGCATATAGATTACGCTAAAGAAAATCATTTTGATGAAATAACATTTACTGAACATTATGATGATTATAAAGGGGTAGATACAAACTTAGAAACATTAGACATAAAGGAATATAAAAAAGAATATCTAAAGCATAAAGATGATAAATTGTTAAAGACTAATTTTGGAATTGAAATTGGTTTAAGACCTGAATCATATAAAAAAATAAGAAATATGGTAAAAAATAATGATTTCGATTTTATAATTGGATCATCACATATAACATGTGGTAAAGATATATCAACTGATAATTCGTTTTTCGAAAAATTGACGCCTCATCAAGCTGTTATTGCATACCTAAATGAAGTACTACAAAATATTAATATTTATAAAAATGAATTTGATGTATATGGACATTTAGATTATATAATAAGATATGTCATAAAATATTATGGGAATGTGATGACTAGATTAAATTATATAGAATTTAAAGAATTATTAGATGAAATATTACTATCCATCATAAAAAATGATAAAGGCATTGAAATAAACACATCTGGAATTAGATATGGATTAGGTACACCTCATCCCAATATTGAAATAGTGAAAAGATATAAAGAATTAGGTGGTAAGATAATTACTATTGGTTCTGATGCCCATGAAAAAAAGGATTTAGCAAGTAATTTTGACGTCGCTTATGATATGCTGGATGAAGCAGGATTTGAAAGTATTGCAGTATATCATAATAGAGAACCTGAATTTATAAAAATAAAAAAACGAACTATTTAGTTCGTTTTAATTTCATTATGGAGGGCCTAGCCGGATTTGAACCAGCGATCAGGGAGTTGCAGTCCCATGCCTTAGCCACTTGGCTATAGACCCACATAACACTATAATTATATCAAAAAATAATTATGTAATCAATACCTCAATATAGTTTATTTAATATTTAATATAATATGTAAAGTTAATGCACTTTACATATTATTTTCATACCCAATGTTGAGAAAAATTACTATTTATTATATAATTTATTTATAGCCTAATAGGGAGGTAATTATGAGAAAAAAAGTTCTATCAATAATATTCATAGTATTTATGGTATTAATGACTTTAAATAATATATATATGTTAATAAATATAAAAGGATTATATAGTATTGAAAACACATTAAGATTAGTCGCGTCAATTATATTAATCTTAATAACATTACTTATAGTATTCTTAGATATAAAAGTTTTATTAAAAAATAAAAGAAAGAATTATATAATAGGAATTATAGTTAATATAATCTTAATCGCGATAATAGGATTTGTTAATATCAATTTTAACTTAATCTATGGTAAGTTACATAAAGTATCAACTAACTATACAACATATGCATTAAGCTTAGTAACATTAAAAGATTCAACTGCAACATCATTAAAAGATGTAGGTTCAAAAGATATAGCCGTAATAAACGATCATGAAATCGCGAATGGTTATAACATGGCTGAACAAACATTAAAAGATAAGAACATGAATAATAAACTAGTAGAATATGAAAGTTACTTCAAAATCATTGATGATCTATTAGCTGAAAAGATTACATATGCTTTCTTACCATCAAATTATGGTGATGCATTTAGCGCAGCTGAAGGATATGAAGAATTATATAATAAATTAAAAACAATATATGAAAGTACAAAACAAGAAGAACAACAAGTTAGTACTAAAAGCGTAACTGAACCATTTACAATATTATTATTAGGTGTAGATGGTACAGGTGATGGTATCGCGAATATGAGCGCTAATGGGGATTCATTACTATTAGTAACATTTAATCCAACAACATTTAAAGCAACAATATTAAGTATCCCAAGAGATTCATATGTGCCAATTTCATGCTTAGGAGGAAAGAAAAATAAAATTACTCATTCAGCATGGGGTGGAGAAAAATGTATTATTAAAACAATTGAAAATATGACAAATCTAACTATAGACTACTACGCTAAAATAAACTTCAATGGTATCGTTGAATTAGTTGATACATTAGGTGGTATAGATGTAGATGTAGAATATAGTTTCTGTGAACAAGATAGTAAACGTAGATTTGGTGAAAATACAGTATATGTAAAACAAGGATATCAAACAATAAATGGTGAACAAGCACTCGCGTATTCACGTAACAGACATCCAAATCCATTATATTGTAGTAAAGAATGGACTAACTATGATAGTAATGATTTTATAAGAGGAACACATCAACAAGAAGTATTAAAAGCAATTCTTACTAAAATTAAAGGCATAAGAGATTTAAGTACAATTTATAGTTTATTAGATACTATTAGTAATAATATGGAAACTAATATGGATATCAATACAATTTTATCATTCTATAATGTAGGTAAAGATTTGGCAGCGCGATTTAAAGAAAGTGCTTCAATAGATGATATTATTAATATAGAAAAACTATATTTAAATGGTTATAGTTCAATGATATATGACTATAGTCAAATTACAAACTCTGGTTCAAAAATGGTATTATATGATTACGTTCCATACAAAGGTAGTATAAATGATATAGTATCCGCAATGAAAGTTAATTTAGGATTAGAAAAAGAATCAGTAATTAAAGAATTTAGTTATGACGCTAATTCTGAATATACAAAAGCAATAATAGGTAAGAAATCATATAGTGAAGCAGGAGTGGAACTATTACCTGATTTTACAGGAAAATCAAAAGAATTCGTTCAAACTTATGCGAATAGTAATGATTTAAAATTAACAATAGAATATGTAACAGATGAGAATTATCCAGTTAACTCAGTAATATCACAAGAACCACATTCAAAGATGGATTTAAGTGAAATGAGTAAAACAGTAGGATTAAAAGTAACGATAAATCAAGCAGGTCCTAAATTTGATCCAACATATTGTACAAAGGAAGAATATAAGGATAACGCTAAATGTGTTTATGTTGATTATACAGGAAAATCACATGATGAATTCGTTAAATGGATAAGTGCATTTACAAATATCAAAAGTCATATATCTTATAGTCCGATAACTGAATCAAGTGCTGACTATGACGCTAAAAAAGCAGGATTAATTGAATCAATAACAATTTCAGGTAATCCTACAAACGTAAAATCAATATATGATATTAGAAACGCTAGTATAAGTGTTAAATACTACGCTAAGAAAACAGTAGTAGAACAAACACCAGATGATACTATAGAAACTAACCCAAATCCTGATACAGGTAGTGAAAGCGGTAATCAAAGTGAACCTGCTACAGGAACAGATACATCTACTGGTGAAGATAATCAAAATAATGACACAAATGATTAAGAAGATGGAATATCCATCTTTTTATTTATATATAATACTTTTATTTAATTGAATAATGTGATAAAATATAAGAGGTGATAAGGAATGGGACTTATAATATCTAGATACATATTACTATTTTTTGTTTACTCAACATGTTTTGGATGGGTATTAGAAGTTATAGTATCTTTTATCAGATACCATAAATTTATAAATAGAGGATTCATGATTGGACCTTACTGTCCTATATATGGAGTAGGAGGACTATTAATCACGCTTTTCCTTACGAGATATCAAGATGATGTATTTGTATTCTTCGTAATGACAATGTTTGTATGTACTGTATTAGAATATATAACTAGCTATCTTATGGAAAAACTATTCCATGCAAGATGGTGGGATTACCATTATAAGAAATTTAATATAAATGGTAGAGTATGTGTAGACGTTATGGCAGGATTCGGATTAATAGGTGTCCTAGTTGTATATTTACTTAATCCAATATTGTTTAAATATTTAGAATTAATTCCAAGTAAAGTAACAATAATAATAGCTACAGTATTTGCAGTATTATTCCTTACAGATTTAATAGTTTCAGCAGTAGTTATATCTAACTTAAAACATATTAAATTCAAGAATAGAAAAGATAACACAGAAGAAATAACTAAGCAAGTTAAAAATGCCTTAATGGAAAAAGATGCATTTACTAAACGTTTAGTTGAGGCATTCCCTAATTTCCAAGTATTGATTAAGAAGACAAAAGAAAAATTTAACGAAACAAAAAAAGAAATTAAGAAAAAGCAAAGAGAAATAAAAAAGATGCAAAAAAAACTTAAGAAAAAACAAAAAGAATTATTGAAATTTGGTAAGAAGGAGAAATAAAATGAAAGGTTTATTAGTTGCAGTAATATTTCTAGCAATAGTATTTATCGCAATTGCATTATTATTATTTAAAATGGGAAAGGATGATGAATAATGAAAAAGAAAATATATCGTTCAGAAACAGATAGAAAAATAGCTGGTGTATGTGGGGGTCTAGCTGAATATTTTGAAATCGATCCTACATTAGTTAGATTAGCGTGGGCTATATTCGTATTATGTGCTGGTACAGGTATCATCGCATACTTAGTAGCTGCATTAATCATACCAAGTGAATCAGAAGTAGAAATGGTAATTAAAAAAGAAAATAAAAAGAAATAAGACAATGAAAAAGAAGAGTATATAATTAATTATTTATAGAAAGCTAGTGGTTGATGGAAATTAGCAATAATTATTATAGAAAGAAACTTTGGAGTTTTATACGAGTAATTCACGTTAAGAATAAAGATAGATATCTATGAAATAAGGTGGTACCGCGATAACACGCCCTTATATCAAAGATATCTTTTTGTTTTATAGGAGGTAATTTATGAATAGAAAAGAATTTGCAGAATTTTTATTAGGTAAAACAGAACATACTAAAGATGAGTATGAAGCAATGTATCCAGAAAGAAATGTAGAAGGTATTGTTACTAGATTTGCACCATCTCCAACAGGATTTGTACATATAGGACACTTATATTCTTCTTTTGTCGCAAATAGATTTGCTAAACAAACAAATGGATTATTTTACCTAAGAATTGAAGATACTGATACAAAAAGAACAGTAGAAAATGGTGTTATTAACATTATTAGAGATTTAAATAACTTCAATATTAAATTTGATGAAGGCATGATATCTGATACAGAAGAAGTAGGTAAGTATGGACCATATCAACAAAGTAAAAGAGCTGATATATATAAAGCATACGCTAAAGATTTAATTGAAAAAGATTTAGCTTATCCATGCTTCTTATCACCAGAAGAAATGGAAGATATTAGAAACATGCAAGAAGATATCAAAGCTCGTATCGGTATATATGGTAAATACGCTAAATATAGAAATCTAAGTGTAGATGAAGCTGTGGAAAAAATAAATAATGGTGAAAAATATATAATTAGATTAAAGTCACCAGGTAATTTTGATAACAAAATTATTTTTGAAGATGTTATTAGAGGTAGAATGGAATTTAATGAAAATGATTTAGATATCGTTATTATTAAAAGTGATGGGCTTCCAACATACCATTTTGCACATGCTATAGATGATCATTTAATGCATACAACTCATGTAATTAGAAGTGATGAATGGGTTAGTTCATTCCCATTGCACATTCAATTATTTGATGTGCTAGGTTTTAAAGCACCT
>JAEEGK010008926.1_pt1 | contig 23548 bp, 13 predicted proteins | sample 8958771 | NCBI WGS metagenome assembly JAEEGK01 (sample SAMN16246547, study PRJNA631951) | gut metagenome | biome: gut microbiome; feature: rumen; material: SC-attached | host: Bos | place: Iran: Karaj | collected 2018-10
TGAAGGTGGCCTTGTAGCCATATTTTTTGAATGTCGGACCTGCATCGGTCACGTGGCTCGGTGCGCCATCGTCAAATGTAAAGGATGCTGCGCCCTTGCGGAAACCCGACCAGGTTGCAATTTCTGCATTCTGAGCGAAAGCAGCGCTTGCTGCGAACATTCCAACTGCGACAGAGGCAACAGAAATTTTTTTATAGTTCATATCCACACCTTGTTAATATGTATTATGCGAAAATAATTTAGCTCCATATATAAGGAAGCGTCCTATGTTAAATTTATTTTTGTTGTATAGTAATGCAACGGTAGGCGTTGTCATTCCCGGCTTGACCGGGAATCTCCTCTTGTAGCGTTTTTGCATTGTCATTCCCCACTTGATGGGGAATCTCCTTCTTGTAACATTTATTTATCAATAAATCTTGATCAATTTCTCTGAAAAAAGCGTGTTAAATAAGTAGACATTAGGAGAAACAATGAATAATAACTATTACGTTTACATATTGACGAATAAATACAAGACCGTCTTTTATACAGGTGTAACTAATGATTTGTATAGAAGAACTCTTGAACATAAAATGAAAGTTAATGATGGCTTTTCTGAAAAGTATAATGCAGATTGTCTTGTTTACTATGAGCTCTTTTTCAATATTACAGATGCTATAAAGCGAGAAGAAAGACTAAAGCGTTGGAAACGTAAATGGAAGATGGAATTGATTGAAAAGTTTAATACGCAATGGAAAGACTTGTTTGAAGAAATAGGAGATGCCTGCTCAGAGGCAGGCATAACAGTGTAATATTCTATATTTCCGCGCATGGACTTACAATCGATTCTCTCCTCCGTTCTGGATGAAGTTTACGAAAAAAATGAATACCCTGCACTTGCGGCGCTCGAAAGCGAATGGACGCACACACGCCCGTTTGATGGTTTCCGTGTGCTGGTGGCGACTCCGATTTATCGCAACACTATGACCGAATACCGTGCTCTCGTGGCGGGTGGGGCCACTCTTTTGGTCGGCTTTTCGGGAATGAACGACCCCGATGTCGTGGACTTTATGAGGGAATGGGGCGTACCGGTTGTGACGCCTGCTGAAATGCTCGAAGCGGAATCTCGCGGCGAATTTGTGGACTTGGTGCTCGACTGTGCGGGGCCTTTTGCGGTGCTCCATCCGAAAATTGGCTTTGTGGAACTCACGCGTTCGGGTGTACACTATTATAAAAATGCCGAAAAACCGGTTTACGTTGCCGATAGCGGTATCGTCAAGCGAATCGAAACCTCCTTGGGCACGGGCGATGGCTATTTCCGCGCTCTCGAAAAGCTGGGCTTTGGTGGCGATTTCGAAGGCAAGAAGTTATTGGTTTTTGGTAGTGGCAAAGTCGGTTCGGGAATTGCGCTCCAGGGTGTGCGCCGAGGCTGCAATGTGACCGTTGTGACGGACTTGAAACGCGGGCAGTCTCAAACAGCGAATTCCGAAAATGCTGAACATTTCGCGGCTCCTGAAACAATGCCCGCAGGCGATTTTTCTGCCGTTCTTGAGCAAAATGACGTGGCTGTCGTGGATTGCCATGGCTATGCAACTGTCGCCTCCTTGATTGAAAATTCCGATTTTGTTGTGACGGCGACGGGTGTCAAAAATGCCCTTGCAGCCCCGGAATTGACGGAAGCACTTCTCTCGACCAAGGCGACTCTTGCGAATATGGGCGTTGAAGATGAATACGGTGAGGCTGTTCCCGCTGAAAAAGTGCTCAATGATAAGGGTCCGCTGAACTTCATTCTTGAGGAGCCGACGCACTTGAAGTACATTGATACGTCGCTTGCGCTCCATGCAGCCCTTGCCGAACGCTTGGTTCAAGAAGCCGCGACTCTTGAAGACTCTTCCGATGCGGTGCCTTCTGCTGAAAATTCCGCCGGACTTCGCTTTCCGCCGCAAGAAATTGAACAGCGCTTGCTCACCATCGCTATCCAAAATGGCATCATCGGCCCTGAAATTTGCAGCATGCTCGGTGGCATTCCCACCGAAATGGACTAGGTGCGACAATGACTCCCGAGAATATGAAAAAGGTCGTGGACCTCTGCAACCAGATTTCGAACATCACCTACGAGAACTTGACGAAAATCATCCGTTTAGAACAGACGGGGAGTGCGACAGGCGCTCGCAAGCTCGACGATAGCGATCAGAACGATATCGATTCCTGGATGGGCGGGGGCACTTGCTTCAGCATGACGTGGCACATGTATCAGGCACTCACGGACATGGGTTTCAAGCCGCGCCTTGTGATGGGCCACAAACGCAAGGAACGCAACATCCACTGCGCGCTTATCTTGCCCGATCCAGATCCTTCGACTTCAAGCCTGCGGCTTTCCGCTCAGGATGACACTGCGCTGCATGCGCCTCTCTCGTCTCTAGTCTCTCCTCTCTCGTTTGATGCATTATACCCCAAAGCGACCATAGGGAGCGACCTCATAGCCCATACCTCGTACCTGTTGGATCCCGGTTATTTGATTTTCGATCCGCTCCAGATGCCGCTCCCGCAGCCGTTCGACACCGGCGAAGCATTTTTCCCGCTTTCCCCGAACTGCGTGCGCCTCGTGCGCCCGACGCTAGAATCAATGGAACTCTGGACAGGTGGCGCTGGCGCCCCGATGAAGCTCCGCTTCGAATATCCTGTAGAAGGCGTTTCCGTCGAAGAATTCAAGCATCATTGGAACGAAAGTTTCTACCGCGAAATGATGACGTACCCCGTGCTGAACCGCCTCGACCGCGAAAAAGGCGTTCAGTATTACTACCAAAAGGGGAACCTCGTCGTCCGTAACGCAACCGGCTCCCAGATGACGAAAATCGCCCCCGCCGACCGCGTTCAAACTCTTAGCGACATCTTCAAGCTTTCGCCGGACATCATCGAAAAGGCTCTGAACATTTTGGAAAAACGGTAATAGACTGAATGTTAATTTGTTCTTGCCGCTTGAAAAAAATCCTGATTTTCAAAAAACGCCGAAATTTACGTGAGTAATTCAAAAAAATAGGTGTTTTTCACGTAAAATTTTAATGTTGTCTGTAAAAATTTCCACGTTTGGGCTAGTTTTGGGCCTATTCTTGTCTTATTTTGAGCCAAAATCCCGTTTTTTAAAGCCGAAAAAGTCAAAAAATCGAGCTGAAACCCTTTTTTTGAGAAAAATTTGTTTAACTTGTACGAAAATTTACGTGAGTAAATCCATTTTTGCCGCTTTTTTCACGTAAAAAATCGCAAAAAAGCGGTTTTAGCCCGCGGATTTGCAATTGTTTGCAATTTTGGCGCGCGAAGGTGCTTTACTTCAGCTTCTTGAGTTCGTGCATCAGCATTGCCATGCCGATGATGGCGGCACCCGTGTCTGCGATGGGCTGTGCCATGAACACGCCTTTCAGTTCAAAGAAGTGCGGCAGAATCAGCAAGAACGGAATCAAGAGAATCACTTGGCGGCAGGCGTTCAAGAACATGGCGCGGATTGCTTTCCCTGTGCCTTGGAAGAAATTCCCCGCCAGCATGCCGAAGGGAATCATGAAGAAAGCCGCAGTGAAAATTCTCATGGCCCAAGCTGAAATCTCTTGCAGTTCGAGGTCGTTGGGCGCGAACGGCGCGACGAACGCTTCGGCTTGCCACATCACGGCGCCCCAGCAAATGAACATAAACGCTCCCGCATAAATGATCGAGAACTTGAGCGTTTCCTTGACGCGGTTGTTGAGCCTTGCTCCGTAATTATACCCGATGATGGGCTGCGTTCCATGGACGAACCCCAAAAGCGGAAGCACGATAATCGAGACGACGCTGTTGATGATGCCAAATGCCGAAATTGCAAGGTCGCCGCCTGAAAGTTCACCTGTGGGCTTGATACTTATATTGCCGTAAGTCGTGAGGCTCCATGCCAAAATCGCGTTCATGAGGCTGTTGCAAATCTGCATCACCGAAGGTGGCAGGCCTAGAATGTAAATCTTCCGGACGTAGGCGAGGTGCAGCTTCATGTGACGCCAGCGAATCTTGATGGGCGAGGATTTTTTGACGAAGAATTGCGTAATCAGGCTGCTTGCGACCAACTGCGAACAAACTGTTGCCCATGCGGCCCCTTCGATTCCCCAGTGGAATTCCTTGATGAAGAGCCAGTCCAGAATGATGTTGCTGACCGCTCCTGCGATTTCGCGGAACATGGCGGTTTTGGGGTGTCCCATCGAGCGGATAAAGTGGTTCATGCCGGGGGCAATTGTCTGGAAAACGGCTCCGCACAGCAAAATGCGCATATAGCTTTCCGCGACGGGGAGCGTCTGCTCGCTGGCCCCGAACAGCTTCAGGAGCGGAGTCATGAACACTTCGCCGAACGTAAAGGCGAGAATCGCCATGATTATCAATAGCGAAAACGAATTGTTTAAAATGATGCTAGCTTGGATGTACTTCTTTTGTCCAAGGCGAATTGCAAAAAGCGTGTTTCCGCCTACGCCAACCATCATCGAAAGCGCCATGATGAACAAGCAAATCGGGAAACAAAGCGTAATGCCAGCAAGTCCCAATCCCCCGACGTAATTTCCTACAAAGAATCGGTCAACGATGTTGTAGAGAGCGTTCACGCACATGCTGATGATGGCGGGAACTGAAAACTGCAAGACAAGCTTCGGGATGCTCGCTGTGCCGAAGGAATTGAGGCGTTCGGAGTAAAATTCACTCATCGGCGCCAAATATAGTAAAAGGCGAGTGCCGCGACAATGCTTGCATTGGCATGGCTGAGCCGAACTATATGCGTTTCGTAGGAACGCTCAAGATAGAAATTAGACGACAAATACGTAAGGCGAGTGATGCGTGAAAACTTGTTTTCACATATTTGAGCCGAGTATTTGGCATGAAGTGCAAAGACGAGAGACGAAAGAAGAAAAAAATATGATTAGCCTTAAAATTTTTTATTTTGAATTTCATCTACTCAGTCACTCTGGAGCACCGCGATAGAGTCCAGAACATTATTGAAACATCTCTGGATCCTATCAGTCGCCTAACGGCTCCCTCCAGGATGACTCTCCCCTAACTAACTACTTCCTACTTTCCACCGTCTAAACAGCTACCTGATTCTTTCCGTTGTTCTTGGCGACGTAGAGCAGCTTGTCGCTTTCGGCGATAAGGTCGCTGATTTGGGCGAGTGCAATACCCTGGCGCGATGCAAGCCCTAGCGAAATCGTCACCGGGACGACGGTGTCCATCCAAGAAAAAATATGGCGCTCTACAGTCGAGCGTAGCTTTTCGGCTCGCTTCTTGGCGTCGTCGGGCGTGATTCCGTTCATGAGCAGCAAAAATTCTTCGCCGCCGTAGCGGGCGAGCAAGTCGGAGTCGCGCTTTTCGTCGTTCAGGAGTCTTGTGACTTCTTGCAAGACCAGGTCTCCGCAAGGATGCCCCCAAGTGTCGTTTACATGTTTGAAATTATCGACGTCGATCATCACGATGTGGATGAAGGAGTTGTTGCGGCGGGCAAAGACAAGTTCGCCGGCAGAGCGGTCCATAAACGCTTGTCGGTTCAGGATTCCTGTAAGCGGGTCCTTGGTCGCGGCTTCGTAAAGTTCGCGGCTGAATGCTTCTTCGCTAGGATCCTTGTAGGCGACTTTCAAGACCATGCGGCCAATCTGGAGCCTGTTGTCGGAATTGAGAATCTGCCTGTGGATGAAATTCCCATCGACGAACGTTCCGTTGGTGCTGTTGAGGTCTTCGACCGTGACGCTCCCGCCATCGAACGAAAGGGCGCAGTGCCTACGGCTCACCAGTTCGTCTTCGAAACGAATGTCGGCATCTTGACCACGACCGAGAACCACGGTTCCCCTTTCGAGCGGAATCTGCGCAAATTGGTTCTGCGGATACAGGACTATTAAATGCGGATGGACCACCATCTGTTCGAACTGGATGGTATTGTCGTTACTCATGATGGTTTCGTCTTCCATAAAACTCCCTCGCGTGATCGCGGACACATAGCAAATATAATTTAGTTATTGGTCAATGGTCGTTAGTTATTAGTCATTAGTCAATAGTCGTTAGTCATTAGTTGTTGGTTAATGAGCGGTTCATTTGCTTCTGTCACTCTGGAGCCGAAGGCGATAGAGTCCACCACGCTGTCTCCCCGGATTTATTCCGGGGCCGGCTTTCCCCCTATCTCTACCACTGATCCCGGCACAGGGCCGGGATGACACCCAAAACCCCCAGCCCCCTGATACCTGTCACCTAACCTCTTTCTATTGATTCCTCATACCTCAAAGCGAAGCGACCTCAAAGGTGCTCCGCACCGACCTCATACCTCACTACCCCTAACCACTAACCACTGTCTACTTCCTACTTCCTACTTCCTACTTCCTACTCTCCCTCTTTCGTCTATCGTCTATCGTCTATCGTCTATACAATACACCCATGATACAGCGAGCATCACACCTGATATGTAAATTTTAAGTTACTTTAGCTTGTTTGTAACTCAAAATTTACAAAACATGTTGAGAAATTGTGATTTAAACGGTATATTTCCTTATATAAATTTTTTTTCACAATTCTTTACAAGAAAAAATTTCTTTTTCCAAATTAAAAATTTAGATTTCGTTACGGTGTGGCTTATAAGAAGGCCGGTCTTTTTGTTTGCCTCATTGGCTTTAAAAACCAAATGGATGAAATATATGAAAACACGTTATAACGCTTTGCATAGTGTTGCAATGATGCTAGGTCTGCTCCTTGTTGGAGGAATTTCAGGGGCATGGGCCAACTTGAAAGTTAGAGAAGCGGGCAATGATTATTGTTCGCCAAAGATCTACTTCAAAATTCCTGACGGCTGGACTAACGCTTTTTTAAATATTAGCGGTGGTACCCATGCATTCCCTAAGGCCAGATTAGGTGGAGATGGGTGGTCTTTGATTGATCTTGGTGAAACAAAGACTAACGATGATATCTATTTCTTTATCATTGGCTCTGACAAAAACGATTGTAATGACGGCAACTGCGTCACAAGAACTGGTTTCAATGTGAAGGTCGAGCAACCCCGTATCCAGGGTTGGAAATGTAGTGATGTCGGGGAAAACGGCGAAATCTGGATCATGGAACACCCGGATTCCAAGAAAGAAGGCCAGGTCTATGTAACCACGTCTAAGCCGGTTATCAAGGATTTCTACGTGTTCTTGCCGGACAACAAGACTTGGAAGAGTTCTAGTGCATTAATTGAAGAAGACGGTAAGCCGCATGAAATGAACGTCGATAGTAAACACTGCGGTTGGTACTATAGACGCTATATCCTCGATGGAAAAATCGACAAGGCTCTTCCGTCGAGCGTGATTATTTATAGAGAAGATGATGCCGATAAGAATGGTGCCATCGGTAAGGGTGGTGAAAAGGCTCTCGAAGAAGGTCTCGCTGCCGAACCGATCGAATTGGCTACTTATTTCGAGCTTTTTGCGCAAGACCCCAAGTATCATGATGCGTTGTATTTTGTCGCTGACCAAAAACAAGCTGAAGCTCTCCCGAGTGATGAACCGGGTTGGTACGCTGAACAGCCGGGTATCACGGGTGACTGCTCTTACAATCTTGCGGCCGTGATTTACGATACCGACGCTCAATTGCACCCGTTGTTCTCTTGCTATGCAGACGGTGCTAGGGAAGGCAATGACGGTTGCCAGACAAGTGCGGCTGCCCAATCTGCCATTTATAATTGTATCGGTGTCCGTCAAGGGCTTGTGGAATCGAAGCTTGCTATTGAAAATGGCAAAAAGAGAATGAAGCTCACGACAGCTGGTAAGAGCTGTTTCTTGGATCAGGGAACCTTCGATCAAATGTTCAATATGACGAAGGGCGTGAACGAAATGTCCTGCTACGATATGAAATTTGAACGCGCTCCAGATGGCAAGTGGGAATTCGATTCTGACTATTCCACGAGTGACGGACTTAAGGTCCAAGGCGGTTTCTATCCTGTAGAAACTACAACTGATGCAGACATTCTTAAAGCAGATGCTTCTCAGACTCCGGCTCCTAAGGCTCGTACAAAGCGCTTTGCAGAAGGTCCGGTGTTCTATGGACCGCTGCTCCGTGCTAACGACCCGACGGAACAAATTCCGAAGATTGACGTTTACTGTGCAGGACCGGGTTGGCCCAAGAAGGCTGGTGTGGCCTATGATTGCGAAGGTCTCTTTGCCGATGGTGATGGTACGACCTCTCGTATCAATAGCGATTTGAAGCTTGCCGGAGTGGGTGGTAATGATGCTTGCGTCTTTGGTTGGAGCTGCGATGATAGGGGTAATGCCCCTGAAGGTTGGCCGTTCTATACTTCTGGTACTGAAACTAAAGTTACGACGCAAGGAACGGGACGTTGGCAGGCTAAGGAAAACACTGCCGGCACAGGTGGCCGTAACCAGCACTTCTGCTTCGAATCCCACGCCAATTTCCGTTTCAAGAAGAATTTGAAGTTCAATTTCCGCGGTGACGATGACATTTGGGTCTTTATCGATGACAAGCTCGCTGTTGACCTTGGCGGTACGCACCTTGCTGCTCCGGGCTACGTGGATTTGGATTATTTCATGAAGACAAATGGTTATAATCTTGATTCTATTGTGGGTACGTCTTTTGATATTGATATCTTCTTCTGCGACCGCCGTACGACGATGAGTAACGTCCGTATCAAGACGAACATGTTCATCGAACAGACGACTGGTATTACCGCTGATGGTAAGCAAAAAGAATTCATCGCCGACTATATGGAAAATGGTAACAACCACTACAAGATTTGCTATAAGAAGTCCGGTAATGGTTCGTGTTCAGCCCTTGTTCTCGGTGGCGCTGATGAAGAAGAAAAGTGCGGAAAGGAGATTACAGAAAAGATTACTTTCGTGTTGACTAAGGATAAGACAGGTGCGGATCCTGACAAGGCTTATATTTCGGAAGATGCATTTATGGCTAATCCGAAGCAGGGTTGCAATAAGGAAGGCATTTGCGGTGTTGATGTTACCACGCCGGGTCTCCCGATTGTCAACGAAGAACAGTTAGCTACCGTTCTTCCCTCTGGAAAATACTACTTGGTGATCAAGATTGGTGGTGATACGAAGGCTATTGATATCAACATCAAGGGTTCTGCCGCTGTCGCCAACCGTGAAGCTGTCGCTGTTGACGAAGATGGTGTTAAGGGCTTCTTGCATGAATTCAAGAATCAGGCCATGGCTTCGCTTCCGGACGATAATGGCGAGCCGGATGTCAAGCAGATGATTCCGCTTTATGTGGCTTCTCTCATTGATCCGTGTATGGTGGAAGGTTGCACCGATCCTCTCGAAATGACGAATGGTGCAAGAAATACATCGTATAGCCTGGTTGTTTCGAACAAGAAGGCTCAGTTCTACAAGATGAAGGACAATAAGCTTGTTTCCTTTAATCCTGATGCTGGAACCACTATTGGCGATTCTGGTATTGACACCATTTACGTGACGATTCCGTTCGACGAAATGGAAAATGCTGTTGAACCGGTTTCTGTCAATGTTAGAGGCAACAACAGCAAGGCTGACCTCACGTTCTTCGTGCCGAGACTTGCATTTGTGGATTCCGATTCTACGTTCAAGGTTGTTACGCGTGATGACGATAATCCTAAGGACAAGGATATTCGTTTGAAAGGCTCTGCTTACGAATTCTACATTGTCGCTCTTAAAGGTGACGATTCTCCGTGTGGCGAACTCTGCAACTTTAAGCTTACTAGAGGTTCTAGATTCTCTTCTGGTGTGAACATCATTGCTGGCGGCGAAGTTGTGAATGGCCGTGCAACGATTACTATCCAGTCTCAGAAGGTCTATGAAAAGTGCGATAATCCAGACAGGTCTAAGTGCGGTAAGGATACTACTGCTACAATCCATGTCGTAGGCCCGAACGCAGCTCTTACGTTTGCGGAATACACTAACTTGCAGTTCCAGGAACCGCCGGTTCCGACGCCGTTGTTTGCCGATATCTTCGACGTTCATGGCGAACCCTCTGTTTCTGCATTGAATATCAATGCTCCGTACTATGATGCTGCAAAGGAATATCTTGATGGTATCGCAGACTCCTTGGTTGTTTACTATGGCAAGCCGTTCAAAAACCATAAAGACTCTCTCCCGGATTCGATTCTCGTTTCTTGGATGGTCAATGACAAGGACTCTGTAAGAAAGTTCGATGGCGACGTTATTAGAAGAGGTGCTATTTGCGGTGCTGATTCTGGTTTTGGCGCTACGATTGATCCTTCTCGTGTCGATGCTGAACACTGCTTGGGTAAAATTACTCTTGGCGGCAAGAAGCTTTCGAATGACGTGAAGACTTTCGGTACGGGTAAGGTTGTTTCTTGGGCTAGCTTTACGGCACGCGGAGTTTCTGCCGTTAAGGATTATTCCGCTGTAATTATTGACCGTATCGCTCCGATCATCATTTCTGCAAAGGCTAAGGCCGATACGGCTTCTGGTCAGCCGGCTCGTTTGACGGTGAAGTTCTCTGAACCTGTTGCAAAGACTGATTTGGGCGTGCAAGAAGGCGATAAGAACGTATTCTCTTACTTCATCAATGCGACCCAGAATCACCATTACGTTGATAGCCTCCCGGTTGCTGCGGGTACTGCTTCCAATAAGTTGATTGATACTACGCATACCTTCATTTTCGGTACGAAATCTGAATTCCCGCAGGCTGGTGACTACATCCACTTCAGAGGTCTCAATGGAGTCGGTCTCGTTGAAGACCAGGCATCTAGCGATTCTACAGCAGTGATTGCTATAAGAGAAATGGGTGCAGATACGCTCCGTAAAGAAACGGGTGTTAGCTGGAATATTGCTCCGGCATACAATGTCGCAGCACCGCGTGTTCCGTCTCCGTGGGTCTTGATTACGGGTGATGTGAACTCCTATGCTGAAAGACTTATCCCGTCGGCTTATGGTAGCATTCCGCTTACTCCGAGTGAAGCTGCAACGCTTCCGAGTACCGAAGTTATTTCCTTCGATGCTTATAAGGATGAAAACGAATTTAAGCAGGCTATGTTGGATAAGAATGTCGCAGTCAGCCCGGCTTTGGATAAGTATGGATTTGTGACTCACGGTTGGTTCATCAAGAGCGATATGGGTGCTCTGATTGCTGCTGACACGATTACACAAAAGGCTATTGGAAATGATTATAAGAAGGTTTACCTCAACTACGAAATTCAGTTGTTCTCGAACCTTGGCAACCATGTTTTGACCAAGAAGGGACGCATCTATTGCGCTGATTCTGAAAACAAGGAAGTTGATCAGAATGGTAAGCGTATTCAGTACTTCGAAGGTTCTAACTGCGTTGATAAGCCCAGAAACTTCTTCATTCTCTGGAATATGAAGGATGACAATGGCCGTCTCGTGGGTTCCGGCGCTTACGTTTCCAAGATGAAGTCTAGTGTTAAACTTGAAGGTGTTGGCACCAAGAACAAGTTCGACAAGACTGAAATGTGGGGTGTCCGTCACAACACAAGCGTGAATGGAAATGTATTCACTGTTAAGACGAACTAATCGAATTCTTTAGAATTTCAAAAGCCTCCCTTCGGGGAGGCTTTTTGTATATCTAGTTTGCTTTTGCTCCAGATTTTAAATGCGGCAAGAGACTGCCATGATTGCTTAATGTGACGAGGACGGCTTGCACTTTTCGCCGTGCTTTTTCTATATTTCACGACATGCGAAAGATTTTAATTGCAGCTTCTTTGTGCGCTTTGGCTTGGGCCGGATCGCCGACTGATTTGGATTCTCTTTTCCGCGGTAACGAGTACAAGCCTTCGCTCAGCGCCTCGCTCCGTGATACGACTAGCAATTCTGCAATCCCTGCTAAGGTTTCGGGTAAGAATGACAAGTCCGATGGTTTCTACATGCTCCAGTTCGAGGCTGTAGGCGATTTTGATGCTGCCCAGAGGCGCAAGGCTCAGCTCACTGCGAGCACAGGCTACACCATCCAGGTGGTCTTCGATACGCCGTTCTACAAGCTTCGTGGCGGTGGATGGAACAAGCGTAAAACTGCGGAAGACAAGGCCCGTGAACTTTCCGCATACAACATTAACGCATTCGTCGTAAAAATTCGCTAGATAGTGGTTAGTAAATAGTGGCTAGTAAACAGGAATAGCAGGCTTAAGCCTGCTATTGTTGTTATTGTCCGCTGCACTCCGTTGTTCTTACACATGTCACCCCGCACTCCGTTGCGGGGTCGGTTGTCTAATTTACATCACGCCTAGCGATTGCTTAATGGTACTTTCGTCGTAGGCGGATTTGAATACCGCACGTTCTTCGGGCGAAATGTAAGCCAACTTGCGTTCGTTGTCTGGACGTTTAGAACGGTCACGAAGCTTTATATCCTTGTTCGTGAGCGAGTAGAAGAACTGCCCTGTCTTGATAAACTGCTTTTCGTGCAAGGCCTGCTTGATGGTCTCGTTCAAAACAGAACTCATCTTTGGACCGACACGTTCTATGTGGTGCAAGTCCAAAACTCTTTGCAACAAAAGGTCGCTGTGGATAGGACTTTCGTGATCGACGTAGAACTTCAACTGCTGGATGAGTTGGGCTGTTGAAAGCTCCAAAATCGGCATGTCATCTGCAGTCCCTTCGATTGCGGGGTGTTCTACAACGTATGGTTCGATACTTGCAGACTGAGACTCCGTCTCTTCGCTATCGTTCTGTTCTTCGCTTTCCGGTTGCGGTGGTGCAACGCTTTGCTCAATCGCAATGGTCGTGATGAGGTTTTCTTTTTCGTCGGCATGGGCAATGTTCCATTGCGGAAGCCAAATGTAAAAGATGTTCCACCCGAACTTCGTTAGCGTGTTCGGACGCAGGTATTCGCGGTCTTCGACGGATTCCTTATAAAGTCCCTTGCAAGAGTCGGTTTCGATGACTGCAAGGAATCGTTTGGAATTGTAGGCGTCGATGACTACGGGACCTATAGGAATGCCGCCTTGAGCAAGGCTTTCCCTGAACGGAATGTCTTCTTCTCTGAAAACGTTCTTAATTTGTTCGTTGAGCGTAGATTCGATGATACTTTCGTCTTGTCTATCCTCGATTTCGGCTTTTGCGTTGAGCTGATTAACCCATTCGAGGAACAATCCAGGCTTGGAATTTGCGAGTTTGTCCGAATCTTCGGCTGTCATGAACACGTGGAGCCTTTGTTTTGCAAGTATAGTGCAAATCGAAAGCTTGCGGTTCCCTGTAGCGGCTGTCGCGCTTTCGATATCGGGACACACGAAAATGACATCGCGATACAAATCTACGGCGCGTTCAACGGTTTTGATATAGAACTTGTTCTGTAAATTACCTTGTGCAAAAAACTTCGCTTGTGCCGGGTACTTTTCCAGCGCCTTTTGAAGTGCGCTCTCGATTTCGTTACCAAGAGCTTGGCTGAACGTCACGATGCCAAGCGTCTGGCTCGGATTCTTGGCGGCATGCAACAACGCATGTTCTGCGATGGAAGATACTTTGTCACGAACGACCTTGATTGTATGCAACTTGTTTGTAGGCAAGGTCGATTTTGAAAATTGCACTATTTCGTTGTTGTAGATGTTCTTGTTCGCAAAACTGAAAAGTGTGGAATCCGCATATTGCGACGTGTAACCAATGACCCTAGTCGGGATTCCTTTGCGGATGGATGCCGAAAGCATGTTGTCCTTGAAGAAGATGGACTGCTGGGACAAGTCCATGTCGCAGGCATCTAGCGGGAGCGTTTCCAACGTTGGCGAACAGGGGTTGCCAAATAGGATAGCCTTCTTGGAATTGTAGATTCCAGGCATGGCTTCGGCGATGGTGGTGCAATCCGCATCCAAGAACAAAGCAACGTCAAAGGAACCAAAATTTTGTTCGTACGTTTGTGGCAGAGTAACGCTTTGAAGCAGATGCGGGTGCTTTTCGACGAGTGCATGAATTTCGCGGAAATTGGCATTGGAGAATTGGTCTAACAATGCTCTGTATTGAGCGCTCTTCTGCTTTCTGTTTTTAGATGTTGTCGTGAACAGGCCGGGGCATTTGGCAGTCACGGATTGAATCTGGTTGCTAGTCCAGGTCCGGGCGAATGCCATGGCGATATCGACATTCGCGTTCTTGGAGTCCCTCACGAAATTAGCCAAGTTTTCGCATGGCGAATCTGCAATGTTGTCTATATGCTCGCAAAGTTGCAAGTAAATGTCTTGGTCGTTCCAGTGACTTGACCACGACTCGATTTTTTCAATCCACACATCGATGTTTTCGTTGTCGATGGATTCTTCAAAGTTCAGAGATTTGCTTATGCTTTGTAAGCACTTCTGCAAGAATTCGATGTTCGACAAGATATCGTCCAGTTCGTCGACGAATTGCCTGAAAAGGTGCCATTGTTCCAGGACATGAATCAGGTGGTCGAAATCTTCGCTGTTCTTGTTTCTTGCTCGGAACGAGTAGTAGTGGTGGATCTTTTCAGAAAGTTCTTTCCAATCCGTCTTTTCGAATTTCCAGTCTTTGCCGAACAGACGCATCGCAAGCACAGAAGAATCCTTGTACTTGTGCTTGCAATCTTGCAGTTCGATAAGCGCATCGATTTTTTCGACCAACATTTCGTCGGAGACGATGCTCTTGGGATTTTTGAAAACGGTGAGCAAGAAACGCTTGGGCCTGCGGTAATGGTCCGAAAGGCTTCTAAGCGTTGAACTCAAACTATCTACAAATTCGTTTCGTGCATCGAAAACGTTTTCGTCAATGGCGTTGTCTGTATAGACGTCGGACCCCGTGCGACGGTAGTGTGACCAACGAGAACCTGCGTTGGGCAAGTCCATCAAGTCGTCCTGGTATGCCACCCATCCGTTGGAGTGGAGGTTCCAGTCTTCAAATCCTGGCAAATCGCTGTCGAAACTTTTCTTGAATAGATTAATTAAATCCGGAAGGTCGGCGAGCTTTAATCCGCAGGGATAGAGGTTCGACTTCTTTGTACATTCTAGGAACGGTCTTATCTTTTCGATCAGCTCTTTGGCATGCTCCAAGTCTTCACCGACCGAGTTCTTGCGGTCAAGCGAAAAGGCAGGCATTTTGATGTCGAAGAACGAGTCGTAAACTTCGATTCCGTTTTGCTCAAAGAACAGCTGCGTCATCTGCTTGAGACTGGCATGCATGGACTTGTATTTCGGATAAGGAATTTTATCGATGTTCTTGAAAATTTCGCTAGGGAATTTTGTCTTGACCTGCTTGATTTTCGACATCTCGTCGAGCAAGTCCGTGAGCTTAGCACCGCTCGGCTTGAGAGGGTAGTTCACCACGTCGTTGTAAGCGACGAAATTTGCACGTGTCTCGTTGAGAACCTTTTGGAGTGTCTCGCGTTCGGGGCTTTGGAACGAGCGGAACGGCGGTTTCCATGCGGTCTCGAAATTCAGTTTCGAAATAGCCCTGCGGCTTATGACGCAAACTTTCTTCTTTTGCTGGATCAAATCTGCGACGATGTTTACGGCAAGTTTTGCTTTATCCGAACCGGGGAGCGTCTGTATGGCGTAAGCTGTTGCTTGGTCATTGAGCGCGTCTATGGCAGCCTTGTTCGTCTGCGAATCGGTTGTATAGGGGAAGTAATGGTTTGCCAGGTTAAAGACGTGGTCGTAAGTCGTTTCTTCAAAAAGAGACGGCTGCGGCAAGAATCCATCGTTACCGATGGTGGCGTTGAAAAACGCGTTGTTCGCGACTTTTGCGGTTACCCAGCCTTCGTTGGACAAGTTCTTTTTGAGGAGCAGCTTGTTGGTGCTGTAGAACGTGATGCAGCAACCGTTGCGCGTGAACTTCCAATCGGTTTTTGCGGCAATCTTTTTTTCGAGCGTATCGAAGAACTTTTTGATTTCAAAGTTGTCGTTCTTGACGAATTCGGATGCGACCGGGAATTTGGTGTCCTTGTCTATCGACTGGAGGGCAATGTTTTCGATGGGGGTGCGCGACGATATGGCGACGGTATCGTGTTCGAAGTTATAATCCAATGGTATGAGCACCGCCGGCGCGAGCGTTTTTTCGCCCCACTTGACGAAACCTGCTACCATGTACAAATCTTGGCAGCAGAAATCTTCCCTTTTGGATTTGAGTATTTTACGGAAATTCTCCAAATCGGACTTTTGACGTTCTTCGTCGTATTTCGAGGAAATCGGGAAAAATGACGCGAGCGTTCTCGGCTTAATTTCTTTTAGCCATGTCTCATAAAATTGGTCGCCGAAGTCAATAAGTAATGGAGATTGAAATTTATTCTTTTGCGAAAAACAGAGCAGAAGGTCCCTACTCTCAAACACTGTTGCTTCTTCGCGAATCTTTTCTATTGTCGCAGACATTGAAGTTGATGCCATGCCACGAATATAAAATTTTTTTGGGTTCGTTGGTTAAGGGATGCGCTTCATAGTGATGAAAATCGCATCATTTAGCGATATTGGCGAATCATTTTCGATGAGGTGAGCCTTGTGGCAGACGCGTCCGAAGAGCATTTCGGGGGTGACTCCAGCCTCTTTGTCTTGCCTTAAACTGTGGGCGAGTTCTCGCTTTGAAAGTTTCTTATTGTTTGTATCAAAAATCAAAGGATGATGTAAGTAAATTGGAAGTTTTGTGCGGCCAAGCGCTTCCATCAACGTGATTTGCCGGGCCGTGGAATTGCGGATGTCCTCGCCTCGGACGATATGCGTGATATTTTCGTCAATGTCATCGACGCAGACGGCAAACTGGTACGTCCACTGATTTTCGCGGTCGCGAATCGGGAAGTCCCCGCATTGCATTTTCGGATTTTCGTGGAAATCGCCCAGCCGTAAGTCGTGCCAGTCGATAAAACGGTTAGGAACGATGAAACGCAGATTATGCGGCACTGAATTTACCCCATCTTTCGTCTCTCGTCTATAATAGCATTTGCCCTGATAGATTATCTCCCCGGTTTCGCTCTTGGGATTTTCTTCTTGGAGCTGTTTTCGGCTGCAATAGCAGGGATAGACCAGCGATTTTGCTTCGAGCTTGCGCAGGGCGGCTTCGTAAACGGAACTTCGGGCGCTTTGGATGCTCTCGGAATCGTAGTGGAACCCGAGCCACGCTAAATCTTCACGGATGCCTGCGATGTAGGCGGGACGTGCCCTGCTCTGGTCATGGTCCTCGATTCGCAAGTGAACCTTTAAATCCCATTTCTTTGCGGCTGCCCATACGTAAAGGGCCGAAAGCAAGTGGCCTTCGTGGAGGTAACCTGTGGGACTTGGTGCAAATCGAACTATTCCAGACATAACTGTGTGTAAGACATCACAAATGTAAAATTTTAAAAATGTTTTAAAAATTACGTTTTTGCACAAAAGGCATTTTTGAATGTATATTTGGTTCAATGCTGGGATGTTCTCAAAAAAATGGAGTATTTATGGGTGGAATGAGAAACATTATAAGGGCTTTGGCTGCTCTTGTATTTTTCTGTGCAGTGAATTCCTTCGCCGACGATATCATGGCGACTGCTTCGAACGGGGCTACGGTTATTCTGCATGATAATGGCCGTTGGGAATACTACCAGAATAATTCCAAAATTCGGGATATCCGCCAGAGTGCCATTCCCGAAGATGCCAAATTCAATATCATGGTGGAGTACGAAGATCCGGAGCGCGTGCGCAAGAACGTGAGGCTTTCCATGGAAGCCGAATTTGCCACGGAAGAAGAAATCAAGGATAGCTTGAGGAAGGTACCGAAGGGCGGCTACATTTATTTCCAGGTCAAGACGGCTCAAATCAAGAAGGGGATGCCTCGCAAGTTGACGTATTTCTTGTATGATGGCGGCAAAAATCCTATCTTTACGAAAACGGCTTATGATACCGAGGCCGTTCCTAGCGAACTCAGCGGAGTTTCCAATTTGCTCGTCGTGCCGGTCTATGGCCGTCCGAAGTCCAAAGTTATGTTGGCTCGTGTGCAGGCTCGCGATGGGATGGAAACGCTCGATATCGATATCCCTGTCAGGTAGTGTGCATTGTTAAAATTTGCGGTAGTCGATTTAGAAACGACCGGTGGTCATAACGAAAATAATCGAATTATGGAAATTGGGATTGTCTTGATGGACGGTCCCGAAGTTGTTGGTACGTATCACTCGCTTGTGGATCCGGGGCAGCCGATTACGCCTTTTGTGCGTGAGTTGACGGGAATTACCGACGAGATGGTTAATGGTCAGCCGCAGTTTGGAGCGATTGCAGAACATGTTGCTGGTCTTTTGGATGGCCGCATTTTCGTAGCGCATAACGTTCAGTTCGATTGCAAGTTCATGACGTCGGAACTCAAACGTTGCTGCATCAAGTTCAATCCGCCGAGACTTTGTACGGTAAAGCTTTCGCGACGTGTGTTCCCAGGGCAGCCGAGCTATAGTTTGCATAAACTCACGGAGTCGCTTGGACTGCCGGACTTTAATCACCACCGTGCGCTGGACGATACGATGGCCGCTGCTGGAATTCTAAGGCTTGCGCTGGAGAAGGTCGGCGAGGCTGGCGTGCTGAAATACGTGGTGAATTTGTCTGTTGCCAAGAAACAGGCGGTTCGTCAGTAGTCAATGGTCGTTGGTCAATGGTTGTTTGCTATTGTTCTTTTCGTTATCCAGAGTGGCGATAGATGCGAAGGATCCAGTGAAGGTTCTTTATTGCAATTTCAAGATTTAACTGGATTCTTCGGCGATCCTCGCCTCAGAATGACGAGCAAGGAAATCAAGCGAGAGGCCACTTGTGGACTCGCATTTGATTTCCGCTGAGTCATGCGCTTGCGCAACGACGAGCAAGGTTATCGAGCACGAACGCTTGCGTTCTTCTTCCTACCGTCTACTTCCAACTGCGGCAAAGCCGCTCTTACTTCAATAAACCCATTTTATGCTTGAGCTTTAAGATTCTTGCGGCAGATTCTTCGATGCGGCGTTTGTACTTGGAGTTTTTTTCACTGAGGTTCATCATGATGTCGAGCATGTTTTTTGCTTTGGACGTGTAGGATATCATGAGAATGTCGTTGCCGGCGTCGATGATTGCTGTGACGAGGCGTTTGAAATCTTTGTCCGGGTAGCTTTTGCGTGGCGGAATTTGCGTCTTGCCGCTAGCCCATGTTCGGAGCGATGTTCCCCAAAGGTCGTCCGTTATCACGACCATGTCCGGGTGCTTACGGCGGGACATCTTGACGATGTGTGTGTCAAAGACGGCGGGGCGATCCGAGATGCGTAAAAAGTGGACGCTTGACATCATGGTTGCTGGAATGTCGTTTGCTAGCGTCCTGAAAAATTCTGCGTTCTTTTCGATTTTTTCTTTGGGCGAGGCGCTGACGGCGATTTGCAAATCGCTATTTGTCCACGAGTCGTAACCGGGATAATGCTTTGAAACGCAAATGACTCCATTTTCTTTCATGCCGCTGACGAAAGTTCTTACTTTATATGCGTTTGATGTGTCGTTTCCCCAAGAACGTCGGCTTTCTTCCATGAACGAATTCTTGCCGCTGTAGTCTTTGGAGGGGTCGAGAACGGGGGCTAGATTCATGTTTATTTTGTACTCATGGAGCGCGTGCCCGATACTTTGTGCGTTAGAATGAATTTTAGCGGTGTCCATGTGGCGCATTTCGCGGGCTCCGGGAAGGTAGTGCCAGCGTTCGTTTATGGAGGCAAGTCGGTTGACGATTCCACCTTCTTGGTCTGTTGCGATAAAAAGTGGAATTCTTAAACTGGTGTCTATTTCTGATATTTTTTTTAGGTAATTATCGACTTCGCGGAAATGCTTGCCGGTAATGAGTACGCCACCGATTTCGTTTTCGATTATAAATTGCGAGGTCGTGAGGAATACCATGATCATCTGCGCTGCCTTTTGACGCATGGACATCGAGTTCCATAAAGGCATGAGTTCGTCGGGCAAATTGTACGGGTTCGGTTTGCTTTGGATGCGAGTGCTGTCTTGCGCCGGTTTTGCTGAATCGCTTGAAACTGCGGTGTTTGAGCTGTCGAAGGTTGCTGATAAACTGAGTGATTCCGCAGATGAACTTGTGTACAGCGAAGATGAATTTGTCTGTGAAATAGATGTGGTGGTATCAATAATTAAATTGATTTGCGTTTTATTTTTTTGCGGCAAGGATTCCGTCAATGAATTTATTGGGGAAAATTGCTTTTCGGACACATCGTCAGCCAACGTTGTCGAAAACGCCCCAAAAATTGCAATGATAAATAAAATCCTTAGGTACATGCTGGCTGGTTATTAGCTAATGGTCATTAGTTGTTAGTCAATAGTCATTAGTTAATCGTGCTTAGTGCAATACGTCATTCCCGCGAATGCGAAAATTTTAGATCCTCACCTTCGTGAGGATGACGATGCGTGATCGTGAGGATGACGTTTCACTTCTTACTTCCTACTGTCTACTTCCTACTTCCAACTACCTTTTATTCCTCTTTCTTCTTCACGAATCTTCTCGGCTTGAATTCACGCGGCGGGAACTCGAACTTGATTTTGCCTTTGACAAGCGTCAGGTAGGCGTCGAACAGGCGGCGAGTCTTGTTGCTGCGGAAACCCTTGATGAGCGAAGTCTTTTCGCCTGCAAGCAGTTTCTTGATTTCGTCGAGCGGGAGTTCCTTGCCCAGCAGAACCTTCGGGAGCGTCATGCCGCTCGGTTCTTTCTTGAGGTAGCTTTCGGAGACGTAGCCCGTGAGCGTTTCGTAAACGTCCGAGCCATCGACCGGGGACTTCCCGACAACTTCACCGACTTCGATTTCTTCGGGCTTTTCGTCAAAGACAAATTCAATCTTGTTTTCGTCGTTGATGGTGAGCACTGCCGAAAATTCGGCGCCCTTCTTGCTGCGGAAACCGGTGAGCGGGCCAATCTTTCGCTTGGTCAGGAGTTCCACGATTTCGCTTTCGGTGAGGTGCTTGCCGCCAATCATCTTGCGGATGACGATGCCGTCTTCGGTGGTGTAGCGGCTTACGGTTTCGAACACCTTCTTGCCGTTGACCGGGCTAAAGCTTGCTTCGCCGGTGGTGTCGTCTTCCTTGAATCCCTTGATGTTTTTCACCATGGTCTTCGTCATTTCGACGATGCCGTTCATGAACGCTTCGCGCGATTCCTTACCCTTGCTGATGAGGTCCATCTTGTATTCCCATTCACCGGTGAGTTCCGGGCTGGTGAGGGCTTCGCAGTTCATGGCGGAGAGGACTTTGATGAGGTCAAACGCTTTTGCGGTCGGGATCATTTCCTTGCCGTCGCGGATAACGTATTTGTCGCTCACGAGCTTTTCGATAATGGCGGCTCGTGTGGCTGGCGTTCCGAGTCCGCGTTCCTTCATGGCATCGCGCAGTTCGTCGTCTTCCACGAGTTTACCTGCACTTTCCATCATCGAGAGGAGCGTGCTTTCGGTGTAGTGCGCAGGCGGCTTGGTGAAGTCTTCCTTCGCTTCGATGTCGAGCGTTTTGGCGGTGTTGCCGTTCAGCTTCGGGATGTTGGAATCTTCGTCGGATTCCTTGCCGTAAATCGCCTTGAATCCCGGATCCACGAGAATCTTGCCTTCGGTGATGAACGTTTCGCTTTCGACCGTCGTGATGCGAGTCGTGTTGAGGTACTGCGCCGGAGGGAAGAACACCGCGATAAAGCGCTGGCAAATCATCGTGTAGATTTTTTCTTCAGCTTCGGAAAGTCCCTTCGGAACAACGCCTGTCGGGATGATGGCGAAGTGGTCCGAAATTTTCGAGTTGTCAAAGACCTTCGGTGTGCGTTTGACGTAATTCTTGTCGAGTGCTTCTTGGGCGAATTTGGCGAGCGGACCTTCGATTTTGCCGAGCGTCGCCTTCACCGGAGCGACGTAATCTTCGGGCAAGCAGCGGCTGTCGGTACGCGGATACGTGGTCGCCTTGTAATGTTCGTAGAGGCTTTGCGCAATGGAGAGCGTCGTCTTCGCGCTAAAGCCAAAGCGGTTGTTCGCTTCGCGCTGGAGTGTCGTCAAGTCGTAGAGCTGGCCGCATTTTTGCTGGCTCGGGGCTGTGGTCTCTTCGATGGAGCCGGTCTTGCCTTTGCACTTCGCGAGAATTTCGTTCGCCTTTGCCTCGTCGAAAATCTGTTTGACGCGGTCTTTGCCGTTTTCTTTATCGACGGTGAACCACTTGCCTTGGTAACCGGCGCCAGCGTTGTCGAACGAGGCTTCGATGGTCCAGAATTTTTGCGGCACAAAGCGGTTGCGTTCTTCTTCGCGTTTGACGATAATGGCGAGCGTCGGGGTCTGCACGCGTCCGCACGGCGTAATCTGGAAACCGCCCATCGAACTGTTGTAGGCGGTGAGGCCGCGGCTTCCGTTCATGCCTACGAGCCAGTCGGCTTCGCTACGGCAGAGGGCGGCGTTCCTCAAGTTCACCATGTCTTCTTCGGTGCGGAGGTGCTCGAAAGCGTCTTTGATGGCGGCGGGCGTCATGCTCTGCATCCATAGGCGCTTGAACGTCTTGCCTTTGAAGTTCCCCTTGAGCACGTAATCGACGATGTAGTAGAAAATCAGTTCACCTTCGCGGCCCGCATCGCACGCGTTTATAATCGTCGTCACGTCCTTGCGCTTGATGAGCTTGCCAAGTGCGGAGAGGTGGCCTCGGGTGGTCGGGAGGGCGACAAGCGGGAACTTTTCGGGGAGCATGGGGAGCGTCTTCATATCCCATGCTTTGTATTTTTCGTTGATGTCCTTCGGGTCGGCAATGCCTACAAGGTGGCCAATCGCATGGCTTACGATGGTCGTGTCACTTTCGTAATAGGCGGTTTCTTTCTTGAACGTCTTTGCTCCGAGCACCTTGACGAGGTCTGCTGCGACGCTTGGTTTTTCTGCGATAATAAGGGTCTTTCCCTCGGTTGCCTTAGCCGTTTTTGTTGCGGTTGTTTTTGCCGCAGCCTTGGTGGCTGTTTTTGTTGCAGTGGTTTTAGTCGCTTTAGTTGTAGTTTTAGTCGTTGCCATTTTTATTTCCACTTGAATCGTCCGAACAGTCCGAACAATACGGCCAGTACGGTAAAGGGGGCGTGTATGAATTCAACCGGGACGCACCACTTGAGGAGGTGCTCCTGCTTGAATATTTTGAGCCCGCGAATAATGAGAACCATGTCGCCGATGCTTTTGCAAAGGAATGCAATCAAGGTGGCGATGAAAATTTTAAAACTGAAAATCGAGAGCGTTGCGGTCACGCAGAGCATCACGAGGAACATGAACACCATCGAAAGCACAAAGACGATTTTCGGGGTGTAGTAGATTGTTTTGGAAGCCCAGCGCTTGCGTTGTTCCCAAAGAGCCTTGAGTGTTTCCTTGCCACTTGTGGTCACAAACGTCGATGGCGTGATGCAGTAGCGCATGGCCCATGGACGGTCGGCGGCGAGCTTTTGCATCAAGAGGTCGTCGTCGCCGCTCTGGATTTTGATGACTCCATTGAATCCGTTTACGCTTTTGAAGAAACTTTTGCGGTAGGCGAGGTTGTTGCCCGTGCTCGTGAGCGGAAGGTGCATCGCTAGACCTGCGGTGCCTGCGACGCGGTAAATGAGCGTCTCGACGGCCTGCATGCAGATGATGAACGGCGAACTCTTGTCGGTCGGGATGTAGGAGTGCCCGGCGACAAGTTCAATCCCCGGTTCGA
>JAEEGK010008927.1_pt1 | contig 23547 bp, 26 predicted proteins | sample 8958771 | NCBI WGS metagenome assembly JAEEGK01 (sample SAMN16246547, study PRJNA631951) | gut metagenome | biome: gut microbiome; feature: rumen; material: SC-attached | host: Bos | place: Iran: Karaj | collected 2018-10
ATACTACGTCCACATCAAGGAGAAGGATCTTGTCATCAAGGCTTACGCACCTGATGTTCCTGAATAAACTATTCGTGCCTCCGGGCACTTATTTTCTTTCATGTTGTCGCCTCTTTTTTTTCCCATAACTACTATAACCGAAATTGACCATCTACCATTATGGCCCACGGTAAGACCATCAGCATCTTCCTCGTAGATGATGATCCATCATCCAGATGGATCTGCGAACTCTCAAACTGGACTGGTATTGGATTCAGGATTCCGAGGGCTATGCTGGCCGATTCCAAAGATGTCGATTATCTGGATACTCCAGGCGTTTATTTCCTAATTGGAAGAACAGATGATGATTCCGGATATGCGGTCTATATCGGAGAAACCGAGGACGTCCACTACCGTTTGATGCAACATTACAACAACGGAGACAAGGAATGGCAGGAATGGAACGAATGTGTTGCATTCTGCAGCAAGGATGCCACACTTAACAAGGCCAAGATCAAGTATCTGGAAAACAGACTCTACAACCTTGCTCGTTCTTCCGGAAGATGCAAAGTCATGAATGGAAACGAACCGAAACAATCCAAACTGTCCATGAAAGACAAAGCAGAGACCGAAGAATATCTGGACAACCTGATCGTCACCTTCGGTGCCATGGGGTACAGGTTCTTACAGAAATATTCGCCTGTTAAACCTATCAAGAAGATTGAATCGAACAGTTCGAACATCGATACTACTGCAAACATTGATTCTGAAACCGTAATCTTCAACTGTACTTGGCCAAAGATCGGCTGTGATGCACACGGGATTATCGTTCCTGAAGGAATACTGGTGTTGAAAAACTCCAGAATCAGACATGACACCACCCCTTCCTTCAAGAACAAGGGATACAATATCCTTAGGGAGAAACTGATTAATGATGGAGTGATCGTCAACGACATTTTCGTCACGGACTATCTGTTCTCATCATACTCTGCAGCTGCCTCGGTGATATGTGGCAACAGCACCAACGGTAGGCAGGCATGGATCAATGATGACCATCAATCGATAGAGGAATACCTTTCAAATTGAGTGGACCGTCATTTTTTACCATTCATTTACCATTGACGAAAATGGATTTGCAACAATTCAATGACCTGTTTTAGAGGGTCATTGAACTCAATTTTTCGATGCTGGCCTATGTTGTTGCAATGTCGGGGGGGCCCACCATTGACCTTCAAATTCTGACTGCTGGCTCTTATGCGGTTCAAATCCGTTTAACATTTTGATCTGTGTAATCGCCCATTTGAAAGAGGCATTTTATTGGGGATACCTGAAGAGATCAGGAAGGTCCCGAGGCCTAAAAACACTGTCGTGGTGGAGAACAGGAGGACGGACCGAAGCATTATGCCGTCATCGTATCTGGGCGCCCTGCCATCCTTGGTGATAAGGTATCGTGATCGGAGCCTATCGCATTAACTATGTGCGTTGCATCGGCGCATCCGATTCGAACGGCCTCTGATCCGCCATTATCGTCCGAGGAACGATTTGCATTCGGAATAGAGATCGTCCGTGGGCTGAAGGCTGCCCCAGCTCTCGGCGGGCACCCTCTCCTTCAGTCCGGAAGTCCCCTGCAACTCCTTCAGTGCGGCTTCGAATTCCTCTCTGTCCCCGAGGCCCGTCTCGATCCTGAGGTAGTGCTCATAGCCCCCTGTCTTCAAAAGCCACCGCTCATATGCATTGGGTCCCGGCTCTATCCCGAGCTCTCTCAGCATCCCCTCGTCAAGGCTGTCCATGGCCGCTTCGGATTCCGCGCGGTTGGCCTCGTTGAATTCATCCTTGTTCACTGCGAATGCGGGGAATACGAAGATGTGCTTCGGATACCTCTTCAGCAGTTCCAGGTATCTCGGGCCCCCGCCTATGTTCACTCCTACGCAGTCGGGGCACAGATTCCTCTGCGGATCACGGAACGTGGCGGACGGCTTGAACCCCATGCTATCGCACCAGGCAGGGATGTCCCAGCCCTCGTTCCCGCAGGTGCCGAGGTAGAAGCCGATGGCATCGACCACAGGCTGCATCTCCTTCGCTGTGCTCTCGACCCTGCTCCTCAGGACATCGGGCCTGGCATGGAGCCCCAGGTTCAACGAGTACACCAGTACGGTGAATCCTTCCCGGTCTAGTTCGGCGTTCCCGGAGATTATGTCGTCCCAGCCGGATATGCGATACGGGATGCCGCATCTCTCCAGCCTCCTCACAATCGGCTCCTGGTTCCCGGTATTCGCAAGTACGATGTCCTTCCTCTCCGGATCCTTGTCGAGACTGTAGACCAGATTGTCGTCCAGCATCGGACATATGATGACGCCGAGAATCCCTTTTGCCATAGGGGCAGATAGATATCGGGAGCATTATACCTTAGCGATCGGCACGTCCGCGGATCCTCATTCCGACCGCACGCCGGACCCGATTAGACATGCGATTCGGATAGGGGGATGGATAAGGATCGTCTTGACTGGACGGGTATGTACGCGAGCCCGACTGGCACACATCCTCCAATCGGGAACGTATGGTTGTGCGGGGGATGTCCCCCGCTGTTTGGATTGCCGCTCAGGACCTGGTCTTCTTCACATAGAATGCGAACAGGACCAGGATGGATGCGGCGATGATAACTATGACGACCACGACGAAGGCGGCACTCTTGTTCATGATGGCGCGTGGCATCGTTCGTATTTGTAGTCTTTACCGATGATTCACGACAGCAATAAATAGGCGGGGGGCTCTATGTCTGGCCGGAGGCCACTGACATGAAAGAACAGCTTATCAAAGAATTCAACAAGTTAGGAATTGCCGATATGGAAGAAGTGAAAGAACTCCATGAAGGCAAAGGAAGTTTTGTGAATCTGGAGTTCCCGATACCGAGTGGTCAGTCCGTGAAACTGTGGGATGACAACAAGACATACTACATCAATCAGATCGAAAAGGCCGGGAGCACAAGATGCTACGGCTTGGTCGCAGATGAGAAATACCTGTTGGTCTGCGAGTATGGTGTTGACGGGGCGGATGCAGAGATCATCGTATTCAAACGTTGGAATTGATCAGTGCATCGACACCATCGACAACATCTGCAGGAAATCGATAGTCCTGGATGGATAATTGATTACTCAAAACCGTAAAGCAAACACCTACACGCCTGCCTAAATATACGGCAGGCTTGTACCGTTTTATGACGGGATGCAAGTGCTTTTATTTTCCGATCTGGCCTTTCTTGGTCCAGGTTCGGGGGGCCCACCATTGAACTTCAAATTCTGACTGCTGGCTCTTCTTCAGTCCACGACCACTACTATCTTCCCGTTGACCTTGCCCTCGTCCAATGCGATGCAGGCCTCGCGGATGTCATCGAAACTGAAACGCTTCGCATACGACGGATGCAGATCATGCTCACGGATGAACCGGAATATGCTGTCCACCAGCCCCTGGTCCGGATAGTTGCTGAAATACCCTGTGAGGTAGACCCCGTTGGGGATGTCCTTGATGGGATCGAAACCGTCCAGTGCATAGACGCCGCCCAGAATCCCGGTGTCGCAGACTATGCCGCCTTTCCTCACACAACGCATTGTGTCGAGAAGGCTCTTCGGCCCTACGAGATCCAGGGCCTTGTCCGCTACGACCTTCTCCTGAAGATGACTGTCGTCCAATACGGAATCATCGGCCTTATCCAAAAGTGCCAGCTTGTTCTCCCTGTGTGTGGTGGCGATGACTTTGCATCCAAGGGCCTTGGCTATTTCGATGGATGCGTACCCCAATGCACAGGTGGCTCCGCGTATCAGAAGAGATTCCCCCTTCTTGAGCTGAAGGCATTCGAACAGGGAACCCCATGCAGTTAGGTACGTCTCCGGTATAGCGGCCAGTTCGTCCCAGGGGAGGTCCGTATCGACCTTGAAGACGTGATGTGCCGGAAGGACGGCATATTCCGCGTAGCTTCCGTCGAAGCTCCTGCCCATCCCGCCCATCATGGCGATGACCTTATCGCCTTTTGAAAACCCGGAATCGGAAGGATCCTCGACCGTTCCGACGCATTCGATCCCCGGTATGACGGGTTTCTGTATGTAATCCGCCTCGATCTCCTCCAGACGCAGTATCTTCTCGGAATGGTTCATCCCGAACGCATGTATCTTCACCAGCACCCATCCGGGAGAAGCCTCCGGGATCGTTACGTCCGTCAGTCCCACATCCTGTGCCTTCGTGACCCTATCTATCTTAACGGCTTTCATCGACTGTAATCACCTTCCAGCATTGCGGATCGGGAGCATACATGTTCCCGTGGTATCCTTTCGCCACGGCCGGACACCCCCTGCAGAAACGCAGCAGTTCGCATTTCGAGCATTTCTCGAAGTTCTCGTATATCCTGTAGGGATCCATCTTCGGTCCGGTGAAGAGGTCGTACAGGTCATCCTCCAGGGCATTGCCTACCCTGCTCTCCATCCTCCTGCATGCGTAGACGGAACCGTCCGAGAGGATGGTGAGATGGGAATTGCCACAGTTACACCCGTCGTAGACGTAATCATCATCCGGATAATCCCCGATGTGGAAATCACCGTTCTCATAACGGTACAGGGTCCAGAGGTGGTCCTTGAGATTGAACGTCGTCCCGGAATCCCCGTATTCCCTGAATTTGGACCAGCAGCGGTCCATCATCTCTCTGTACTCTTCGGGGGAACAGGTGGTCTCGCGGTCCTCCATCGACGGGCAGTAGCGTGCGAAAGCGAAGTTGTCGGCTTTGTTCCTGACCACCTCATCTACCAGCGAAGGCATCTCCGAGACATTCCACTTCGACACGGTGGACATTATGGCCACATCGATCCCCGCATCGCGGAGCATCGGTATCGCCGACATGGTGGATTCGTAGGAACCAGGCTGCCTTATCCTGTCATGGGTCTCCTTCAGTCCGTCCAGCGACAGTTGGTATTTCACCACGCCGCATTCCCTCATCCGTCTGCAGTTCTCCGGTGTGAGATGGAACGGGTTCCCCAGGATGGCTATGCGGATGTTATCTTCCTTGAGCATCTCCAGGAGATCCCAGAAGCGCGGATGCAGTATGGGGTCCCCTCCGGTGATGTAAAGGTATGGTTCGCGTTCCGCCTTCCTGCAGAATTCCTTGATGTTATTCAATACAGCCTTCATGTCGGGGAATGACATCTCCCTGAACTTCGCATGGCTGCCGAGAGCGTAGATGTAACAATGTCTGCAGCGTTGGTCGCAGGCCTCTGTGATGTGCCACTGGAACGCAAAATAGGTCATGGTAAGGGCTCGGCCTTCCCGGTGAAGGGAAGGCGGAGGATTCAGTTTTTGTCTCCGGATCCGCATGCGCTTCCGCAGGCGGAACCCTTCTTGTCCCCGGATCCGCAGGCGGAACCGCAGGCAGATGCTTTCTTGTCGCCTGAGCCGCATGCGCTTCCGCAGGCGGAAGAGACGTCCTTCTTTCCGAAAAGATTCTTCAGGGCCATTTTTGTAACCTCGATTCAAAATTATTGATATCATATTTAATACCATATGTGATAGTATATATAGAATTCAAACAATATAGTTCATTATGTTCTAATTTGAGGGCGGATAGGATGGGGAGATACGACAGAGCTAGTACGAAGACCGAACTCGCGATACAAGATGCATATTGGAAGATCTACGAGAAGGGAAATACCGCTACGGTGACCGTGGATGAGATATGCGATGAAGCGGGCGTCCACAGATCGACTTTCTATTACCACTTCAAGAGCGTCGAAGCGGTATCGGATTCCATCAAGGAGAGACAGATGTCCCTGCTGAGGGACCTTTTCGAAAGGACCGGGGGGAAGAACGTCGATTTCACGGCCTTCATCCCGGCATTCCAGGAACTGTTCGACGAGAATGAACGCTACCTCGTCCCGCTTGTGATAGAATATGGGGACAGGGAGTTCTCCTTCCAATACAGATCCTTCCTCGAGGATATGATGTTCGAACACCTGAAGATCTCATACGACAACCGCGACACCAGGACGGCGGGCGTACTGGCGACGGTGATCTCGGGACTCGTTGACATGTTCCTGCTCGCCCTGTCCAATCACACCATCACCCTTGAGGATGCCAACATGCTGTCCAACGGGATGATCAATACGGGGCTGAGATCGGTACTCCGCGACGGTTTCGGCATACACATCGGATTCACCATGATGAAACATCCGTAATACCCGTGACGGGGATGTGCTGTCCCGATCGGAAATACGGACAAAGGATAAAAACGGATGAAGTCCATTCGTACACCAAAGGTGAAACAACCATGTACTGTCCAAATTGCGGAAAGGAAGTGGCCGACAATACCACGTTCTGCCCTGAATGCGGAAAGAAGATAGACGGATCATCCGGCAACGCAAGGCCCGCCAACAGCCTGCCGCTGAAGAGCCCGCCGAAGCTGGTGCCGTTCCTGCTGGGACTGATCCTGGGACTGATAGGACTGATCCTCGCGGTCGTCATCTACAGCAGCAGCAGCGACCAGTATGAAGGGAACGCCACGACCAGCGCGCTGCTGTGGAGCATCTTCGGTATCCTGTTCTGGTTCATCATCGGAGCGGTATTCATCGTATTAATCATCGGTGCCGGAATCGCATCCGAGAGCAGCTCCGAGATCATCAGTCTCTTCTTCTGAAAACGAGGGCCCGAAAGGCCCTCTCCAATTTTATTTCCCAGACTTTTACGCATCCCCATATACCGAACGATGGATACGCTGGCACATCCGGTTCGAAGAAGATTTCAGAGCTTGGATGCCAGCCCGTCGATGTATTCCCTGACGGCTGGTGAATCCCTCACGATCTCTGGGGTTAGACCGCCGATTATGCACCCTCCGTCGTGGTCGTCCACCTTGAGGTATCCCATCACGTCGCGCAGCCTGTCGAGTGCGGCGCCGTACCTCTCCCCTCCCTTGGGGTCGGCGCACGTGAGGAGGACCGAAGATACCTTGGCGTTACCCATCGGCCTGTCCCCGCTGAAGGCGGAGGTGAGCCTGTCGATGAATGTCTTGGTCTGCCCGGTCTCCGCAGCGAAATAGATGGGGGACATGAGTACGATCATATCAGAGGCCCTCATCCTGTCGATCACGGACTGCATGTCGTCATCCTGGACGCACCTCCCGGTCTTCCTGCATGACATGCATCCCCTGCACCCTCCGATGGTGAGGGAACAGATGTCCACTGTCTCGACGGAATGGCCCTTGGCCGAGAACTCGGCGGATATGACCGCCGCTATCCCCGAATCCACTCCGTTCTTCCTCGGACTGCCGTTGACTATGAGAACCCTGCTCATGGCCGATGATACGGCATCATCACTATAATTCCGTTTGCTGGATGCCGCTCCCGTAATAATATAAATAGACCCTACGGTTGTTAGACGCCCATGCGTCCGTCCGTCACAGGTGCATCCGCAGTCCTTCTGGTCACCGTACTCATAGCGACATGTCTCGTGATCGTCCCCGAAGATTCGTCAGCCGTACCCGCGGTGCACGACGGCAGGTACGGAGGTACCATCAAGGCCTCCACGGACGAGAACCCCGCCGTTGTAGATGAGTTCCAGTCCTTCATCGACTATGTGAGCGACCATCTCAAGCACTACACCATAAACACGTTCGACCCGCACCTACTGACGGAGACATCCTTCAGGAGGGATGTGAAGGTCGAAGGCACCGATTACCGTTCCACCGACCGCATCACCGGATACGTAGAAGTGAAGATGGACTCGGACATCAGCGGATTCTTCCCCGCCGAAGGGAAGTACTACGCCAAACAGAACGAGAGCACGGTTGGGTTCATCTACAGGGTATTCGCGGACAACGGCGCCCCCAACGAGAGAAGCGCACAGCTCCGCATGGACATAAGGATCTACTTCGACGTGACGCTGGAGACGCACGTTGACACCTATACCAACAGGATGACCGATGCGAGCCTCGGCATCAAGCTGAGCATGCACGACAAGGAGTACAACGACATCAAGGTGAAGATCGAGAAGTACGAGGACGGGTCCCCGGAGTACATGACCATCGACTACGCCGAGCACAGCGTCGACAGCATGCTCTACATCGACTTCGGCCTGTCCATGGACATGGAGGACATGATCATGGACTCGAGCACTCCGACATGGGACGTCACTCCGCTCGTGGTCGAGCACGTGGACAGGTCGATCGTATCCTCGGACCTGGCCGACAGCGTATGGGCTATGGTCCTCCAGTCCGCCGGGGACGGGATGGGCAGCGTCGAACTGCCCGAACTGATACTCAAGCTCCTGGGCTCGGGGAGCAGGATGCTGGACCTCTTCGAGACCATAAAATCACTAACAAGCACCGATGTGCCAGATATCGGATTCAAGCTCGGTTTCACCGCATCCGACCACAACGACGGCACATACGACTACTGCAGGCTGACATCCGTGAGGGACACGCACAACGAGTACGACTTCCCGTGGAACGGATACATCCTCGACATGAGGAGGGTCGTGGCCCTCATACCCGACGGCGTCATCCCCGAGGAGAGGAAGCTGGTCATCGACGGCGTCATAGATGCGCTCGGATGGAACGCGATAAACGTGCACGACATATCCTCCGATCCCGAGACGGAACAGAACTGCGCCAGAATCCAGAGCTACGTGGCATCGGTGATGGAGAAGGACGAGGCCACCGACTATCACACCCCCGAGGTCTACATCTACGTGGCATGCGCGGGCATAATCGCGATATGCGCTGTCATGATACTCATCTGGAGGCGCGTGATATGAACATGACCAAGGATGAATTCAAGCGCGCCACCGCAATGTGGGGCATCGCACTCTGCGTGTTCGCCTCCGCCGTGGGATGGGTGTTCATGAGGTTCGGACAGGCCTGGTCCATCGGCGACCTGCCGCCGTCCGAGTACGTGATGCAGATCGTCCCTGCGTATGTGGTGACAGAGGTCGCACTCATCCCCGTGGGAGGGAAGCTGGTCGACAAGTACGGATGCAAACCCGTGCTCGCTGCAGGGGCGTTCATCTACATCGTGGCATCGATGATCTGCCTGCTGTCCACGTCCGTGGAGATGCTCGTCGCCCTCAGGTTCGTCCAGGGAGCCGGAGCCGGTCTGATCCTCGGAATGGGATTCACCTCCGTATCAAGATTCTACGCCCCCGCCGACAGGGGCAAGTGCAACGAGCTGATGACGGCGGCCTTCGCCCTCGCATCGCTGTTCGGAACCGCCACGGGATACTTCCTCACCGACACCATCAACTGGAGGGCGGGATACGTCCTCTTCCCCGCACTCATGCTCATCGGTCTGGTCGTGGCATGCAAGACGCTCCCGGAGGAGAAGACGTCTGACCGCAAAGTGGACGTCCCCGGCATGATACTTTCAGCCCTGGTATTCGGTACGGCCACCGCATACACGCAGATGGTCAACGAGCAGTTCGACCTCCTGAGCCTGAAGTCGCTGGGGATGGCGATACTGATCATCGCCCTGCTCGCCGCCCTCATCTACAGGTCCTACCACTGCGACGGACCTACGATGCCCGTCCGCACCACCGCGTTCATGAAGACGCACATCGTCCTCATGTTCATGTTCAGTCTCTGCGGACTCGGACTGATCACCTACTTCTTCAAGCTCTATCTCACGTACTACGAGTTCAACATCTACAAGGCCAGCCTGATGTTCCTGTGCATGCTCATCGGAGCCGCCATAACCTCGATGATCGGAGGGCGCATGGTGTTCAAGACCGGCGCCAGACCGTGGATCATCGGAGGTTCGTGCGTGGTCACCATCGGTCTGCTGCTCACCCACCTCATCGCCGACAAGGGCGTGCCCCTCATGGCACTGTCCCTGTTCGTGTTCGGATTCGGTCTGGGATGTATAGTCACCGAGATCCTCTGCAGCTACCAGTCGGTCATGCCTAAGGAGGACGTCGGACAGCACACCGGGAACCTGATGGCCGTGCGCATGGTGGGAATCATGACCGGCAGCGCGATCATAGGTGCCTACATCAACGAGGTCATCGAGAGGGGACGCTCCATGACGGTCATTGACGTCACCGCAGTGGACAACGTGATCACGGCCCTCACCGAGGACATCGTCAGCGGGCTGAAGTACGTGGCGGATTCCCTGGACACCGGTTTCCTGACCGTATGCGTGATCCTCGGTATGGCCACCACCGTACTAACGGCGATCGCCCACAACCTCAACAAGGACGACGTGAAGGCCCTCGAGGCTTATGCGTCGGAGCAGGAACCCGAGGAAGAGGAATAAGATCAGAGCGCACCGCATCCCTTTGCATGTGCCAGATGTATGCCGATATGCCCTATTCCGAGCACCGAGGCCGCAACCGCGAGTATCGGATTGCACCCGTATACCGCAAGGAGCAGGAATGCAACGACAGGTAAAGACGCGCCGGGGACAGGTATCCCGAACATGCTCCCGTACTGGTCCCTCATCGTCCTCCCGCTCCTGAAGTAGCGCGCCCAGTAGACCTCGTACAGCACCATGGCGGAGAAGGATGCCGCCATCCACCAGGACCACGCGGTCCACGGACGCAGGTTGAAGTCCGAGAATATCAGGACTATGCAGGTGACCGCGACCTCCCCTATACGTTCCATCATCTGCAGCAGACGGTTCTCGTTCCCCGCATCGTAGTCCGAGGGCTGTGCCTTCGACCACATTATGTTCGGGATGAACAGCATCAGGAGGTAGATCAGGCCGACGTAGGAGATTCCGAATTCCACGCACTGTCATCCGCTCACCGGGATATGCCTTTATCGGAACGTCACCTTTAACATCGGCGAAGCCAATCCGCCCGGCATGAGGATCGAGGATGTCATGGACATCGCCAGGCGCGCCGGGGAGATGATGAGGGACGCGGACAGGATAGAGGTCAGGGACAAGGGCTCCAAGGAGAACCACGTCACCAACATGGACGTCGCCGTCCAGGAGTTCCTGAGGAAGGAACTCACCGGCCTCCTCCCGGGATCCTCGTTCGTGGGCGAGGAGAACGATTACGCCGACAGGTCGGGGAAGATGTACTGGGTCGTAGATCCCATCGACGGGACCACCAACTACATCAGGAACCTGCAGATCTCGGTCACATCGATAGCTTTGGTGGAGGATGACGAACCCGTTCTGGGCGTCGTGTACAATCCCTTCACCGACGAGATGTACCATGCCGAGAAGGGGAAGGGCGCGTTCCGCAACGGTTCCCCCATACATGTATCGGACAGGGACGTTCCCCATTCCATATTCGCCACGTCGTGGTGCGCCTACGACAAGACGAAGTCCAGGCGCTCGTTCAACATATCGAACAGGATGTTCTTCATATGCGAGGACATAAGGCGCATGGGTGCCGCCGCTTACGAACTCTGCAAGCTCGCGGAAGGATGCATAGACCTCTACTTCGAACCGATCCTCTGGCCGTGGGACCATGCCGCGGCATCCGTCATTATAAAAGAAGCGGGCGGGCACATAACCGGTCAGAACGGATGTGCCAGCCTCAGGAATACGGACAGGGTGGCGGCCGCCAACAGCGCCGACAGCCTCGCCTACCTGTCCATGGTCATCGACGACGAGTATTGCAAGGAATGATCAGTCGTCGTGATGGTGGTGGTGCTCCCCGTCCTCGTCATGATCGTGGCAGTGGCATTCCTCGCCGTCGTGGTGATGGTGGTGATGCTCATGGTCATGGTCGTGGTCATGACAGCCGCATGTGCAGTCGGGACCGTGCTCATGGTCATGATCATGGTGGTGCTCGTGGTCATGGTCGTGGTCGTGGCATCCGCAGGTGCAGTCCGGACCGTGCTCATGGTCATGGTCGTGGTGGTGATGGTGGTGGGACGAGCTGTGCTCGTGGATGTCCATCATTATTCCGGAATCCTCGAACGCGTGCAGGGTCCTGTGCTCGAGCTCGTGGTCGTCCACGTCGAGGACAGCTGCCATGAAACTGAACTGGACGGTCTGGCTGGGCCTGACCTTCCCGTGGAAGAGCACACCCTCGTCGATGTCGGTGAGGTTCATGGTCACCGTCTGGTCGCCGTTGGTGACGGCCATCTTGATGTGTCCCATGAGCGCTCCGGACTCCCTCTCGACCCACCTTCCGACCTGCATGAGGACGTCGGCCAGCCTTGCCTCCACGTCCGCGTTGAATCCGCGGATCTCCCCGTTGAGCCCTATGGACTTGCCGTTGGCAAGCTCAGCGGAATTGAACTCACTCATGGGTGACAGCCTCCAGTGCTTCCTTGACACCCTCTCCGGTGAGTGCGGACATCCTGTACATCGGGATGTTGCCGACGTTCAGTGCCAGCCACATCTCGGTGTCCGCGAGGCTCTTTGCGGATGCGACGTCGATCTTGTTTATCAGCACAGCCTTCGATCCCTCCAGCTGCTGGCGGACGAAGGTCTCTTTCTTGGCCGCGAACACGGGGAACCTCACCGCGTCCACGACGCCGATGATCTCAGGCTCGTCGAAGCGGGGCATGTCGCTGAACAGCTCCTCGGAGTCGTTGAGGGTCTCCTTGATCTTGGAGGGCAGGGCGAGTCCGGTGGGTTCGATGAGCATGACATCGGGCTTGATGTCGAGCGCAATCTTCCTCACGGCCACCTGGAGCTCCGATTTGAGGGAGCAGCAGACGCAGCCGTCGGGAAGCTCGGTGGTGTTGTATCCTTCAGCCGCAAGGGTCTTACCGTCGACACCGATCTCGCCGATGTCGTTTACCAGTACGGCGACCTTGTTTCCCTTGCCAATGAACGAGTTGGCGATCTTCATCAGAATGGTGGTCTTCCCGCTTCCCAGGAATCCGCCCAATACTATCATGCGCATGTTTCGTGCATACGCGACTAAGTAGATTAAGATGGCGTTCCGCTTCCGTTCGACGTAGCAATCACCGATATATCCCTACATGCAATCCGACCCCTATGAACAGGAACGATGCCCGGCCCTGTTGGCGCTGCTGCTGACCGCGATAGTGCTGGGAGGGTCGCTGGCGGTATGCTTCTGGCCGTCTCAGGATCCCCATGAGGGTCCGTTCTCGGTCACCGGGACCGTGACCGGGCTCAGCTCGTACAACCAACCCAAACTGGACATCAGGGCGGAGACGCTCACCGAGCAGAATCTGCCGCTCGCTCCTACTGCTCGGGATATCTGGGGCTCAGCGATGCCGAGATAGACGGCCTGATAGCAAGGCTCTGTTCCTGAACCGGACGCATTCCCGAATTCCCCTGCAACAACCATATAATATCCGGACTCCGATTTTCGGCCATGAAGTCCTTCAAGCTCGCCATGTCGCCCATGGTATCGGATTCCAGAGACATCGATTCAAACGCCCACAGGATCTGCGATCTGGCGGAGGACGCGGCGAACATGGGATGCGGCATGATATGCTTCCCCGAGGCGTCGCTCACGGGATACACCTCGTCGGAACCCGCATCGGTGAAGGCGGACGACCTGCGCATAGCCGAGATCGCCGACATGTCGGAGGACATCGACATAGTGTTCGGGTTCACCGAGAGGGCCGATGACGGACTGTACATCACGCAGGCCGTATGCTCGCACGGAGAGGTCGTAGGGACGTACAGGAAGACCCATCTCGGCATGAGGGAGGTCAAGGTCTTCAAGGCAGGGAACGCACTGCCGGTGATAGAGACCGACAACGCCAAGATAGGCATCGCCCTGTGTTGGGAATCCCACTTCCCTGAGATAGCTGGCACATACGATCACAAGGGTGCGGAGCTCATACTCATGCCCGCGGCTTCCAACCTCGACTTCGACAGGAGGATAGCCTCGTGGAAGACGCTCCTGTCCGCGAGGGCATCGGACAACAGGGTCTTCGTGGCCGCCTGCAACAACGACGGGAGGGCGACCCTCTGCGTGTCCCCCGACGGCAGGATTGTCAAGAACACCGAGACCGAGGGTTACGACATCTACGAGATCGACCCCTCGCTGTACGATAAGTACCGTACAGGCGAGGAGACCATGCACAACATAAGGTATCAGGCGCACCGCAGGCCCGATCTGTACCAATAAAATGATGGATCCCTGCCTTCCGGCAGGTAAGATGGTCAGTTCTCCATGACGTTCTGGTCTTCCAGGTACGCCAGGATATCCTTCCTGAGCTGAGTGAACTCTGGGTTGGTCCTGTCGCGGGGTCTCTCCCACGGGACGTCGATGATCTTGAAGATGGTCGACGGACGCTTGGACAGGATGACGACACGGTCGCTGAGGTAGAGCGCCTCGTCCACGGAGTGGGTGACGAACAGGATCGTCCTCTCGCTGCGCTGGATGATCTTCACCAGCTGCTCCTGCATGATGTTCCTGGTCTGTGCATCCAGAGCACCGAAGGGCTCGTCCATGAGGATTATCGCGGGATGCATCACGAGCGCACGGGCGATGCCCACACGCTGCTTCATACCTCCGGAAAGCTCGTGGATGCGGGAATCGGCGAACCTCTCGAGACCGACGGCCTTGATGTACCTCATGGCGCGCACCTCGCGCTCCTCCTTGGGCACCCCGGCGACCTCCATGCCGAACTCGACGTTCTGCCTGACGGTCCTCCACGGGAACAGGGCGAAGTCCTGGAACACCATACCGCGGTCGGAACCGGGTCCGATACACTCCTTATCGCCGATCAGGATGGTACCCGACGTGGGCTGGAGCAGTCCCGCGATGGAACGCAGGATGGTGGTCTTTCCGCATCCGGAAGGTCCGACGATGGAGATCAGTTCGCCCTTCTTCACGTCGAGGGTGAAGTTCTCCACCGCGACGGTCTCCTTGTCGTCCGTGCGGTATACGACGCGGAGGTTGTCTATCTTCATGAGGGTCCCGCCCTCGGGGATGTCCTTGTAGAGCTCGTCGGTACGGTCCGCGCGGACGCGTTCCTTGCCCCACTTCTCCCCTTCGATCTTTATCTTGGGTTCTGACATCAGACATCAACCCCCATTCTCTTGGAGACTCTCCTGGAAACGTATTCAGCGACACCCGTGGTGAGAAGACCCAGTATCGCGATTATTATGATACCTGCGAAGGCGTAGTCGTACGAGGAGTTGTCGATCATGAACTTCACGTAGTAACCTATTCCGCCCAGTGTGGTGTTGTAAAGCTCGGCGGCGACGATACACATCCAGCCGATACCGAGACCGATCTTGATACCGTTCATCAGATACGGTATCGTGGAAGGCACCAGGACCTTGGTGAATATCTGGAGGTTGGTGGCTCCGAGCGTCTTGGCCGCATCGATGAGTATCTGGTCGATCTTCTGCACACCGAATATGACGTTGGTGAGCAGGGGGAACACGATTCCTATGAACACGACCATGATGGAACCGTTGGCCGCCTGGAAGATGATGACCAGGATAGGCGCCCATGCTATGGGTGCGATGGGCCTGAGGACCTCGACCCAAGGGGTGAGGAACTCCCTGACGGGCTTGAAGTTACCCATCAGGAGACCCACAGGCAGTGCGACCGCGACGGCCAGCACGAATCCTTTAAAGAATTTCTGGAGACTCGACCAGATCCAGGACCACATAGACCTGTGCTCGACCGGGTCTCCGTTGCGCATCAAATCGAAAAGCGCAGCGAACGCATCCGCAGGATTGGCCAGAGGAGATGTGTTGAGGTCCATCTGTCTCTGGACGATCACCGAGGCGATCCACCAGACCCACACGAAGACCACGAGCGATACCGCCGTGATGAGTGCGGACCTACCAAATCTGTGGTATTTGTTGTGCTTGTCGTATTTGAAGCCCATATAGCTCACTATCAGACCTTGATGTGCTCTCCGTTAATAGTCTTGATGGTCGCGGGGGGTGCACCGAGGAATCCGATGTCGACATCCTTGCTGTCCAAAAGGGTAGCGATGTCCCCTCCGTTGCTGCCGGTGCTGAGGTTGACCGTGAGCCCGTACTCCTTGAAGTACTCCTTTGCGATGGCGACGTGGATCGCGAGCTGGTGGATGTCCCCTCCGATGACCGCGACCTTGACGCTGGATGTGCCTTCCTTGCTGGCCTTTCCTGCGACGGCGTCCTTGATATAGGTGTCGTCGACGAAGGCCTTGGCGAATGCCGAACCGCTTCCGTAGTCCTTGGTGATCGCTCCGATGTCCTTCAGGCTGCCGGCGAGGTTCTCGATGTCCTTGGTGAGCTGCTCGAGGGAACCGTCGCTGGAGTCGGCGTAGAGGTAATCGATGTTGGCAAGAGCTGCTGCGACCTCTCCATCGTCCAGACCGGTGGTGGAGCTCTTGGCGATGTTGATGACGTCGGTGTATGCCTCTCCGCCGTTCTTCTTGGCGTCGACGATGTAGTTGACCGCCTTGATGTATCCCGCGAGGAACTTCACGGCATCGCCGGAGTTGCTCTTCAGCCAGTTGTGGTTGGCCGCGATGATGCAGCAGGTGTGGCCGTCGAAGAGGTCGTTGGTAAGGGCGAGGGTGGTGTAGCTGGCATCCTCCTGGATGACCCTCTGGAACTGAGGCTCCCAGATGATTCCTCCCTGGATGTCGGTGGATCCGGTGATCGCACCGTAGTTGGCGAGGTTGGTGACATAGTACAGGGTGTCGTCCTGCAAAGAACCGACCTCGGTGGTGTACTGGACGAAATTGAGTCCGACCGATTTGGCGATGCTGGCGAGCTGAGTGTGCTGGATGGATGAGACTCCGGGGTCTCCCAGGATCAGTCCGCCCCATGCTGCCTTGTTGCTCTCGGAAAGGGTGAATCCGTCTCCGAAGAACGGGGTGCTGTTGGAAATCCTGACCGGTACGGGACCGTCGGTGTTCGCCACTGATTTCTTGATGTACAGACCAGATCCCTCGCTGTTGACACGGCTGATGACGTTGAAGGCAGAACCGTCGTAGTCCACAGAATCCTTGTCGTTGTTCAGAAGGAAAAAGGTGGCCGTACCCGCGACCGCGACTACCGCGACCACGGCTATTGCTATGATTACCTTGGAATCCATAGTATCTTCCTGTTTGATGTCGTTACTCCGACGTGAGTATATTATACTTACCGATAAAAATTATACAAATAGGATAATCACCCTTACTTTAAATATCATTGTGATAAGCCCTATATTCATATCTGTTTTGTAATAAATAAAAGGCGCCATGTCCATGAATGCAGGGGTTTTACTTGCAAAAATGATAAATTTAAATATAAACTTATCATATTTGCATATGTGTTTACCGAATCCCAACTGAACGTCCTACTCTCCGTAATGAACGGCCACAAGAGGCCTTCCGAGATATCCGCTTCCACGGGCATCAGCATCGCCCAGGTATACAAGGTGGCCAACAGTCTCGAGAGGATCGGACTGTTAAGTAAAGGGAAGGAACTGTCGGTCACCAGGACTCCGCTCACGGCAAGTCTTGCCGGAGTGTTTCAATACGCGCCCAATGTTCCCAAGGCACTGTCCTCCAACGGAGCGGAGATACTGTCCGCATTGGATGTACCGCGCACCGTCCCTGAGATCTGTGATCTGATGGAGCTCGATCAGTCAAGGACTTATACGAAGATGAGGGAACTGTATGACCGCAGCATGGTGAAAAAGGAAGGTCGTTCATACTCAGTTAACACGAAGGCGTGGCCTGTACTGATTCCTTTCATTAAGGATTATAAAAGATATCTGGAAATGAACCCCGATAGCATCCCTGTTACGGCCAAGGTATACGGGCGCAGAGATGACGGGATCCTGTTCCGCTGTCCTGACCCCGATGGATATCGGCAGACGGCATTCTCCGCATACGGCGAATTCGACATCGATATCGTCCCGAACGGACATTACTGCAGCACCAGCGACGAGCCGCCCACGTTGGATACCGTATTCAGGGATTCGTTATGCGTCATATCAAAGGAGAACAGCTGGAGACTGAGGATGTTCGCGCTCATCTTCTACTGCAAGTACAGGGACAGGATCACCGTGCCGGACTCACCGGTGATGGATGAGATCCGCGATGTTCTCGACGGGAAGGCCGTCAAGGGATGGGCCCCACTATCCGAGATGCAGGAGCGCGCAGACATGTACGGGGTCGAACTGGCATGATAACAACTAAGGGGGAGATTGGCGAACTGTTCGAAGCGGTCTCAGACCGTTTGGACGGCGTGATCCCGGTGTACATGATAGGCGGCGGTGCCCTCATAGCCAAGGGCATCAAGGATCACACCAAGGATGTGGACCTGGTGGTCACGGACGACGATACGTATAACACCCTCACGAAGGCCATACTCGAAACGGGTTTCGAGGCTAAGATACCCGAGACGATATACGGGCGTCTCAACCTTTCGAACATCTTCATCAAGGATAGTCAAAGGATAGACCTGTTCTCCGGCAGGGTATGCGGCAAACTCATGCTGTCCGACAGTATGATCCGCAGGGCGGAACCGTTAGGACGCTTCGGGAAGATCGATCTGTACATCTGCTCGCTCGAGGACATCCTCCTGTTCAAATGCATAACGGACAGGCTCGGTGACTATAATGACTGTGTGAAGATATGCATCTCCGGGATCAGATGGGATGAATTCCTCGAAGAGGCGGTTTCCCAATCCAGAGGCGAGAAGGAGATCTGGATTACCTATGTCTCCGAACGTCTCACCGATATAGCCTCCGAAGGATTCCACATACCGATACTGGACTCCATACAGAGGATGGAGGAGGAGTACCTGGAGAGATGGAGCGGATCCCTGCTCCGGAGACAGGCATCCAAGGCATCAGGGAAGAAGGCACGCATAATCCGCTCCTCGTGCAAGGGATGCCACGAATGCGTGGAGCTCTGTCCCTCGGAAGCCATATTCTTCGAGGACGGCGGAGCATGCATCGATCCGGACAGATGCACCGGCTGCGGCTCCTGCGTCACAATATGCAGGTTCGATGCGATAATCCTCCGGACCTGATTTGCCATATCTGGCTCTTTTAAAAATATGAAAAAGGGGGAGGTCCCCCGTTTATGGTTCAGAACTCGCGTCTGATGAACATCACGAACGCGGCGACGAGGGCTACGAGACCCCATACGATCATGACGAGGGTGTCATGCAGGTAGTCGGGCTCGGTCACCTGTCCGAGATTCATGGAACCAGCATCGAGTCCCCATACAAGATTGACCTGTGTTAAGAACGCAAGCGGGTTGTAACCGTTGTCAATCAAGATCTGCTGCCAGTTCTGCTTCAGGAATGTCTCTGGGTCGGACAGCATGGACACCACACTGTCCAGCATCTCGTTAGTGTAGTCCCTGTACTCGGATGACGAATTCTCGATGGATCCGGCACAGTCGTACAACATCCACGACGTGTCCACACTTGCCGCGTTGAGGACAAGCGACAGCGCCATGAAGATGACCGCGAGGATGACGAAAGTGATGATCGTCGATGTGCTTGCCTTCTTGAGGAGCGAACTCACCAGCATGGCTATTCCCGTGGTCGCGAACGCGTATGCGCACGCAAGACCGAACGACACCATCATATCGGCGCTGAAGGATTGTTCCACCAGGAGACCGACCAGGATCGCCACCAGATAGTACAGGAAGGTGAAGCCGATGGTCACGAGCAGACATGCCAGCAGCTTTCCGGTGAATATGGACACCTTGCTAATCGGCCTGGTGAACACTATCAGGGCGGTGCGCTCCTCGTACTCCGACACTATGCATATCGAAGCGAAGAGCGTGGAAGCCATAAGCACCACAAGAGATGCTACGGCCACGAACATGAACGGCTTCGCTTCGCTCCCGACGAGATACGGTGCGACGGCCAGAACGAAGATGATCGCAGCCAATATCAGCGAGAAGACGAGCATCCTCTTCCCGCTGAAGAACTTCTTGATCTCGTTCTTCATGACCACGAAGGACTGCCTGACGGTCTCGGCGGGCCTGATGCCTCCGGACCTCTTCGTCTCCTTCTTCACGGCAGGTTCGGCCGGGACCGTCTCCTTGGTCTCGGCGGTCTCGGTACCGACAGTGTTGACGGATTCCTCTGTTGTCTCTGCCACGGTATCACCTCGACTCCTTGATGAGATCCAGATAGATGGTCTCCAGTGAATTCTCTATCTCCGACAGGCTGAAGACGCGTATGCCGGTCTCGTGGATGTCGTTGAACAGCTTCTCCTGTTCCCTGGCACCGCCCTTGATCTTCACGATGGCCTCGTTCCCGCCGTTGCGCTGGGCGTCCACGACGTTGTCCAGCTCCTTGATCCTCTCCAGCACCTCGGGGGTGGGCTCCTCCATCATCCTCACGGTGATCCCGCGGTAGTCGGCGTATGCCTTGATGATATCTATATCGTCATGCACCAGCAGCTTCCCGTGGTTGACCATGGCGACACGGTCGCAGAGGTCGGAGACCTCGTGCATCATGTGCGAGCTCATGAGGATGGTGAGGTCGTTGGTGTCGTTCCTCAGGTTCTTGAGGATCTCCCTCATCTCCGCCATACCCCTCGGATCCAGTCCGGACGTGGGCTCGTCGAGTATGATGACCTTGGGCTCGTTGAGCAGCGCCTGCCCCAATGCGATCCTCTGCCTCATACCCTTGGAGAACGTTCCGAGCTTCTTGTCGCCCCATGCCTCCATCTTCACCTTGGTGAGGATCTCCTCGGTCTGGGTCTTTATCGATTCAGAGCTCATGCCTATGATCTCGCCTATGTACTTCAGGGTCTGACGGGGGGTCAGGTACGGATAGAACTCGGGGGTCTCCACGACGGTCCCGACATCGGCGAGGGCACCTCTGGGGTCCTTGACGACGTCGACGCCGTTGAGGTATGCCGAACCTGATGTCGCATGTATGAGGTTCGTCAGGATCTTCAGGGTGGTGCTCTTCCCGGCACCGTTCGGTCCGAGCAGTCCGGTGAAGCTGTTCCTCTTGATCTTCAGATTAAGATCGTCCACCGCGACGAAGGATCCGAACTCCCTTCTGAGATTGACAATCTCTATGGGATCTTCTGTCATGTCCCGCTCATTAATTATCTTATATATAACACTATGAAAACCGAAGGCTCCGACGTCGGATGAGAGACTCAAACCCGTTTATACGGTCAGAACATATCAAATGTCAGGAAAGGAGGGTCGGCGGATACCATGGCAGGGGCATTCTTCATCTTCGAGACGGTGCTGGCATGGATAGTGCTGACCGCGATCCAGATCCCTCTCAGGGACGGGGAGCACAGGGTCGCACGTACGGCCGTCTTCGTAGCGAAGCTACTCCTCATCCCCACGGTGGCGATGCTGTTCGTCAGCATCGTATGGCCGATGCCCTACACCCACGGCGACATCCTGTGCGCCCTCTACGTGGCGTTGATCGGCGATGTCATCGCCAACGTGATTGAGTACATTATCCGCAGGATAAGGGCTAGGAAGGATGAGGGACTGCGCCACGGGTACGACCACAGGATAGGTGCGCCCCTCGCTCTGGCGGTATGCGTCATCGTGCTCACCTTCGGGATGATCAACGCCGGGACGCTGCACACCGACACCCACGAATGGCAGGCGGACGGCCTCGAGCAGGAACACACATTCGCCTTCGCGGCGGACCTGCACACCGGGTCGGCGCAGTCGATGGATATGCTCAGGGATTTCTGCAGGCAGGTGAACCAATCCGACGCAGAGTTCCTGATCCTCGGAGGCGATATCACCGACGAACTGACCTCCTACGAGGACATGGCGGAGACCTACAGGATACTCTCCACCGTGGATGTCCCCGTGTATATGATATACGGGAACCACGACAGGCAGCCCGATTCACATTTCGTCGGGGGACGGACATACACCGACGAACAGCTGCTGGCCGCGATAAACGATGCGGGGATCACCCTACTGACGGACGATTATGTTCTCGTAGCACCGGATCTCGTCCTCCTCGGAAGGGAGGACATCAGCGCAGGCGATGACAGGAAGGCATGGTCCGAGCTGGTGAACCCCTATGCGGGAAAGACGCTGATAGTCGCCGACCACCAGCCCTACGACAATGAGCAGCTGAAGGCCGAGGAATCCGCCCTGCAGCTGTCTGGACACACCCATGCGGGACAGCTGTGGCCGCTGCAGGCGGCATACAGGCTGTTGGGGCTCCAGGCATACGGGGATTTCGATTATCCCCACACGCATCTGTACGTAACGCCGGGATTCAGCGTATGGGACGTGCCACTGCGTACGGAAGCCCACTGCGCTTGGGAGCTCATCACGATCCACCCGTGAATCGCCGTTTTCTATCTGAAACGCGTCCTGAACGCACGGTCTCCGAGGCCCGGGGATGCTAACTCGCTACAGTTAGTGTCCGCCTTATATACCCCCGCAATGCGAGCTTCTAACCATGAAGCAGATAACTCTCTTCAGGACCAAAAGAAAAGCCATGCGTGCGAACAAGAAGGGCGGCATCGAGGGACTCCCCCTGCAGCTGCTGATCATCATCGTGGTCGCGAGCCTCGGACTCGCGATCATTCCGTGAAGACCGAAAAACCTTAAATGACCCCCGCGAAAGCGGAGGGAATTTAAGGTTTTCGTACGATTTTCAAACGAATGCCCCGTCAAACCAACGGCGCATCTGTGTCCGTCCTAATAATCGCCGCAACGGATATTAAAAAACTTCCCGGCATCCGGCCGGGATCGTAATGAGTTTGGGAAAGGGTTTCGTGGTCAGGCGAACAGCCCACCGACCGTCTTCCTGGCCTTAGTCAGTCTCCTCGGATCCGCCGACAGATAGTGCTCCGATGTTGTCGAAAAGTACGAATGGCGCATCATCCTGCGTATCGTATCGTCCTCGATCCCCGCCTCGAACATGGTCATGCAGTACAGTCTTCTGAAGACGTGGCAGGATACCTTTATCCCGACGCGGTCCCCGAGGTTGGTGACCAGATGGCTCACCACATCCTCGTCCATCGGCGTTCCGATGCACTGTTTGTCGTTTATCAGAAGACGGTCCTCCGACATGTCCCTGACCGGGTTTATCAAAGTCTGGCGGTACTTCATGTATCTGTCCATGACCTCCTGCACGAAGTCGGGGATCTCCATCTTCGTGACCTTTCCGTAGGAACCCGTACCCTTACCGTAGATGGTGAGTTGCCCGCTTTCCATGTCGGACAGGTGGATGTTGGCGATCTCCGACCTCCTCAGTCCCATACCCGCCGCCAGCGCCAGTATCATCCTCTCGGTGAGTGTGGCGTTGGCGAGGATCTTCCTCCATTCCGATTCACCGATGAAGATCCTGTCGACGGGCTGCTTGCTGTAGACGATTCCAGCCTGCAGGTTGGGATTGTAACCGTAGTTGAACTCAATCAGCTGGCCCAGTAATCCCAGATAGCCGGCGACGGTTATCTGCTTCAGATGGGTCATGGCGTGGGCCGTCTCCCTGAACATGTGGTAATCTATGTCCTGGAGGTAGACGGGGCCGTACATCTCGGTCATGAAGCGGTACGGGATGGCGGTGGACATCGCCCTCTTGCGTAACGATCTCTCACGGAATCCCCTCTCCCTCAGGTCCTCGATGAACCTGTCCAGATCCTGGAGGAAAGATATCTCCTGCGGGGTCTTGGGTTTGAAATCTACGGACCATCCGTTCTGGCGGAGCGAACGGACGGGGTTGTACCCCGTCCTGTACT
>JAEEGK010008928.1_pt1 | contig 23547 bp, 20 predicted proteins | sample 8958771 | NCBI WGS metagenome assembly JAEEGK01 (sample SAMN16246547, study PRJNA631951) | gut metagenome | biome: gut microbiome; feature: rumen; material: SC-attached | host: Bos | place: Iran: Karaj | collected 2018-10
GAGTCGGTAAGGGTAATAACCTTAGCGTTTCTGTCATTGGTAAATTCCATAGCCTTAAGGGTACGCATGGAATATCTCGGGAAACTTATGCCGATGATGCAGTCCTTCTCATCAATTCTTATCATCTGCTCAAACATCTCGCTGGCGGATGTAGTCTTAAGAAGTACTACGTCAGGTCTGATCATGTTAAGGTAAAAGCTTAGGAATTCAGCCAAAGGCTCACAGGTACGAAGTCCTACGACATATACTTTCTTGGCTTTCAAAATAATGTCTACGGCAAGCTCAAAAGCCTCTACGTCAAGATTGGCAATGGTATCTTCCATCTTCTCCATATCGGAACGAAGAACCGTGTTAAGAAGGTCGGACTGGGATGCCTTACCGTACTTCTTGCCTACCATGGATACGGTGTTCATCTTGGTCTTGTACCATTTTTCAAGCGCACGTGTAAACTCGGGGAAGCCTTCGTAGCCTACCGATACGGCAAATCTTACTACGGTCGATTCACTTACGCCTACTGCCTCCGCAATTTCAGCCGCAGTCATAAACACAGCCTGATCATAATGATCTATTACGTAAGAAGCAATAAGCTTTTGTCCCTTGCTCAAGTGTGAAAAGTGTTCATTTATTCTTGATAAAAAATCATCTTTCTCTGCCATGTCTTACCTCGTAAAAGATTTGTACGCATCTTCAAGCTGTAAACGTGTCTGAGCACTTGTTAAATCGTAGTCGCCCGTTATTGTCATGCATGCGGCGCCGTGAATAAGCATCCACATTTTCATAAATATCTGTTCGGGGAATCTTACGCCTTCATCGCTTGCGGCGTTCATTTCCTTCATAACGGCACCGGTTCTGCCGTTTAAGATGTTATAAAGATTCATTCCGTGGGTATTTCTTGTCATAAACAAAAAAGAAAACAGCTTAGGTTCTTTCTCTGCAAAAGAAATATAAGCCATTCCAAGATTGACAAAGGGAATATGCGAGCCCTTGTCGTACTTATTGTAGAAATCGTCAAAATATAAAAGAGTGTCTTCATATACGTCGTTAAGGCAGTCTTCCATATTTGCATAGTTTCTGAAAATGGGCTGTGTGGAACAACCTGCGTAAGCCGCAAGTTTTCTTGCGGTTACTTCATTAACCCCCTGTTCCCTTGCCATTTCAAAAGCAGACTTTCTGAGTAAATCCTTAGTAATACTTACAGTCTTGGCCATAACAATAATCTACCTTTCTCAAAAATGTACCGATGTTATTACCCCTAATAACAAGCGTTATTATACACGAATAAAAAAAGAACCGCAAGTAGAAACCTGCGGTTCTTTAGATTTTAAGAAATTAAACGGGATACGCTCCGTTCTTGGTATCAGCAATGGATGCGTCAACCTTGGTCTGCTGAGCTTCACGATACTTGAAGTAGTCGGTAGCAACCTGAGGGAAAAGTGCGTAGGAAAGTACGTCTTCTTCCTGCTGCTTGTACTGCTTCATCTCTGCTTCGATAGAAGCAAGCTCGGGCTTGTCGTGACCGGTAGCTTCTGCGGAACGAGCGGTAGAACGAGGCTCGCCGGGAATAACCTTGTCGATAACTTCCTGATTCATAGGCTTAACGGTCTGACCGTAGTTACCGCGAAGGAGATCCTTGAACTCGCCGGTAGCCATCTTGTATCTCTCACCCATAAGCACGTTGAAGATAGCCTGAGTACCAACGATCTGTGAAGAAGGTGTAACAAGCGGAGGCTCACCACAGTCCTTACGAACACGGGGAATCTCTTCAAGAACTTCACGATATCTGTTCTCAGCGTGCTGCTCTTTAAGCTGGCTAACCATGTTAGAAAGCATACCGCCGGGTACCTGGTAAAGAAGTGTCTTAATGTTAACGCCAAGAACCTTGGTGCTCATAAGACCGCTCTTTAAGCACTCTTCTCTGTAAGGAGTGAAGTAATCTGCGATTTCTGCAAGAAGGTTCTGATCAAAGCCTGTATCGTAAGGAGTACCCTTGAAGGCCTCAACCATAACTTCTGTAGCGGGCTGTGAAGTACCGAGTGCGAAAGGTGACATTGCGCAGTCGATTACGTCAACACCTGCTTCTACAGCCTTAAGGTATGTCATTGAAGCAACACCTGAGGTGTAGTGAGTATGTAACTGGATAGGAAGCTTGGTGCTTTCTTTAAGTGTCTTAACAAGCTCTGCAGCCTTGTAAGGAACAAGAAGACCTGCCATATCCTTAATACAAATGGAGTCTGCACCCATCTCCTCGATTTTCTTGGCCATATCTGCCCAGTACTCAAGGGTGTATGCATCACCGAGTGTGTATGAAAGAGCGATCTGGGATTCACCGCGTCCTTCTCTCTTCTTAATCTCATTGGTAGCGTCTACGGCTGCCTTTAAGTTTCTGATATCGTTAAGGCAGTCGAAAATTCTGATAACGTCAATACCGTTAGCAATAGACTTCTCAACGAAAGCATAAACAACGTCGTCTGCGTAAGGACGATAACCTAAGATGTTCTGACCTCTGAAAAGCATCTGGGTCTTGGTGTTCTTAAGGCCGTCACGAATCTTACGAAGTCTGTCCCAGGGATCTTCCTTAAGGAATCTGAGTGATGCATCGAATGTTGCACCGCCCCAGCACTCTATTGAGTGATAGCCGACTTTGTCCAATTTATCCAAAATAGGAAGCATAACTTCGGTAGGCATTCTTGTGGCAATCAAAGACTGATGTGCATCACGAAGAACGGTTTCGGTTATGCCGATAGGTTTCTTAACTGTTTCTGCCATTTTCTTTCTCCTTTAATTATTTAGAATACACCAAAGATTGCCATGAATGTTCCGGCTGCAACTGCAGTACCGATAACTCCGGCTACGTTGGGGCCCATTGCATGCATGAGCAGGAAGTTGGTAGGATCTGCTTCAGCGCCGACCTTTTGGGAAACACGTGCAGCCATGGGAACCGCGGATACACCTGCTGAACCGATAAGGGGATTAACCTTACCCTTGGTAATAATGCACATGAGCTTACCGAAAAGTACACCTGCCGCAGTACCGAATGCAAATGCTACAAGACCGAGAGCAACAATCTTTAAGGTAGAAAGATTAAGGAATGCTTCTGCGCTTGTGGTGGCACCTACCGATGTACCGAGTAAGATAACTACGATGTACATAAGTGCATTGGAAGCTGTGTCAGTAAGCTGTCTTACCACACCGGACTCCTTGAAGAGGTTACCGAGCATAAGCATACCTACAAGGGGAGCTGTGGTAGGAAGAATCATACAAACAACGATGGTAACAATGATGGGGAATAAGATCTTTTCAAGTTTTGAAACAGGTCTTAACTGAGCCATCTTAATAGCACGTTCCTTCTTGGTGGTAAGAAGTTTCATGATAGGGGGCTGAATAATGGGAACCAGTGACATGTATGAGTAAGCTGCCACTGCGATGGGTCCCAAAAGGTTGGTCTGTCCGAGTTTACCTGCAAGGAAAATGGATGTAGGACCGTCAGCACCGCCGATGATTGAAATAGCTGCAGCGGCCTTGTCGTTAAAGCCGAGGGCGATAGCGCCAAAGTAAGCTGCGAAAATACCGAACTGAGCTGCTGCACCGAGCAGGAAGCTCTTGGGGTTGGCAATAAGGGGTCCGAAGTCTGTCATGGCGCCTACGCCCATGAAGATAAGGGACGGTAAAATTGCCCATTCGTCCAGTACATAGAAGTAATATAATAATCCGCCTGCAGAACCGTCCGCTCCGGGAGGTGCGATAATGTCGGGATAAATGTTAACAAGTAACATACCGAACGCTATCGGCAACAAAAGAAGCGGCTCAAATTCCTTAGCGATTGCAAGATAAAGGAAAAAGCATGCAACCGCAATCATGAGATAGTTGCCCCAGGTCAGGTTAAAAAATGCTGTCTGATGTACCAGGTTGTCTAAAGTGTCAACTATGTAAGACATAATATTTCCTCCTGGATATAATCAATTTTGCTTTAAATTACTTTAAAGTAGCTAAGCATGCACCTGCTTCAACCATGTCACCGACATTAACGTCGATGCTTGCAACTGTTCCGTCTGCGGGAGCAACTACGGGAATTTCCATCTTCATAGCTTCAAGAATAACAACAGCGTCGCCCTTCTTAACTGAAGCGCCAACCTGCTTTTCAATCTTGAAAATCTTACCTGCTGCACCGGCTTCAACCTTGATGGAGCCTGCGCCTGCTGCGGGAGCTGCAGCCTTGGGCGCTGCGGGAGCAGCCTTAGGTGCTGCCTTGGGAGCTGCTACAGGTGCTGCACCTGTGCTTGCGCCTTCTTCTACTGTAACTTCATATACGTTTCCGTTAACGGTAATTGTATAGTTCTTCATTATTAAATCCTCCTGTTTGCTTTCTTAATGCTTCTTACTACGAAGCCGTCTGCGGAGCCTGCGCCTGTACCTTCATATGCGCGAATGGCTGCCATAATAACAGCTACAAGTTCGGTATCATCCGTAAGCTCTTCCTCAACAACGGGAGCTGCGGGTGCTGCCTGTTTAACTTCTTCTTTCTTCACTTCGGGCTTCTTCTTAAACAAACCGAAAGAAGCAATAATCAAAGAAATAAGTATAAGTACGATAAATACGGAACCCATTCCGAGAAGAGTGTTAAGACCTGCATCTCCCATATGAGAGCCTGCCTCCTCCATCTTCTGTTTAAAGGTTGTATTGGCTACTGCGTTACCTTCAATGAATTTGGTGAACAGATCGTTAGTATAAGTAAACGTAATCTGACCATCGCAATCATTACCGGTTACAGGCATGGTAACCACGATTTCTTTGCCAACAATGGCGGACGTAAGATCGCCTGTCTCTTTGACACCACCCATATCGGAAACCATCTGTCTGTAGGTGGTAATCATTCCTTCAATCGCACCGAATTTAGCTTCAATGCCGCCGAAATTGGAAGAGAACACAGCCGCATTTTCATGCTTCTTGTATTCCTTGGTAATACGGGTGGCATCTTCTTCACTCATATCGGAAACAAATTCGTATACGTATTCGGAAATCATTTCACAACGGTCAAGCTTGTTTTGTTCCATTTCGGAATAAGATTTCTCAGCAGAACCGCAGGCCGTAAGGCCGAATACACAGGCAATCACGCAAAATAAAGTAAGTATTCTTTTCTTCATGCGTTCACCTTTCTTAAACCGTGCCGTGCTTCTTAGCAGGACGATCTTCCATCTTTGTATAAAGCATCTCGAAAGCACCGATAACATACTTACGTGTGTCGGCGGGCTCTACGATCTGGTCCACATATCCTCTCTTGGCTGCGGAAACTACGTTGTTCTGTAAAGCAGCGTATTCTTTGGCCTTTTCATCAATAACGGATGCATCTGCACCGTCGTACATAATCTTGGCTGCAATCTTCGCATCCATGGTACCGACTTCAGCACCCGGCCATGCGATGGTAAGGTCGCATCCGATTGCCTTGGAGTTCATAACTGTGTATGCGCTTCCGAAAGCCTTGCCGATGATAACGTTAACCTTCGGTACGGTAGCGTTGGCAAATGCGTAAGTAAGCTTAGCGGCAGCCTTAGCCATCTTCTTCTCAGCTTCTACTGTAGCCTTGAAGCCTGTGGTGTTGGTGAAAGAAAGAACGGGGATGGAGAAAGCATCGCAGAAGTTAATGAACTCTGCAGCCTTGTTGCATCCGCAGGGGCATAATACTGCATCGAACTTCTTCTCAACCTTGCCGTCTTCGCCGTAAAGCTCGGTTCTGTTGGCAACAACACCTACCGTAGCACCGTTAAGGCGGATAAATCCGGTAACCATGGACTGTGCATGGGAAGCCTTAACTTCTACGAAGTTGTTGTCATCTGCAATCTGGGAAATAAGAATAGCGGTGTCGCCTACGCAGCCTTCAAGACCTTCGCATACTCTGTTAAGGTCGTCGGTAACGTCTGCAACTTCTGCTTCTGTTTCATTGTTCTTGGGAAGCATGGAAACGAGTTCTCTGATCTGAGAAAGAATGAAATCTTCTTCGCCGATTCCGTCGCATTCGCCTGCTTCAGCAACATATTTGGCAGCTGCTGTGTCGCACTTAGCGGTGTAATTGCCGTCAAGAGCGTTGGGAGCGCTTACGAAAAGTTTGGCGTTCTTCTCTTCCATGTAGGTAAAATCAGCCATGGCGTTAGCGATTGCAAGGCCGCCGCCGCAGTTTCCGAATATAGCGGAAATCTGGGGAATAACACCTGATGCAAGAGACTGCTTGGCATAGATTGATGCCATTGCGTCAAGAGCATCGGTAGACTCCTGCAAACGTAATCCGGCAGAATCAAATAAGCCGATAATGGGAGCGCCCATCTTAAGAGCCATGTCATAAAGATTGGCGATCTTCTTCGCATGCATTTCGCCGACTGTACCGTTTAAAACGGATGCATCCTGGCTGTAAACGTATACGAGATTGCCGTCCACACAACCGTAACCGGTGATAACACCGTCGGAAGGGGTCTCGGCCTGTTTCAAATCAAAATCAGTACTTCTTGCGGTAACAAGAGCGCCAATTTCAACGAAACTGTTTTCATCGAGGAGAGAAAGGATTCTCTGACCTGCTTTTGAAGTAGTACTCATATGGTTTGACCTCCATTTATTATAAAAAACTATTTTAAGCACATTCGTAGTGAAGTATAGCACATTTGAGTTAAAAAAGTAAAGATAAATTATGCTTACAAAACGCCTTATTTGTCACGAAAAAAGAAGCCCCTGAAAAGGCTTCTTTTAAACTCATTTTATAACTTTAAACTAAGCTGTATCTCCTGCTCCGCTTCCTGCTTGAATTCCTCAATCTGAAGAGTGTCGATTTCGGGAAGGTCCTTAAGACTTTTTACGCCGAAACTTCTTAAAAATTCTTCGGTGGTGCCAAATAACAAAGGTCGTCCCGGAGCATCCTTTCTGCCCAATTCGCAGATGAGACCGTATTCTAAAAGTTTATTGACCGCGAAATCGCTGCTGACACCTCTGATAGCCTCAATCTCAAGTCTGGTAACCGGCTGTTTATAGGCGATTATGCTGAGGGTCTCAAGAACGGATTCCGATAACTGCATACGTCTCGGAGTCTTGGCTATCTTAACAAGAGCATCGTACATGGCGGGTTTTGTGGCAATCTGGTATGAATCTTCAAGTTCCAAAAGCTCCAGTCCCGATTCGGGGCTCTTATATTTCTCCGAAAGCTTGTTAAGCAGTTCTTTGGTGGCGTCTTTGTCTTCTTCTATAATCTCTGCAAGTTTGGAAAGCTCCACCGATTCGCCCATGGCAAAAAGAATGGCTTCAAGTGTGGCAAGTTTTGTTGCTGTATCCAAAATATATCTCCTGTGGTACTAGGCTGCCTGAGCCGTAATATAAATATCGTCGAAAAGATTCTCCTGAAGAATCGTAATGCGCCCCACCTTCATAAGTTCGAGAATTATAAGGAAGGTTACGATAATCTCCGCCTTGGAACGCTGTTTCTCAAGAAGAGCCTTAAAAGAAAACTTTTTGTGAGTCGCAATGTACTCATCTATATAAAGAGCCTTGGCATCCATATCGATTTCTTCTTTTTCAATGTTGCCGTAATGAGAACGGATGGGGTCGATTTTATCCTCTTTGCGCTGCATCATGAAGTTGAAAATCTCATGAAGACGATTAAGGTTCATGTCGCCGATTAACTGTTCATAGTCAATGGGGTCCCTGTAATTCTTGACATCCTCGGGAAGCGTCTCCTTCTTGCACAAAGAAAAACCGTTCTCAAGCTGCATATCCTTAAGTTCGAAAGACATGTATTTGTACATCTTGTACTCAAGAAGCTTTTCCACAAGTTCCGCTCTCGGATCCTCTTCCTCTCCTTCTTCATTGACTTCTTTGGGAAGAAGCATCCTGCATTTGATGTCCACAAGAGTTGCGGCCATCACCAAAAACTCGCTCATGACATTCATGTCTTCTGCTTCCATTGCGCGGATATACTCAAGGTATTGATTGGTAATCTCCACAATGGGGATGTCGTAAATGTCGACTTTATTCTTTTCAATCAGGTGAAGAAGAAGGTCAAGCGGGCCTTCAAATGCCTGCAGTTTAACGGATATTGCCATTATCTTGTGTCCTCTTTGAATTTCGTCACTAGATATTGTATCTTACTTTTTCTCTCTTTTCAATGCTTTTTTAAGTGAATGACGATTAATTCTCCGGGATTGAAAAATCTTAAGGGCAAAGTATGGCTTCCGATACCGCGGCTTAATATCATCTTGGAGCCGTATTCCTCAAAAAGACCGCCGTCATAGTGCGGAAAAAGCTTAAGCCTCGGAGAAATAACGCCTCCTATAAGAGGAAGTCTGGCGATACCTCCGTGATTGTGCCCCGAAAGAACAAGGTCCGGCTTCCACTTGGCATAGCCCTCAAAATACTCCGGGTCATGAGCCATCAATACGCTGAACCTCGACTCGTCATTGGGGCCCACAAGCTTCTCCGTATAGTCGTCCTTGTAATACATTTTGACACCGCGGATATAGTACTCCCGCTCAATGGACAATGCATAAATATCAATGTCTTCAAAGCTTACCTTTTCATTGTCCAGAAGCTTTACGGGAATTTTATCAAGTTTCTCAATGTATCTGTCATACATGTCCCCGTAGGTATCCGGAAACCACTTAAGTCTTGCCTCGTGATTGCCTACGCTGTAGAAAACAGGCATTCTTTGTGCAAGAGCACGGACAAAGGAAGCGGGCGTATCGGTTTCTTTGCCAGCATGACCCGTCACCATATCGCCTCCGAGGAATACCGCTTCGGCCGGGATTTCGTCAATGGCCTTAAGAAGCCTTGAGTTGTTCTTTCCGTAGGATTTGCAGTGAAGGTCGCTTATAAAAAGAAAATCATGGTCACGGGAAAGCTTGTCGCTTTCTATGGTATATTCGCGCACAACAAAACGGTTGGAGTCAACAACAATAACTCCAACCGCCAAAATTACAAGTACTATAAGGATAAATAGAAGAAGCTTCATTCTTTATCCTCCCAAAAATTACGCGGTCTTTTCGCCCGAAATCTTGCCTCTTGCTATGGAAATACCCCTGAATATGTAGTCAACTACAGCTATTGCGAGAACCACTTCCATGAAAATAATCACCTTAGAAGGTTCGAATTTCTCAACCGTCTTAAATAAGAACTTATTGAGAAACTCCACCACGCCTATTGCATAAAAGCCCCAGGCAAGGGTGCTCTCAAGACAGATAATGCCCTGATAGTTAAAGGGCTTGTCATCATAAGTCCAGAACATGGAACCAAGTGACTTAAGCATAAGCTTACCCACAATATACTCAAAAATAGTGGCAATAACCGCACCGATTACATAAACGAGAAAGAAACTGTGGGAAAAGGGCTCAAGGGCAATGGAACCGAGGGTGGCTCCCACTCCGTAAATCGGGCAGAAAGGTCCCTTGGCGATGCCTCTGTTGGTAAGCTTTTTGTTGCAAAAAGACATGTATATGGACTCGGCACACCAGCCGAGTATTGAATAGACTACAAAGGATATTCCTATATGATAAAGGTCCTTGCCGAGGAACGGCAGGCTCCAAAAGAATCCGTATTCCATGTGATTCTCCTCCCCATATTCTCCTTAAACGTAACAAGCCCTTGACGAAATGTCAAGGACTTGCAAATTTTGATAATTAATTATATTTGCGCTTTCTAGCTGCCTCAGACTTTTTCTTACGCTTAACGCTGGGCTTTTCGTAATGCTCACGCTTACGAATTTCCTGCTGTATGCCGGCTTTAGCGCAGCTTCTCTTGAAGCGACGTAATGCGCTGTCTAATGATTCGCCTTCTTTAACGATAACGTTTGACATTCTGTTTCCCTCCCTTCAGTCCCTTCATGTACTTGACTGACAGGTTATTTCGTGTTTACACACGTTAATGTTATATCAAAAAACCCTTGATTCGTCAACAATATTTTTTTAAAGCCTTTTTCAGTCCAGTTCCGAGGCATTTTTACGTATCTGCAAAAGGTTTGCGGGATTGACGGACATGTAGTCTATATCGAGATTAATAAACTTATCGAGGTAAAAGGGTACGGTGGCCATTTCACCGCATATTCCCACGGTTTTTCCTTTTGCTTTGGCACTCTTTACCGTCATTTCTATCAGCCTCATTATTGAGGGATGATACGGATCGGTAAATTCCATGAGGCTTCCGTTCTGCCTGTCCATGGCCAGTGCATACTGCGTTAAGTCGTTGGTTCCTATGCTGAAAAAGTCCGCATATTCGGCCAGTTCATCGGCAATCATAACCGCTCCGGGCGTTTCTATCATAATGCCCTGGGACGGTATTACAAATTTGAATTTGTCCTTCTTAAGCTCCGTCGCACACTCCTCTACGATTTCTTTTACCTTAATCATCTCCGAAACCGATGTAATCATGGGATACATTATCTTAAGATTACCGTGACGGGCCGCACGGAAAAGTGCCTTAAGCTGAGTCTTGAAAAGTTCCCTGTATACCAAAGAAAGCCTTATTCCCCGAAGACCGAGGGCCGGATTTTCTTCCTTGGACAAATGCAAAAAGTCGGCGGTTTTGTCGCTTCCCAGGTCAAAGGTTCTGATTATTACGGGCTTATCGCCCATTTTCTTTAAGACATTGCTGTATTCTTTGTACTGCGCCTCTTCACTCGGAGGTTCTTTGGCCCCCACATAAAGAAATTCGGTTCTGAAAAGGCCTATGCCGTCGGCATGGTAATAAGCGCTGTCTTCGGCACCCAAAGCATCCGAAATGTTGGTGAATAAAGAAATCTTCCTGCCGGATTTTGTAACGGCTTCTTTGTCTTTGTACAAAGAAAGGTCTTCCTGAGCTTTGTTCTGTTCCTTTAATTTATTTACGTACCGCTCATAAGTGGGAAGATCCGGGTCCACGATAAATGTGCCCTCTATTCCGTCAACAACCGCTCTAACACCTTTGGGCGACTCAAAGATACGCGAGTCTTCAATAAGCACCATGGGAATATCCATGGAACGCGCAAGAATTGTGGCATGAGAATTAAGGGAGCCTTTTGTCACCACCAGTCCGCGTGCTTTTTTCAAGTCCAAAGAAATGACTTCGGAGGGCGACAATTCTTCCGCAAGAATTATTGAGGGTTCCTTTATCACAAGGCGCTCGCGTTTGCCCATAAGATTGGCAATTATTCGCGCCGAAACGTCCTTGATGTCGGCGGCTCTTGACTGCATATCGATATTGGGGGAATTCATAAAGAAGTCTTCGTATTTGGCAGAAACTTCGCTGACAGCGTACTCGGCGCAGACCGATTCGCCCACTATCATGTCCTTAATCTCCCCCACAAAGTTTTCATCCGTAAGAAGCATTCTGTGAGCCTCGAAAATGTCGGCTTCGTTTCTTCCCACTTTACCTCTGCCTGACACAATAATGTCCTTAAGCTCCCTGTCCGTACGCTCGTAAGCTTTCTTAAGCCTTTCAAGTTCCGCCACACGGTCCTTGATAACGGTTTTATATGTATTGTAAACAACGGCTCTGTCGAGTACCAGAACGGGACCCATACCTATTTTGCCGTGGATTCTTTTTCCTTTATAAACTTCCATGGAAAGACGCCTCCTATCCTGTGCGCACAGTAATTATATCACAAACACAATTGCAAACAACCGATTTGTGTGCATATAATCAAAGTATAACAGTGTAAAGGGGGTAACTGAATATGTTTGCACTTCCGCTGCTTTTTGTCGTTCTGCTCTTTATCGGATGCAGGTTTCAAAAGAATGAAGACTATCTTTCTTTGTCTCAGACCACAAGCATTAACGGTCTTTTCTTTCTGTGTGTTTTCTTCAAGCATATCCAGAATTTTGCCGTATATTACACTGGCGCCGACCGCTTTGCATCTGTTATTGATAATTATCTGGGGCAGCTCATTGTTGTTCCGTTTCTTTTTTATTCCGGCTACGGTATTTCCGAAAGTATTAAAAACAAGCCCGGTTATGTCAAAAATATTCCTGTTAAAAAAATACTCAAAACATGGTTCATGTTTGCACTTTACGTTCTTATATGGGTTGCCATTAAGATACCTATCGGCCAATTCTATGCTCTCAAAGACATTTTGATTGCTTTAACGGCATGGACATCAATCGGCAATCTTCAATGGTACGTTTTTGCCATGCTTGCTCTTTGGCTTGGTACCTGGATATGCTTCAGCCTCTTCAAAAAGGGAATATCCCCCTACATCGCCATGCTGTTTTACACCCTTGTCTATGCAGTGGTTATGAGATGCTTCAAAGATACCAAATGGTATGACACGGTAATAGCCTACGATATCGGGCTCTTCGTTTCCTTTTTCAGGCAGTATCTGAAGAAAATATATGACAATACAAAGCTTTGGGCTGTTCTTACGGCTGTAAGCGCGGGACTTTTTGTTTATCTCACCGTCGGCTTTACAAACTCAATTATTCTCATGGCCGCCAAGGACGGACTCTTATGCGCCCTGCTCATCCTTGTCTCCATGCGAATGAAAATAGGTAATCCCATCATATTCTTTATGGGCAAATATCTTCTCGGAATGTATTTAATGCACAATATAGCCATGATTTTACTTAAGAGAATTTCTTACATGAAAACCCATAATTACGCTTTTACTTTTGCCGCACTTGCGCTTTCGGCATTACTGGCATGGGTATTTGTTTCGCTGTGTAATCTGTTTATTAAACAAATTTCCAAATTGACATCCAAAATGTTTCGTGGTTAAATTACATTGTTACGTAACAACGTTATTCGAGGTATTTCATGAAACAGGATACTGATTACAAAAAAAGAAATCTGCTTATCAAAGCGGCCAAAGAAGAATTTATAAAACACGGCTACTCAAAGGCTTCCCTTCGCACTATATGTGCCAAAGCAGGCGTTACCACCGGGGCGTTATATTTCTTTTTTGAAAATAAAGCGGAACTTTTCTCTGCCGTTGTGGACCCTTCCATTAAAGAACTTAAGGACCTTCTTAACAAATATTTCGTTGAAGATGCCAAATATCTAGCGAATGCAGAATCTCTTGAGGCCATTGAAGCAGGTCACAATGATGCAAGCGAGCTTATTACGAGCTGTGTGTACAGAAATCAGGATGTATTCAGGCTTCTTTTGAATCGAGCCGAGAATACGGTCTATGAAAATGCACTGGACGATTTGGCCAAACTTATCGAAGGATGTATTCCATCAATTGTGTCTACTCTTCCGGGCTATACTTATGATGACTTCATGGTGGAATTCATGGCAAGGCTTACCATCGATTCTTATATCAACGTTATAAAGCGTGAGCCCGATGAGAAGAAAGCTGCCGAGAAGCTCAGAAAAATAACAAGATACCTGGTACGAGGCTGGGTAAAGCTTGTTTTTGTAAAAGAATAAAGAAATATAAAAAGGCGTCCGAATTAATCGGGCGCCTTTTTTAATGCAATTATTTAATCTGTGATTCCAAAGCCTTGGATGCTTCTGCAATGGCATCGGGAATGCCTGCGGGGTTCTTGCCGCCTGCCTGAGCCATGTTGGGACGTCCGCCGCCACCACCGCCTACGAGGGCCGCAATGGACTTAATGAGGTTGCCGGCATGTGCACCTTTGGCCTGAGCGTCGTCGGTTGCTTTGGCTACAAGGTTAACCTTGCCGTCCGCTTCGGAAGCAAGCACTACCACTCCGCCGCCAAGCTTGTCTGCAAGCTGGTCTGCAAGGTCTCTTAAGCCGTTCATGTCAACTCCGGGTACGGAAGTTGCAAGAAGCTTAACGCCCTTAACTTCGGTAACGGCATCCATGGGATCGCCGAGAGCGCTCTGTGCAGCCTTGGCCTTTAAGGATTCAACCTCGGAGCTTAAGCTCTTAACCTCTGCCATAAGGGAAGCAAGTCTGTCAAGGAAGTTGGAAGGCTGGGTCTTGACTACGGCACAAGCCTTGGTAAGCTCTTCCTCAAGATTCTTGTAATATGCTATAACATTGGCACCGGTAATGGCCTCGATACGTCTTACGCCTGCAGCCACGCCGGATTCGGATAAAATCTTAAAGTTGGCAATATCTGAAGTATTCTTAACGTGTGTACCGCCGCAGAGTTCCTTGGAGAAGTCTCCCATGGATACTACACGAACGGTCTCGCCGTATTTCTCGCCAAAGAGGGCCATTGCACCGCTCTTTTTGGCATCTTCTATGGACATTACGTCTGTATTGACAGCAAGTCCTTCCGCAATCTTTTCATTTACAATTGCTTCAACCTTTTCAATCTCTTCACGGGTCATAGCCTGTGAATGGCTGAAGTCAAATCTGGTACGCTGGCTGTCCTGATAAGAACCCTGCTGTTCTACATGGTCGCCGAGTACCTGCTGAAGTGCAGCCTGAAGTAAGTGAGTAGCCGAGTGGTTCTTGCAGGTAGCTGTTCTGGTAGCCTTGCAAACTTCAAGTTTGGCCTTATCGTTAACCTTAACGGTACCGGATACAACCTTACCCACATGACCGATACGGTTGCCGGGAAGCTTAACTGTCTCTTCTACCTCAAATACACCGGTAGCTGTGGTAATCTTACCTACATCGCCCTTCTGACCGCCCATGGTAGCATAGAAAGGAGTCTTTGCAAAAATAAGAGTTCCTTCTTCGCCGCCGTTGAGAGTTTCAACGATTTCTTCACCGTCGGACATAGCCTTAACCGTCTCTTCAAGTTCGATCTTATCATATCCCACGAATTCGCTCACAATCGAAGCGTCGAGTTTTTCAAACACATCCGCATCAATAGCTTTCTGAGCGAAGTTGGCATTCTCTCTTGCCTTCTGCTTCTGTTCTTCCATGTAAGCCTTGAAGCCTTCTTCGGACACGCTTAAGCCTTCTTCCGCAGCCATTTCTACGGTAAGTTCAAGAGGGAATCCGAAGGTATCATACAAATAAAATGCCTCGGCACCGGAAATCTCCTTGGAGCCCTTGGATTTGTTGGTATCAAGAATCTTCTTGTATTCCTTCATACCGTTTTCGATGGTGCTTTCGAAACGCTCTATTTCCTTCTTAAGTTCGTTTAATATGAACTCACGGTTCTTAACAAGAAGGGGATAGCTGTCTGCATAAATCTTATCGATGTAAATGCATGCAATATTTAAATAATCTTCTGTCTTAAGTCCGAGTACGCGACCGTGCCTTACCGCACGACGGATAAGTCTTCTGAGCACGTAGCCTGCCCCCGCATTTGAAGGACGAAGCTTGGCGGGATCGCCGATAAGCATAACAGCCGTACGGGTATGGTCGGCGATAATACGCATGGACTTGGTGGACTTTTCGTCGGCTTCGTATTTAAGGCCGCTCTTGTCTTCCACATACTTAATAACGGGAGCGAAAATGTCAATCTTGTATACATCGTCGGTTCCGTTTAAGAATGCCACGTTTCTCTCAAGTCCCCAGCCGGTATCAACATTTTTCTTGGCAAGAGGAGTCAAACTTCCGTCCTGATGTCTTTCGTACTGCATGAATACGTCGTTACCGATTTCGGTATATTTGCCGCAGTGACAGCCGGGCTTACAGTCGGGTCCGCAGGGGGGAACATCCATTACATAGAACATTTCGGAGTCGGGTCCGCAGGGACCGTACTCAAGGCCCCACCAGTTGTCTTCTTTGGGTAAAAAGAAAACGTTCTCGGGCTTAAAGCCTGATTCGATTCTGTATTTTGCGCCTTCTTCGTCTCTGGGAGCATCTTCATCGCCCGCAAAAACGGTAGCTGCAAGATGGTCTCTGTCAAATCCGAATACGCCTGTAAGGAGTTCATAGCTCCACTGGCATCTTTCTTTTTTAAAGTAGTCGCCGAGGGACCAGGAACCCATCATTTCAAAGAAAGTAAGGTGGTTCTTGTCTCCGATGGAATCAATATCAACGGTACGAACACATCCCTGCACGTTGCAAAGTCTGGTGCCTAAGGGATGCTTCTTGCCGAGAAGATAAGGCATAAGGGGCTGCATGCCGGCTACGTTGAACATAGCGCCGGTGGAGCCGTCGGATACGAGTGATACGGCACCTACGTCCACGTGACCTCTTTCTTTATAGAAATCAAGCCATGCCTTTCTTAATTCACCTGAAGTCATTGCCTTCATATGTGCATTCTCCTAATCTAATTAAAAATCAAATTTATCTTCGAAAAACTTCATAAGGTCGTCAATGGCAACACGCTCCTGCTCCATGGAATCACGGAAACGAACGGTTACGCAATTGTCGGTCTCTGAATCAAAGTCGTAAGTTACGCAGAAAGGAGTACCGATTTCATCCTGACGACGATATCTCTTACCGATGTTACCTCTGTCGTCAAATTCGCAGTTGTACTTCTTGGAAAGTTCTGCATATACCTTCTCGGCACCCTCGTTAAGCTTCTTGGAAAGAGGAAGCACACCGATCTTAACAGGTGCAAGTGCGGGATGGAATCTAAGTACTGTTCTGATATCGGGAGCCTCTTCGGTACCGAGATTCTCTTCGTCGTAAGCTTCGCAAAGGAACGCAAGTACCACACGGTCAGCGCCGAGTGAAGGCTCAACAACGTAAGGAATGTACTTCTCATTAAGCTCATCGTCAAAGTAATCCATGGGCTCACCTGAAGTCTCCTGATGTCTGGTAAGGTCATAATCGGTTCTGGACGCAATACCCCAAAGCTCGCCCCAGTCTGTGAAGGGGAAGGCATATTCGATATCGGTGGTATGGTCGCTGTAGAAAGAAAGCTCTTCGGGATCGTGGTCACGAAGTCTTAAATTGTCTTTGTTGATACCAAGAGAAAGAAGCCATTCGTAGCAGGTCTTTCTCCAGTACTCAAACCATTCGGTCTGTGTGCCGGGCTTGCAGAAGAACTCAAGCTCCATCTGTTCGAACTCTCTGGTACGGAAAGTGAAGTTACCGGGAGTAATCTCGTTACGGAAGGACTTACCGATCTGGCAGATTCCGAAAGGAACCTTCTTACGGGAAGTACGCTGAACGTTCTTAAAGTTTACGAAAATACCCTGAGCGGTCTCGGGACGAAGGTAAACTACGTTTTTGGCATCCTCTGTAACGCCCTGGAAGGTCTTAAACATAAGGTTGAATTCTCTGATGGAGGTGAAGTTGTGCTTGCCGCAGGAAGGACAGGGAACGTTATTGTCCGCAATGAACTTCTCCATTTCCTCGTGAGACCAGCCGTCTACGGAAGACTTAAGCTCGATGCCTTTTTCTGCGGCAAAGTCTTCGATAATCTTGTCGGCACGGAATCTTTCATGACATTCTTTACAATCCATAAGGGGATCGGAAAAGCTTCCCAAGTGTCCTGAAGCCACCCATGTCTGAGGGTTCATTAAGATAGCACAGTCCACACCTACGTTGTAGGGATTCTCCTGTACGAATTTCTGCCACCATGCACGCTTAACGTTGTTCTTAAGTTCAACACCGAGATTACCGTAATCCCAGGTGTTGGCCAGGCCGCCGTAAATTTCGGAGCCGGGATATACAAAACCTCTTGCCTTGGCAAGGGCAACAATTTTATCCATTGTCTTTTCCATAGTAACAAAGTCTCCTTTTTGAATATTATCCGATTTATTATAGACAGAATTTTAAGGATTTTCAACCGAAAAAACAAAAAAGGCTCGTAAAATGAGCCTTAAGTGTTTTTATTGCATGGTCATGGTATTAAGTATGTCAAGACTTGCAAGGTTTCTATCCACGAGATGTTTTCTTTCGTAGTCGGCAACCTCCGTAAGTTCCGAAAAAAGTTTGTCCGAAAGTTTAAAGTTAAAAAGCTTCTCTATGGTGCTGCCCTGAATATAATCAAGGGTGGTATAAAGTCCGTCGCTGAAGCTGCCCGCATTGATGGCCGGTATGAATTCGCCTTCTATCATGAAAAGCTTTATTTCGAAAACTCTTCTTACAAAATCATTGGAAAGTCTTTCCGACTTAAGCCCCTGAAGTGCCCTGTACAGCAAAAGAAGGAGTTCCGACTCATCGTTATTCTCAAGGGCATAGAATTCGGCGAGTTCCGCAAAGTACATTCCGTAGTAAGCTCCCTCCATATCCAGGCGGAAATTGTCAAAGTAATTCATTATTTCCACGTTCTGGACATTATAAGAGGTCCTGCCCACATACAAATCAAAGGTGCCGAAAGCAAACATATCGGTAGTGCCTAAGAATCTGCTACCCTGGCGACGGGCGCTCTTAACAAAAGCGGTTATCTTGCCCCTCTCTCTTGTAAGAAGCGTAATACGTCTGTCATATTCACCCTGAGCAAATACACCGATTACCATTCCGGTAACCTTCAAAAAATCCTGCATAGCCTAGCCCCGACAACCTATTTCTGAATCTTAAAGTCTCCCGCGTTGTAGCCAAAGTTCTTAAGTAAGAATTCCGAATCTCTCCAGTCCTTTTTGACTTTGACAAAAAGCTTAAGATTAATCTGTCTCTCTAACATCTTCTCGATTTCAAAGCGGGCGTTGGTGCCTATTTTTTTAAGCATTTCGCCGCCTTTGCCGATTATCATGCCTTTGTGGGATTCTTTTTCACAGACTATGGTGGCTTCGACCTGCACCACTCGCCCGGAAAAATCCATTTTTTCTATCATTACGGCAATTCCGTGTGGAATCTCATCACTCAAAGCATGAAGGGCTTTCTCACGAATCATCTCAGCCGCAATCTGTCTTACGGGCTGGTCCGTAACGGTATCCTCATCGTAGAAAGGTTCTCCGTAAGGAAGATACTTCATGATAACCTTCACGAGTTCATCGCAGTTGGTACCTGCGGTGGCGCTTACGGGCACAACTTCGTCAAACTCCGAAAGTTTGGAAAATTCCGCAATTACCGCCGGAAGGTCTTCCCTCTTCACAGAATCGATCTTATTGATGACTAAAATCTTGGGAAGATTTATGGACTTAAGTTCCTCCAAAATGTCTTTTTCCGCATTGCCGGCAGGCTTGCCCGCCTCAAGCATATAAAGAAGGACATCCGCATCCTTGTAAGTGGATTTGGCCGCCGTCATCATGTAATTGCCAAGCTTGTTTTTGGCCTTGTGAAGCCCGGGAGTGTCCAAAAAAACAATCTGTCCTTCTTCCGAAGTATAAACCGTCATGATACGATTTCTCGTGGTCTGGGGTTTATTGGAGGTTATGGCAATCTTCTGCCCTATTATTTTGTTCATGAGTGTGGATTTGCCCACATTGGGTCTTCCGATGATGGCCGCAAATCCCGCTTTAAAATTATTGTCCGTTTTCTGCATTCTTTTTTGCCGTTTCTTTTGCCTGATTCATACGTTCTTCAGCGAGCCTGTTACGTTCGGTCTCTCTTCTTTTTGCTCCCGATTTAACTATAGCTCTTATGATAAGAACCACAATTACCACGATTACCGCAAAAAGAACAAGTCCGGGAAGGGCTCCCACGAAGCCTACAAAGAAATCCTGAAGTCCCTCAACAAGATCCTCGATTCCTTCGGAGAAAGAACGTCTGACTCTGTCCCAGTATTTCTCGGGTTCCGGAGGAGTGTATTTGGTGACTTCCGAAATATTTAAATAAACCGTGGCATAATCCACCAGATTGTCAAAGGTGCGAAGCTGGGAAGCCTGACTTTCAAGGTGATATCTGACCTCGGAAAGACGTGCCTCGATAGCGATCATGTCTTCAACGTTGTCGCATTTTTCAAGGAGGGCCAGAAGCCTTTCCTGCTCGATTTCGTAAGTCTGCTTGCGGCTTTCGCTGTCAACGTACTGAAGGGTGATGTCTTCTACATTTAAGTTTTTATTGGTGATATTGGCCGTATCACCTACGTAATTAACAAATTCTTCAAGGTTCTTCGAGGGAACTCTGACGGTAAGGTTACAGTATCTTGAGCCTTTGTTGCCCGAGTAGCTGCTTCCGTTAAATGAGTCCATGTTCTGAATGTAACCCTGAAGCGCACTGACTCTCGCCTGTGTTGCGGCCACGAAATCATCAAAGGTCTCTGTTTCCGCATTGATGCTGTAGGTCTTAATGAGTTTTCTCGCAGAGTCGTTTAATGGCTTGTCCTGCTTAAACTCCGCAGAGGAACTGCCGTTATCGTAAGACTTGTACTCGTCTCCGTAAAAGCCTTCTTCATCGTATGCGGCCGCCGGTGCTTCATTAACGTAATACGCCTCGGAGGATGCTACGGAGTCATAAGCTCTTTTGGAAGAACCCGAGCCGCATGCAACAAATGACATTACCAGAGCAACCGATACCAATACCTTCAACAGTTTTTTCATAATAACTCCCTTCTCCCTCTCCCCGTGGGATAAAAGAACCCGATTACGTCGTAATAAGAGGCGTAATCTTATCGAATATGTCTCCTTCTTTCTTAAGCATCTCTTCACTGCCCACACAGCTTAAGGATTTGTTCTCCATAATCTTGTCTATGTAAAGTCCGAGGCTTTTGATTTCCTCGGGTGTGGTGGCGAGGATTTCGTCTCTTTCTTTCTGCTTGTCTTCAAGGGTTATGCCCGACTTGTAGTTTAAGTAAGTTCTGGCAGCCTTTAATGAAGGTGTAAACGGAGCGTCGTAGTCGGCTATTGTGGAAATAATGTATCGCTCGATTTCCTCCATATCCCCCGAATAATTCGTAACGTAATCCCTCACCTTTTCAAAGGTGTTGTAAGTATTCTTAAGGTTGGGATCTCTGTAAGAGGCAAAGAAAGAATCTCCCGATGAAGCAAAGCTGCAGAAGCAACCGTAAGCACCGCCGAGAACTCTTATCTGATTCCAGAGGTAATCCGTACTTAACATTGTGCGAAGAACCTGAAGGCTGCCCTTGTACTCAAGACCCGCTTTTCTGAAGTTACCCGCCATGGCCGCATACTGAACGGTGGAAGCGCTTGAAAAGGCTTCATGGCCTTTATTCTTGCCGTAATGAACCACGGGAAGGTCGGATCTTTCATCTCCCAGTTTGGCTATGAACCCACCCAGAACTTTGTTAAAGGCTTTAATGCCCTTTTTGTCGGAACCTACGAATACTTCAAGGTTTTCTTTGGTAAGAAGAATGGAAAGAACTTCTTTCATCTCTTTAACCAGAGTGTCAAAGTTTTTGTCAAAATTCTTTAAAATGCTTTCAATGTATCTGTACTGGCCCATTCCGATTAAATCATCGGACAAGGCGGAAGTATCCGAAAGGTTGGCTGCGGCACGACCTATTGCCACGCTGTGTCCCGACTGCATCATGTAGCCCTGAAGACGAACCCTGGACATTTCGAGGTTTTCTTTTACGCGCTTTTTATCGCCAAGGTCGGACTTAAACAAAATCTCGTCTATAAGCTCAAAAGCATCGGTAAGGCGGGAAATAAGGGCTTTACTCTTAACCTCGAGGCTGTAGGTATAATCATCGGTATCGTCTTTTTTCTTGTATACCATGGTGCCGGTTGAAAGGCCGCCGGTTTTAATGTTGATTTCGTTGGAAAGTTCGCCGTAAGTGTATTTGCCGGTATTGACATAGCCTAAAAGGGTCTTGACAACGCTTAAGGCAGGCACAAGTCTCAAAGGCAGTCTGTCTGCCTTAAATGCAAGGGTAAAATAAACTATTCCGTTGGGAACGATATCTGCGGTTATTTCCTTTATACCGTCAATCTCCGTCACATCATAATCAAAATGAGTGGCTTCTTTTTTGATGTCCTTCAAAGAAAGAGTGGGAATAGTCTTTAAGGCTTCTTCGGAGTCAGGTTCCTCCTGATATTTCTTTAAAGCCTTCGTGCTGTTTAAAATCTCAAGTTTCTCGGCTTCGGACAAGCTGTCTTTGTAAGCCTGCAGTTTTTTCTTAAGCTCCTCTTCTTTACGGCCGGTGAGACCCTTCACGGGCTTCATGACAAGAATGGTCTTGTGGTTGTTGTTAAGGACACAGTCTCTTAAAACATTTTCAAAAAGACCGTTATGAATACCCTCCCTTAACTCTTTAAATATCTTATTCTGCTTGAGGTTTGTGAAAATGTCATCATCGGTATAAAGCCATCTTTCAAATACCATGGTACCGTAAGCAACAGACTTCGGATAAAAGCCGTAATCGCCTTCCCTGTAGGAGAATTCGGACCTTGTGACAGAAGCTTCAAGAGCCTTTTTGTCAAAGCCTTCCTCGATAATCTCCTTCATGGTGCTTTCAACTATCTCGACAAAACGTTCTTCGTCCTCGGGATTGGCTCCCTGAGCGATAATGGAGAACACTTTCTGACATATGTCATTGGTCATTTCGGAATATATGTCTTTGCCTATGCCCGCGTTAATGAGACGTTCCTTCATTTTGGCTCCCGGAACGCTGCAAAGGGCATAATTGATGGCATTCATGGCTTCCGTGGTCTTAATGTCGTTGTAGTCTGAACAAACCACATTATATGAAAGATATGTTGCATCTTTGTCATCGCCGTCGGCAGGAACTGAATATTCTTTTTCAACTCTCTTTCTGGCGGTAAAGGGAGTCTGCATCTTTATCTCTGAATTCGGATCGATTTTCTCGTATTTTGAGAGATATTCCCTTTCGATAAAAGAAAGCTTCTCTTCAAAGTCCATGTCGCCGCATAAAAAAATGCGTGAGTTGGATGGATGATACAGCCTCTTGTAGAAATTGCAGAAATTCTCGTAAGTTAAACTCGGAATCACATCGGGGTCGCCGCCGGATTCAACGCCGTACTGGGTATCGGGGAAAAGCGAAAAAAGAATATATGCGCTGTTGGTGCTGTCAGACGAAGAATATTCTCCTTTCATCTCATTGTATACTACGCCGTTGTAAGTAAGAGGAGAATCCAAATCCTCCATCTCATAGTGCCAGCCTTCCTGCATAAAAATCTTTGGTTCTGAAAGAACCTTCGGAGCAAATACAGCGTCAAGATAAACGCTCATAAGGTTCTGAAAGTCCTTGTCGTTGCAGCTTGCAACGGGATATACGGTTTTGTCCGGATAGGTAAAGGCGTTCATGAAGGTATTGAGAGAGCCTTTGCCGACCTCTGTCATGGCATCCTTGACCGGATATCTGTCAGAGCCTCCGAGAACCGCGTGTTCCAGTATATGAGGTACTCCGGTGGCATCGGACTGAGGAGTCTTAAAGCCAATCATGAAGCATTTATTGTCATCCGTATTCTGAACGCACGCCACTCTTGCCCCTGTCTTGTCATGAACGAGGGTGTATGCGGTTGAAGAAACATCTTCGAGGGTTTCGGTTGAAATAAGCGTGTAATTCTTACAGCCTTTGAATTCTTTCATTTCGGTCTTCTTTCTATTTTAATTCGTCGGGGATTTCAATATCCTCTATGGCGTTGGCGGTAAGCTTAAGGGCCGCCTCAATATATGAACGGGTCATGCCCGATTCTTCCATCAGTTCTTCAATGGTAACTTTTCTGCCGAGGGCCTCCGCAAGTTCTGCAGCCGCTTTGGAAACTTTGTTGACACGTTTAAGAAGTTTCTCTTCGGCTCCGCTTTCGTCATTGTCCGATGCTATAAGGTCCTGCATGGCATCCATGATGGCGCTTGCCAGCACACTTTCGGCCTCCGCGGCATTTTCACAGGCTCCGATGGCCATAACCGCATTGACAAGGCTTAAATTGCCTTCGCCTATAAGGTCCTCAAGCAGCACTCCCTGGCCTACATAAAG
>JAEEGK010008929.1_pt1 | contig 23546 bp, 13 predicted proteins | sample 8958771 | NCBI WGS metagenome assembly JAEEGK01 (sample SAMN16246547, study PRJNA631951) | gut metagenome | biome: gut microbiome; feature: rumen; material: SC-attached | host: Bos | place: Iran: Karaj | collected 2018-10
GAAGAGAATATTAAAAAATGGAGGTGAAGTTAGTCAATATGAAGAAGATGGTATTAAAAGTGGTCCTTTTAGAGTATGGAAAAAAGGAGAAATGTATCCTGGTATTGCTATGAGTAGGTCTATTGGAGATTTATTAGCTTCTACTTTAGGTGTTATTCCTGAACCTGAATTTATTGAAATGGAAGTTGATAAAGATACTAAATTTATTATTTTAGCTAGTGATGGAGTTTGGGAATTCCTTGATAATCAAAAAGTCAAAGAATTAGTCATGCCTTTTTATAAAAAAAATGACCCTGAAGGAGCTTGTAGATTACTTATTAATGAAAGCACCAAATGGTGGAATGAAGAAGATATTGTTGTTGATGATATTACTGTTATTTGCTTATTTTTTTAAAAAAAATTTTAATATTGGTTTTTTTATATTTTAAAAAAAAAATTTTGGATTTTTATTGATAAGAATTAAAATATTTTTTTTTTTTGTGTTTTTTTGACGATATTAAGATATTTATTTTGTAAATTAATTATGTTGTATATGTATATTGTTAATTTTTTTTTAGATTGTTTTAGTTGTTAATTTTGATTTTTTATGTCTCTTTTCCAAATAATAAAGTGCAATATACTATTCTTGGAGTCTAATAAATAATTTAATTGTTTAAAATATTTTGTCAGGATTTTATAATTAATCATTAAATATATTAATATTTATCAAATGGTGTAAAAATGACTATGAAAATAATTTCAGTATACACTCATATCCAACAACAATAATATTTCCATTTTCAGTTTCAAAAATTGAATAATAATCATTTCCACTATTTTTTTCAAAAACTTGAATTAAATCTTCATTTTCATATTTATATTTGATAAAAGAATGATTTAAATTTTCAGTAGAGATTGAACATAAAATTGTTTTATCAAAACATTGGAACATTGATTTAATTTCTTGATCTTTAATAATATTTTTAATCATTTGATGAGTCGATATTTTAATTAAATAAAATCCTTTTGAACCATAAACACAAAATACATCATCATTTAATAAAGCCATACTATCTAATGATGATTTAACATTTATATTATTTAAAATAGAAATATTTGTGTAGTTATTTGAATTATAAAATTTTAAAAATTCATCTTCACTTGATGAAATAACTAATTCATTTTCATTTAATTTTAAAATATTAAAATCAGAATAATCATTTTCACTTATTTTTATTGTATTTTTACATTTAATTGATTTTAAATTTAATGCCCATATTTTCATTGTTTTATCTTCTGAAATTGAAACTAATTCATTATTTCTTATTTCGATTACTTTCAAAATACTTAAAGTATGTCCATTTAATGTTTGAATAACTTCATATTTATTATTTTCTTTTAATTTAATAATTTTAGCTGTTTTATCACCTGAACATGATATTATTCTCCCATCATTTAATTGATTAATCCAATTAATATAATCTGAATGCTCTTTTATTTTTAATTTAACTTCAAATGAATTTTTATCATAAATTTCAATTGTTCCATCTTCAAGGCCTGAAATTAAATCACCATTTTTTAATAAGTGTATGTATGGTGTACCAATAAAAATACCAAGTACTGTATAATTGTTATTTTTTATATTGAGATTTTTTAAATTTTGAAAAATAGTAATACACTTATTAAAATCATTACACAAAGAATCAAATGAAGTTATTGGATTTACTTTTAAAAATTCTTCATATTTTTTTAAATTTTGAATTGTAAAATAATTTAAGTTATTTTGACTCTCTTCATAATCATAAGTAGATAATAAAAGATTATAAAATTTTATAAATTGAACACTATCTTTTAATTTATTTAATATTAAAATAAGATTTTCAATTAAAATTTGTATTTTTTGTATTGATAAATATGATTCATTTATTTCCTTTTTAATTCTTATTTTATCATTTTCTGAAAAATTAATATCAAATAAATTAATCAAATTATGATTTCTGTGTTCTCCTTGACAATAAAAACATATATTTTTTTTACAACCCACACAAAAAAAACAAAATGTATTTCCATGATCTTTACATAAAGAATCATATTTGTTATAGTTTATAACATTATGTTTATTTCCATTTGGATGATTTACTTGACATAAATTACATAAAAATTTAGAGCATTTTGAACAATAAAATAAGTCTCCTTGAATTTCGTTTTTGTTTTTTCCACAATCTCTGCATTTTTCTTTAAAAATAGAATTTTTATCATATTTATTTAAATAATCATTTAATAGTAAATTACCTTCATGTTTTTCTTTGCTTTCACAAATATATTTAATTGTTGATTTTCCATCTTCTTTATAATTTAAATCAAGATAACATAACAAATTACAATCTGGGCATTTTAAAATATTATTAGGCTTAAAATTATAAATATGTGGTGCAGGTTCATTTTTTAAAATGTTGTTTTCCATTTATCAATTAATCTAATTAATTTAAAAATACAATCAGATTCAAATCATTTATTACCACAACCTTCAATCATCAATAATAAAAATTTAAATACATATTTTATTAAATTAAAGATTACATATAATATTTATTCTAAAAAAAATACTTAAAAAACTATAATAAACAACTTAAAAAGAATTAATTTAATTCGATTTTCCTTTTATTAATAGTTTTCTCAAGCTCATCAAGTGAGTTTTCCAATCTATATTTATTTTCACTAATTACTTTATTCAAATGATTAATTCCATTATGATTAATATCAATAGTACAACATTCAGAAGAAGAAACAATAATATCTAATTCATTAATTAAACTTTGGTTTTGATCTGTTAAAAGTAAAATATGCTTTTTCAACTTATCATTTTCTTCAATTAATAATTCTTTATCTCTATTTAATTTCTGAATATAAATTTTATCACTTTCATTATTATTTCTACAATCATAAAGTAAATCTTGACAACAAGATAATTCACAATGACAATTGCAATTACATGAAAAATTTCTTTGATAATAAGAATTTCCTCCATTAATTTGACTTATTCCACTTATATTATTTAATGAAGGAGAATGTGATAAATTATAATTATTATTTGTTGTGTTATTTTTATCTAAAATAATATTTGAATTTCTTTGATTATAAGGACTTTTTTTTCTTGATGAATAATATGTACTTTCATTTGGTGAATACATTGGATTTTTTGAAGAGATAATATTTCTTGAGCTTTGAGAATATATTTGTCTTTCATTTGAAAAATCATTTGGAGAATATGATGTATTTATATTTTTTAAATGTCTTTTTGAGGAATATTTTTCATTGTTTAATCTCATTGAATTTGGGGTATATTTATTTGAATTATATGGAGAATGGGAAATTTGGGAATTTATTTTTAAATTTTTAGGATTTGAATCTCCATAATTATTATTATAATTTAAATTTGAATAATTTAATGAATCATAATTATCATAAGATCTATTGTTATTATTATTATCAAGATAAATACGTTTATTATTAGATCTATCAGAATTTATATAATTTGATTCATTTATATTTCTTTCATTCATAAATGGTTCATTTTCATAATGATTATAATTAGAAAGTTTTTGTTTTCCTTTTAATAGAATATTTTGATTTGGATTTATATTTCTTATAATTTCTTCATTATTTTGTAAATCTACATCTTCATTTTGATTATTTGGAATATATTGATTTTTACTATTATTTTGTAATGCCATTTGATTTAGTAATTCTTTTTGTTCATCTTGTTTTTTTTGAAGGTCTTTTGATATTTTCACTAATTTTTTATTATCTAAAAGTAATTGAGAGTTTTTAGTTTTTAATGTATTTTTTTCTCCTTTTAAATTATTTAAATCATTTTGATATTTTTCATTTAAATTTGATAATTTATCTTGGAAATTATTATTTAAATTAGTAATTTCATTTTCAAAAGTAATTTTAGTATTTTTATTAACTTCTTGTAAATTTTCAATTTGTCTGTTTAAGGAATTAATTTTATTTAAACTATTTTTATAATCTTCATTTAATTTATTATGAGCATCATTTAATTTATTATATTCATCATTTAAATTATTATAATCATCATTTAATTTATTATGATCTTCAATTAATTGATTATTATCTTCTTTTAATTGATTATGATCTTCATTTAATTTATTATGTTCTTCAATTAATTTATTATTATCATCTATTAATTTATTATGTGCTTGATTTAAAATATTATGTTCTTCATTTAATTTATTATTATCATCAATTAACTGATTATGAGTATCTGTTAATTGATTATGTTCTTCATTTAATTTGTTATGAACTTCTATTAATTTATTATGAGCATCATTTAATTTTTCATTATCCTCTATTAATTGATTATATTCTTCATTTAATTTGTTATTATTTTCATTTAACTTTTTATAGAAATTATTTAATTTTTTATTTTCTTGAATTAATTTATTATATTCTAAATTCAATTTATTATTTCCATCTCTTAATTTTTTATGTTCTGAATTTAAAGAAACATGGTCTTGATTTAATTTAATATAATCTTGATTTATTTTTTCGTAATTTTTTTTTAATTTATTTATTTCTATTTCATTATCATTTATTATTTCATTTAATTTTTCATTTTCTTCTTTTAATCCATCATAATTACAATTTAAACTTTTTAAATCATTACTTAAATTTCCAATTTCTTTCATATTTTCTTGATTTAATCTTGAAAATTCTTCATTATCTTTTTTAGAATTTTCAAAAAGAGAATTTAATTGATTTAGATTTTCTTCAAGTTTAGAATTTCCAAGTTTTAAATTAGTAATTTGAGAAATAAATTTTTTATTTTCATTTTGGGAATTTTTATTTTCTACTATTGATTTTTCAAAATCAATTTTTAAAAAATCATAATCATCCATTAATTTAGAAATTTGATTTTTTAAATTTTCATTTTCTTCAAATAATTTTTTATTCATTACTTTTTTATTTTCTAATTCTTCTTTTAAAGATTCATTTTCTGTTCGAAGATCTGAAAGAGTTTTTTCATAAAATTCATGAGATTGTTTTAACTGATATTCCAGATTATTTTTTTCTTCAATTAATTTTAAATTATCTGATTTTAATTGTTTATTACATTCATCTATGCATATAAAATTATTTAATTTTTGCTCTGCTTCAAAAGTTTTTGATTTTAATTGAAGAATTATTGAATCTTTTTCTTCTTCATTATGACAAGAACAATTACATATACAAGTCGACATATTTTTTATTAAATTTAAATTAAGAAATTAAATAAATAATAAATTCTAAATAAAAATAGAAAATATATTTTTACTTTTATTTTTTTAATTATCATTGAAAAGAAGAAGATATTATAATTGAAATTGGGATAATGGAGAAATTGAGAGAATTTCATAGAGGAACAAGAGAAAAAATTGGAAAATATGTTTAGGATGAAAATAAAATAAAGAAGGAAATGAAAATAATAGGAGCAACATGAACATGGAATTTATATTCAAATTTATAGAATTATTCAAGGATTTTGGCCAATTAATCTTAATTATTCTATAAAAAAATAATAATATAAGTCAAATATCTAAAAATAGTAAAATATTTAATTGGTAATAAATTATTTTTTAAAATGATAATAAAATATTTTTATATATTTTAATTTTTTCATTTTTTATAATTATTTATGGAAAGTATAGAAGAAAAACAAGAGTATTTAAGAACAAATATACTTGAAAATGGTTATGACGCAGAAGAATTCTTATCATATTTACAAGATAAAAAAGGAGAAGAAGGAGTGGATTTAAATTTATGGAGTTTTCAAGATTTAAAAAATGTAGTAGAAGAATTTACTTTAAATCATGGATCGGTTGAAAAACAAGAAGAAATAAAAAATCTTGAAAAACCAATTGACAATAATAATATAAATAATAATGATTATATCCCTCAAAATATAAATCAAAATTTAATAAATAAAATTGAGAACAATTCAAATGAATCAATAATATGTAAATTAAATGAAAAGACTCAAATTTCAAATATAAATAAAATAAAAATAAAATTAGGATATCCTTTGGTTGTTGAAGGAGGATTTTTTTCAAGAGGTTATGTAACATATTCAATAAATACAATACCTTTTGATTTAAAAGTAAGAAAAAGATATAGTGATTTTCTTTGGTTAAGAGATATATTATGTATAATATATCCAAATATGGTTATTCCACCAATGCCAAAAAAAAATTATGGTTCAAAATTTAATGAAGAATTGATCAGTAAAAGATTAAGAGCTTTAGAAAGATTTTTAAATGGAATTTCCATTCATCCTTTGTTAAGGAATAATCAAATTTTTTATGATTTCCTTTCAAATAAAGAAGAAGATTTTAACAGAAAAAAAAATGAATATAATAAAATTCAATCTCCTCAATATATTAACGATTATAAAACCATTAATGGAGAAGCTAATATTTCTTTATCATATGAAAAAGAAGAATATTTAAAAAAAATAAAAGAAATTTGTATAAATTATCAAAATGATTTATCTAATATAACAAAAGCCTATAAAAATTTAATAAATACGTTGGATAATTTAAGTGATCAAATGAAAAACATTTCTGAAATTTGGAATAATTTGGGAAAAAAAAGTGAAGAATATCTTGATAATCAAAACACAATTGATTCTTTTTATACTTTAAGTAAATTAATGAGTGATTGGTGTGATGTAGAAAAAAAAAGTGCTTTAATTTTGAATACTGAAATAAAGGAATATTTTAGATATATAAAAAATGAATATAAATCTCTAGAGGATTTAGCAATTAAAACTGAAAATAATAGAAATATTTTTATGAAAAACTCAGAAAATTTAATATATAAAAAAAATAATTTGTTTCAAATTGGAAATATTCATAATTGGGAACTTGATGAGCAAAATATTAATGATGTAAATTTATTAAAAGATAAAGAAATTGCTTTTACATTCATGTTACCTAATGAAACAAGAAAAGTTTTAGGTGAAAAAAATTTATTTTCTTTTTATCTAAATAGTTTAATTGACGAATATAATAGAATAAAAGATTTAAATAGTATTAGAAACAGAAAAGTGGTTAAAAAATTTACTAAAGATATTTTAAATAATTTTGAAACTTTCCAGACAAATTTATCAGAATATATCAATCAATTTCAATTAGAAGAAACAAAAGAAATAGAAGAAACAGAAGAAAGTATTGAATAGGAAATAATTGAAGAATATAAAAACAAAATAATAATAATAAATTTAATAATTAAATAAAAGAATTTTATATACATTGTTATATATATTGTTTAATAAAAAATAAATCTAAAAACTAAAATAATTAAAAAAATAAAAAAAGTATGTCAGAAAAAGCAAAACAACTTAGAAAATTATTAAGTAAAAAAGCCGAAGAAAAAAGAAATTTAGAAAATCAACAAAAACCGTTAATAAAAAAAGCAGCATCAAATAAAATAGACTTTGACCCTTTAAAATTTTTTGAAGAAAAAAAAAAAATAGAAATAGAAGAAAATGGGATTTTAAAAGATATATTAAGTAAAAAAAAAGATGAAGAAATTGAAGAAATTGAAGAAAATATAGAAAAAGAAGAAATAGAAAAACCAAAATTGGGAAAAATAATATTAAATATAAAAGAAAAACCAAAAATGAGTGAAGAAAAAAAAAATAAATTAATAAAAAGAATGAATACTGCGATGGAAATTCAAAAAATGAAAATAGAAAAAGAAGCAATATTAAAAAAATCTGATAATATTTTACAAAGAGCAAAAATGTATGAAAATAAAATTTCGAATGAAAATGAAAAATAAATATATCAAAGAGTAAATAAAATACTTAATAAAACAAAAATACTCAAAAGTAATAAGCGAAATAATCATATTATAATTATTTTATAAAAACATTTATAATTAATTTTATATTAAGATTAGATTCTTATAATTTGAATTAAAAAGTATAATTGTTTTATTCGATATTTAAAATAATTAATATGTCTCAAAATATTAAAAATCCTAAATATAATTTAGAATTAGAAAGAATTTTAGATAATTTTCCTAAATTAAAAGAATGAAAATATTATTTTGATGAATTTAAAATTGGAAATGAAAAATTATACTATAATAATCTATTTTCCATTTTCATAAGAATGTATTAATGTATTAATTCATTTTTAAAGAAATTAAAATTTTATTAAATATCAATAAAATGAGCAATATTATTTTTATGTAGATAAAAAAATCAAATAATTCGACTCTACTATCATTTTGGTTTATAATATTTCCTTCATTAATAAATTTAATTATGAAATTGTCAGTCAACAAAGTTAATGAAAAATATACATTTATCATTGAATAAAAGAAATTACTTTTAATGTTTATATTTTTCCCTTTTTTTTTCTTTTTATCCTCTTATTTTACCTTATAAATCTTTATTTTTCTTCATATTATTATTCATTATTTTTCTCTTTTTTTTCTTTTTATATAGTTTAACTTTAGAAAAACCAGTATAGGAAAAATGAGGTCATAATTTTTAGAATTTTTGAGAAGGGAAATGTAAATGTCATTTTTTTATTTTTTATAAATAATGATATTAAATTAATTTAAAAAATATAAAAAGTGTGTTAAATATTATAAATAATTAACTTAAAAGTCAATAAAAAAAACAGTAAAAAGAAAAAATATTAATAACACTTGTATAAATTATGAAGAACTAAATTTCAATTTAAATAAAAGAGTTTGTGAAAAAGATTCATCATCATAAACAAAAACTAAAACTTCTTTATTACCGACTTGTGATTGTCTAGAAGCAGAAAATCTAATATTTTTAGTTTGATTTCCCATAAAATTCATTTGATTATCAACAACATTAAGAAAATATTCATTATTACTTTCAAAAAATAAAGTAATTTCTTCATCAAAAGGATTAATAAATTCATATTTAAAATTAGTAATTCTTCCAATTATACAATCAACTTCAATAATATTTTCAAATTTTGGTTTTAATACTTTATATTTAATTAACCAACTTTTAAAATCTTCTCTTTTTTCAATATCAACACATTTTAAAACAGCTTCTTTTCTTTTTTCACTTCTTGGAAAAAGAATAAAATTAACTCTTGCTTTTCCATTTTTAGGCAAATTAAAATTTTTTCCACTTCTTCCTGGGAAAAAAATATGTTGAGAATTTGAAAAAAATTGAAGGTCCTTATCTTCTATATTATTATTTACTTCTAATATTTGAATTTTTTTATTTCCTAAATTTGTGGATAATTCCATTATAACTACTGATGTTATTTCTATTCTCCATGTTAAATATAAATTAGATTTTATTTCATCTAAATAAAAATATAAGTTAAATGAATGAAATGAATCTTCTTTTTCAGTATCTATTTTTATATAAAAGTTTAATGAAGGATCTATGTTCAAAAATATTTTATTATCTGAACAATAATAATTATTTTCTAATTGCATAGTTTTTTTTCTATTATTTTTGAATGGATTTATTAAAGGAATAATAACATTTTTATTACTTTCAACATAATATTGAAAAATATGATCAATGATAGGAAAAGAATATTTAATTATTATTGTTAAAGTATAATATGGTTTATCATTTAATCTCGAAATATAAACATTATATTTTTTTTCTTTAAAATCAATATCATAAGTTAATAATTTAAATAATAAAGGAATACTTTCATTAGAAGCCATTTGGAAATGATAATTATTAGATATAATATTATAATTATTTGGTTTAATAAAACCTTGTTTTCTAACTAAGCTTTCCCATTCTTGAGGTGATTGAACAACAGAAATAATATCATAATAATTATTATTATATTCTTCTTCATTATCAGGAAAAATAGAAATATGAAAAGTATCTTCACTACTAGAATGATTAGAAACAATATAATTAAAATAATGTGGTTGACCAACAATTAAAGTAATTTCAAATATATTTTGATGATTTTCTTTTGAGACATTTTTTAATACATTTCCTCTTTCAGCATCTCTATATTGTTCTGCCATTTGTAATTGTTTTAGATTATTTTCTTCAATTTTTTTTTTTCTTCTAGATTCACTTAATTTTACTTCTTCTTTTTCCCTTCTATTGCTTCTTTCATAGTTTTCATTAAAATATCTTAAAACTCTTACTTTTTTTTCTACTTCAGGAACCATTCTCATTTTCCTATATTTATTCATTTGATATTCTTTTTCATCAGGTATTTTTTTATATATTAATTCTTCCATTCTTTCTTTTTCTTCTTGAGTTAAATATGACATTGGAATTGGTCTTGAAACAACTTTTTTTTTCTTTGTAGAATAATTATAACCTAATTTACTATCTAAATATTTTAATTTTTGAGGATTATATTCAAAAGATTTTGAAGTATTTCCTCCTTCATTTTTTAATAAAATTTCTATTGCACCTTTATTTTCAAAATAATTATCATATATATCATATAGTTTAGTTTGATTAATTTGATGTTTTCCATTTCTAATTAAATCTTTTAAAGGAACTTTAATAAATCCAATACAAAAATTTTTTTCAACATCCATTACCTTAATTGGCATTTCTCTTGTTAATAAATAAATAATAAATTCTCTAAAATCAATAGTATTATCAATTGAAGGATCAAATTTTAATTCTACAATAACTTTACTTTCTTCTTCATCATTTGAATATTCACCTTCTTCATTAATTAAAATTAATAAATTATCATAAAATTTATAATTATTATTAGGTAATTTAACATTACAAACTGGGGATACAAGATTTTGTTTATTAAAAAAATCAAAATAAAATTGAAGTTTATTTGGAATTTCACTTGTTCTTTTTATTTCTTTTGGAGGTTTATAACCTAAAAATTGAAAAGTTATATAAGAAGTAAATTCACCATTTTTAATTTCTTTATCAAATGTATATTCAATTAAATTATCACTAGGTGATTTAATATCTAAAGATAATATTCCTTTAGATATTAATTCAGATTTATCTTTTAAAGGAATATTTTCTTGTCTTTTATCATAGATTAATTTAGGTTGATATTCCTCTTCAATACTTTTGTCTTCGTTTTCTCTTTCAATTAATTTATTTTTATAATCTAAAAATTCTCTATTCTCATTTGGTTTTTTTTTAATATCAGAATCAATAATTTGAGGTTGTTGATTTATAATTTCAGTGGTTTCTTTTTCAATAATTTTCTCTCTATATTTTTTATAAAATTCTTTAGTATGTGAATTAAATCCAGTTTCATTTTTATCAATATTATTATCTATTTGATTAGAAGCTTTATATGTTTCAGGAATTGAACTTTCTCCAATTGGAATTTCTTCATTTTGAAATTGGATTGAAGGATTTAGAATATTATTATTATTAATGTTTTTTAAATTATTTTTAAGATTTTCTATATCTAGATCCTTTTTCTTTATTTCATTTCTTAATTTTTCTATTTCTCTTTCATTTTCTACATTTTGGAAAATCATTTGATTTTTCTGATTAAAAATACTTTTTTCAATATTATATTCTGGGATTCTTCTATCATCAAAAGTACCTTCAAATGGGTTTTTATCTTTACTTAATATAAAATTAATTTTAATATTTTTATCGATGAAATAATCCCATAAATGTTCATTATATATTGTTTCTCCTGGTCCAGTTATAAAAAAGCTTTCCCTAAATATATTATCCATTTCAATTCTTTCAGGAACGTAAACTGAATATGCAATTGGAATATTTAATATTTCATCTTTTTGATTTTCATATATTGGTACTAATATAGTATAATTTAATTCTATTATAAAAGCACATGAAGCTTGATTATCTGAAAAATATTTATCTATTGCTAAAACTCCTTTGTACATCAAAGTGTTTTCATCTTTTTTTATTAATGTTATCGAATTTTCTAAACCATTTGAATTTATAAAACACCATGTATTATGTAAACCACATTTTAATCTTCTTTCTTTAATTACAACTTTATTATTATTTTTCTCATATATATTATATTTTTTTTCTCTGTAAGAATTAGCAAATTCAATTAATTTATCTTCTAAATCATTTCCAATATTAATATAAACATTTTTCAAATAAGCATCTTCAAATAAAACTACTTTAATTTCCTCATCAAAAAAAGGTTTTTTAGGTAAATATCTCAAAAGTAAACCAGGTAAAGGTTCATTATATCCTAAAACAATATAATTAGGTAATAAATAATTAATTTCTACTAATTGTGGATAATTAATAGATTCATATTCTAATGAAGCACCATTAATTTTAATGTCTTTTAAATCTTCAAATTTTTTAAATAATAAATCTCTTGGAGAACCTAAAAAAATATCTGATGTATTGAAAGAAACTTGTTGAGTTGGATGATCATTTGGATCTCCAGAAACATTCCTATTAACTTTTAATATAGTCCAACCTTCACAAGATTGATTTATAATATCTTCATTTTCATTTGTTTCAACAAATATAATTTGTACCACAAAATTATCATTATTTGGATCTGGTGATAAAACATAAGCATAAAATGCTTCTTGATTTAATAATATTATTTGAAATTTATCATTTATTTGCACTTCTATTTTTTCTGAACGATATGTATTACCATAAAATTTGTCATTCAATGAATTATACATATTTATAAAGTAACGTATGAAATATTTATGTTTTGGAATTGTTTTATCTATTATTTTTTTTATTCCATTTAATTGAATTATTTTTAATGAAAAACCTTTTGATTTTCTATTTTTATCTAATGTAGTTTCTATGTTTATACTATTGTTCATATTTCTTTCTATTGTCTTTAAAAAAATCCGTAGATTCTTTAAACTATTTTCTCCTTCATATTTAATTCTATTGCTTAATGTAGTCATATTCATTTTTTATATAACCTTAAATATTAATTTTTTTTAATTTGATTTGAATATTTAAATTTTAAAGGTAAATAAAATATTTAACGAATAACATAATCATATTTTTTCAAATAAAAGCAATTTTTCCATGTCACTTAAATCAAAAATTGAAAAATTTTTTGAATCCAAAAAATAAAATAATATAATATTTAATTATATAAAGAAAATATTTATATAAAAATAAACAAACCAAAATAAAAAAGTTCTTCAAAAAAAAAGTTTTCATATATCCTGATCTAGCATTATATTACCGTGGGAAAGAAAAAATATTCATCGTTGATGTCTAGGATTCTAACAATAATGGATATATTTATTGAATTTTTAATAGGAAATTTATCTATAGATGTTTTTGAGAAAAAAACCCCATATCATTTTACTTTCAAAAATATATGGAAGAAAAAGAGAATTACCCATTGATTATCATTAATGTTACATTATATATCATTATATAATAGTGAAAATCAACGAAGAGAAATTTATATAAAAGCAATTAATGTAATTGGTGTTTCAGTTAATTATGGTACATTTACTAGTGATAATGATATAAGTAAATTTCCTCATTGATTTATGAATCTTGTGAAGAAAGTGATTTAGGTTATTTTAAAGAAAGAAATTCAGTAGAACAAATAAATAATTTAATTTCTATTTGTATTATGATAAAGACATTCAAACTATTATAAGTAAAAATGATAATAAATTTATTTACTGTAGCATCACGGTGCTTCACAACATAATAATTTTGATTATGGACTTTATTATCAAAGATGACAAAATAATAGTTTAATTAATAAGAACAATTGTTATTCAAAAAAAATTGAATAAGATAATTATTGGAACTGTCATTAGTTATAAAATTATTATTTTTTGACTTTCTATCAATTTTGAACAATATGAAAATAATGATTTGTTATGGTTCATAGAATTACTAGTGAATTAAATGCTAATTCTTTTATTTTTAATCATTTATATTTTCATCCTATTATAGTTAGATTTAATTATGGATTATTATTTGATAATTTAAAAATCAAATTTCTTACAATTTTTATTATAATGAAAAATTATTCATGATAAAGATGTTTAGAAAATTTTAGGCTCATTTATTTTTTTTATTTAAAAAATTTATTGATACTTATGATAGAGATTATAGAAAAATCAAGATATTGTTGGTGTAATTGTTGGTATTCTTCAAATTATTATGTTAATAGTAAATTTTGTTAATTCTTTTTTTCAATCTTATCAAGAAATTTATGATTTTCATCAAGAACTTTGAAGTGAAAAAAAATTCTTTTACTTTATTAAATAATTGAAATAATTAAAATAAAAAAGATAAAGGAAATAATTTAGATTATCAAGTTCTTTCAATTACAAAAAATTTAGCTTCTAAAAGAAGTATTATTAATAGGAAAAATGTTTACTGAACTAATGCAACTATAAATTCTAAGTAAGGAAAAAAATTACTTCAAATTTATTTCTTGATTGATAAACTTAATCAGATAATTATATTCAAATAAACCAAATAATACTTTAGTTACTGAATATAAAAGAATTGGTAGAATTAATAATGAAGATAATGGAAATAATATAGTGACGAAATATTTTATATATAATTATATAAACGCCTTTATTATCAAATTAATAATAAAATTTTTTTGGTTTATTTTGGTTTTATATGTGACATTAATTTTAGTGTTTATGATAGTAAATATTTATTATAAATATTCTCTAAAAGAGATAAGAAATAAAATTATTAATCATTTAATAAAGATAATCTAATACTCTAAATTATAATAATAATAATAAAACAAATTTTATAAAAACCATAATGTATTAAAAAACTTAATATCAATTTTATTCTTTTTCATCTCATCTTCAATTTCTTTATAATGATGAATACTTTCCATTTTTTAATTTTCTGAATTTTTTCTTGAATAACTTTTTCATCCCCTATATAAAAGTGTTTAACAGGTTGAAACAAATCATTAATTCATAAACTAAAGGAACAGCATTAGGAATATCAACTTTAAATTTCATCGTTACTTAATTTATCTGAATATTTAACTAAACCTCTAATAGAATTTCCATGAGCAACAATAATATTTTTTTTTTCCTTTTTAATTTGAGTAACAATAATATCATTAAAATAAGGAACAATTCTAAAAAGAGTACCTTTTAAACTTTCATTAAAGGTAATTTATTTTATTAATATATTTATATTGTTCATTGATTTCTTTAATCATCTTAATTTAATTTTGGTGGTTGAACATCAAACTTCTTCTCCATGAATGAACAATATGTTTACCATATTTTAATGAAGTTTTTTCTTTTTTTTTCCTTGAATTACACCATAATTCTTTCATTTAAATGGAAATTTTTATTTATTGGAATATATAAAAAATCTAATTCATCTAATATACAAAAAACAGTTGTTATACATCTTTTTAATGAATATGTGAAACATTCATCAAATTTATAATTATGTTCTTTTAATGTTTTTCCTTCATTATGTGCTTCTATTATTCCTGTTTCTGTTAGTTCTACATCTTTCCCATCCTGTAAAAAAATTTCTTTTGTTATATTCACTTTGATCATGACGCATTATTGTCAATCTATATTTTATTTCCTGATTTTCTAATTTTGACATTTTCTATTTTTTATATTTATTTTTTATAAGGAAAAATTAATATTTTTTTAAGAAATTTTCAAGGATGTATATTAATTTATTATTTTAAGTTTAAGTACATTTTATTTTTAGAGTTGAAATTTTTTTGTTGATTTTTTCATTAATTTAATAAGGATTTTTATTTTTATTCTGTACATATGAAATATATTTATCTTGATATTCAGTGATATCTTTTTCTCCATTATAAAAATATTTTTCTCTTTCTTTACTAGCTTGAAGTCTTAAATGTTCTTTATCATACCATCCAGGAGGAGCTTCCAATCTAACATCAGGATCTAATTCTCTAAATCTATCTCTTCCATATCCTCCGTAATTATTTCCATAACCATATTGCCCTCCTTGATTATATTGTCCTTGGTTATTATTCATATAATTACCTCCCATTTGCATATAATTAGGATTATTCATATAATTTCCTCCCATTTGCATATTATTAGGATTATTCATATAATTACCTCCCATTTGCATATTATTAGGATTATTCATATAATTACCTCCCATTTGCATTTGTTGATTATAAGGTCCATTTGGATTATTATTAAATTGATTATTATTATTATTATTCATATTATTATTTAGATTATTAGGATCAAATCCACTATTTATATTTCCTTGATTAAACCCTTGTCCATTCATATTTTGCCCATTAAATTGTCCATTATTCATATTATTTGGATTGAAATTCCCGCCCATATTATTCATATTATTATTAATAGTTCCTTCCATTTGAGGACCCATTGTTCTCACATCATAAAAAGATTGTTGTTGCATAGGAGGATTCATAGGATTAGGTAATTGATTATTATTTTGATAATTTCTAAAATCCATATTAAAAACTCCACATAAGAAAACTTTTCCATCTCTGATAAAATCAGGATCAGGTTCATCAGTACCATTACTCATAAAATTATATAAATTTCCTTTTCCAATTAATCCTCCTAAAAATATTCCGCCTTGTTTTTCAATAGGCTCTCTTAAATAATAACTTCTTCTTTCCAAAGGACTTCCAGTAATTGAGAAAGAAAAACATAATTTTCCTTTTAAACCATATATTTTATATAAATGATCATATACTTGTCTACTATAATCCCATTTCCATAAACCTGATGCAAATCCTACATAATCATATTTTGATACATCTTTATATTCTTCTGTTGGTAATGGAATTAAATCTATTGTTGCTTGGGGATGAGAACCTAAGGCATTTAGAAATTTATTTATTTCTTCTACATGATATGATGATGAGAAAAGAATGATTTTTTTCGGTTCCATTTATATTATTTTATTTTTTGGTGTTTTTATTATTTTTTATTTAAAGAAAAAAATTAGATTTTTAAATTTTTTTTTGGAAAAGTTTTAATTCAAATTTAAATGATATAATAAAATATAAAATATAATAATAGGTAATTCAGGAGTATGTATCAAATATATTAGTTTTTAAAAATAATTTAAATAAAAATTTGAAATAAGAAATAATTTCAATATTAAATAATATATAAATATTATTTAATTTATCTGTAAAATTTCAATGTATGATAGTGTCTATCTTTTAAAAATTAAATTATTTAAACAATTTAACTGATTGAAAAAATATCAAAACTAAAAATTTTCAAAATAAATTCATCTATTTAATATATTACTCCAAATAAAAACAAACTTTCAAAAATACTTAAAATTAAAAACATCAACACAAAAAAGAATTTAAATTCATTTTACATTTTTATTAAAATATTAAAACACCATAAAAAATAAATATCTAAAAAAAAAAAACTCAAACTCCAAAATAACAATCAAAAAAAGAATATATTAAAAAAATAGGAAAAAACCTTTAAAAAAAAGCCATTTCCACTTTTTAAAAAAAGAGGCAAATAACAGTAATATCATCAACAACAATATCTTCTTCATTCCACCACTTAGTACTTTCACTAATAAGAATTTTACAAGCTCCTTCAGGATCATTTTTTTTATAAAAAGGTAAAACTAAATCTTTAACTTTTTGATTATCTAAAAATTCCCAAACTCCATCACTAGCCAAGACAATAAATTTAGTATCTTTGTCAATTTCCGTTTCAATAAATTCAGGTTCAGGAATAACACCTAAAGTAGAAGCTAATAAATCACCAATAGATCTACTCATAGCAATTCCTGGATACATTTCTCCTTTTTTCCAAACTCTAAAAGGACCACTTTTAATTCCATCTTCTTCATATTGACTTACTTCACCTCCATTTTTTAATATTCTCTTCATTTCATTTTCATTATTTGGTTTTTGATCTATTGATAATGGGATTACCTTATCTCCTTTCACTATTATTCCACGTGAATCACCCACATTTGCAGTTATTAATTTTGTGCCTAATTGAAAAGTCATTACACATGTTGTTCCACTAAAATTTGCATCTATGTCACTTTTACCTATTTCTTTCTCTGCTTTGTGAAATGCTTTTTTAATTATTTCATAATTATTTTTTTTTAATGTATTATATACTGATTCTTCATCTGTTAATTGATTTAATTTCTTATGTTTTGCAAAAAATGATGTAAAATATTTTGTACAAAATTGACTTACTAAATGGCCATTTAAACCATGTCCATCCATTACTGCAAATATGTTAAAATCATTTAATTTATATTCATTTGGAATTACAAGGTAACTATCTTGGTTTATTTTTGTAAATCCATCTTCACCTTTTCCTGCTTGACTTTGATAAAATAAATTTTTTATTGTTCCTTTTTGTAAATTTATTTCTTGTTCATTATGCTTTTTTGATGATTCTCCTTCTCTTTTTTTTTGAGGATAGTTATTATCATTTAAACTTAAACGTTTTGATTTATTATGTGGCTTTGGACTTTCTTTCTCATCACTTTCACTTCCTCCTCCCATTAAATTTATGTGGAATTCTTCATTTTTTTTTGTCTCTTTTATTGCTCCTTTTTTAAAACTTGGAGAAAGAAAACGTTGATTTTTTCCTTGTTTCTTTGATTCCATTTTTTTATTTTTATTATTTATTTTAAGAATTTTTGTTTGTTGAACATTTTTTTGGTTTTTAATTTTTTTATTTTTTGAAGTGAGTTTTTTAGGATTTATGGTTTAGGATAAAATATTGGATATTTATATATATAGATTAATTTAAATATTCGAATAATCTTTTAATTTGATTTTTAATGTATAAATATGATTAAAACAAATTTTTATATTTAATTACAATATTTACTTTAAATTAAAAGAATATTTTATCACAATTATTACCTTCCAATTTTCCCTTAAATTTCTGTTGATTTAGGGAATATTATTATATTAGAGACAATATAGTACAATTTCAAAAGATTATTTTAATAAATTTATTTATGTTGAATAATAATACTCAAAAATATATAAAAATTATAAAATATCTTAATGTCCAAATATACAAAAATAACTAGAGCAATTCTAAGAGAATGATAAATTATAAAACATAAAAAAATAATAATAAAAACTACCAATAGAAATTTAATATATCAAAGATTATCAATGAATATTATTATTCCAAATTCCTCCCAATCCATTATTATTTATATTTAAAAATTCATTTTTCCCATGTTGATTTTGAATATTATTAATATTAGGGCTACCTCCATTAATCATAACATTAGGTGGAATTATAAGAGTATTGCTTCTTATACTAAAATTGCCTAAATTATTTAAATTCCCATTCATATTATTATTCAAATTATTATTGATCATTAAATTTCTTCCAATATGAACAGGACTATAAATTGGACTTCCTGGAATTGGACTTCCAGGTAAAGGAGAATTTAAGGGAGAATTAATAGGAGAGCCCATATTCATTAATCTCATTGGAGACATTAAAGGAGAATTTATTATTGGTGTCGCAAACGGTGAATTATTAACTGATAATTGAGGACGAATCATAGGAGAATTTCTCGGAGAATGTATATTTTTAAAAAAATTTTCTTTTTGAGATAAAAATGCATTTGTAAATGAAGAATTATTTCCTCTATCTGATATTGGTGATGATGATATATGATCTCCTGATGAAAAAAAAGAATTGTTTTGATTTGTATTTATATTTGTCTCTGAATTTAAATTTAAATGAGTTGATGATGAAAGAATTGTTTTCCATTTTTTTATTAATTTTTTATCTGTTAATTTATCTAAACTTTTCTTAATTGAATTTGTTAATTTTATTTTTCTACGACCTGAACTTAATTTCAATGATTTTTGAAGAACAAAATTTCCAAAAGAATTTTTTATTAATGTGTTTGTATTTTTACATATTTCATCTATGATTTCTCCTAACAATTTACCATCTGATTTTTCAATACATTTTTCAATTACATTTGAAGAATATTTTTGACAAGATAAATTAATTAAATTAGAAGAAAAAGATTGAATAATTGGTTGAGTAAAATCTCTACTCCAAGTGTCAATAGCGACTTGAATAGTATAATTACCATATTGATTATATATTAAAGACATTGAATTTTTTGTTATTACTTCTCTAATTCTAAGTAAATTCTCTTTTTTTTTACTTTGATATATTATTTTTTTACAAACAAAAAGTCCATTTGGATTTGATGATAATTGGATAAAATTATCAATAATAGTATCATAAATTTCTTGTATTTTAGATTCATCAAAACATAAAATCATTTTTTCAATTACATGAACTCCTTGAGCATTATTGCATAAATCTATTATTTTACCATGAATAGCATTCATAATTAAATTTATTTCTTCATTTTCATCTAATTGTGCAATTACTGCTTGAAGTGGATAAGTTCCTATTTTTGAATTAGATATATCTATTATTTTATTTATTATTGAATTTAAAAATATTTTTCTTTCTTCTTTTCTAAGAACTCCAAAAAATTTTTTACAAAAATAATTTGCATAAGGATCAACCATACAATCTGCTATTGAAGAAGATATTTCATTAAATATTCTTTTTAAAACTTCATAATCTGAATTAACATAAATTTTTTGCATAAAACGAGAACCATTTTGAGAAGTTATTAAATTTAAAAAATTTCCTTTTAATTTATTATAATCATCTAAATCAATAGAATTTTTATTAGCTACTATTTTTTCAATTTTTTCTCCTTGTTCATTAAGCGAAAAAGGAGGTACATCATGAGATAAATTTAAATCTTCCTTATTTGATTGTATTTTATTGTTAATATAAAGTTTTGGAGGATTTTTTTCTGTTTCTGAAAGTAATTGGTCATTAATAAAAAGTTTTGGTGTTTCTAATGAATATTGTCTATTTAATTTTGGTAACTTATCTTTTTGCTCTTTCATTTCTTCATCATCATCAAAAACATTTATTAAAACTCTTTCTACATTTTCCATCATATTTATCTCTAAAGAGGATTTTTTATCCATTTATATTATAAATTAATAAACGCTCTTTTTTTATAAAATTTAATTTATTTATATTAATATTTTATATTAATGTTCATTTAACATATTTTCTAAAATTAATATTTGGTCTATTAACTGCCAAAAACCAATGTTATTTTTTCCAAATATATTTGTTAAATGCTCTCTTACTCTTATTGGTTCAATATTTCTTCCTTGGTTATTTTTTAAAAATTCATATGCTTTATTAAATAATTTTTGCCCTAATGAATTTATACATCTATTTCTAAAAAATAATATCCTTTCGTTGATTAATTTTTCTTTATTAGTTAATATCATATTATCATTATTATTATCGTTTATATTTCCTTCGTTAATATTTTTATTAATATTATCTATATTATTATTATTATCATTATTGTCTTTTTCATCATTTTCACCTCCATTCATACTTTCATCAGGAATATTTGCTCCATTATTATAAAATTCACTAATTTTATCATTTGTTCTTTCTAAAACTTTTCTCATTTTTCCTATTTCTTGAGTAATTTTAGTAATTTTATTTCTGTCTGCAATATAATTATTTTGTTCTTCATATAATATTGTAATATTACTCATATCTTCTCTTTCATTTTTTACTTTCTTTGAGGATAATGGTCTTTTATTATCTTTATTATTTATTATTTTAATTATTTTATCATCATTTTCATCAGTATTTGACATTTTTCTAGATTTAATTTGAGGGCTTTGACTATTTATTCCATTTTTTTCTTTTAAATTATTATATTCATCATTATAATAATTATTAATGTTATGATTATTATTTATTACTTTTTTATGAGGAATTCTTCTATCAACAGAGCCATATTTAGTTTTATTTTTTTCTTTAGAACCACTAATACTTTTATTAATATTATGTAAATTTTTATTATTATTATTTCCTCCATTTTTAAAATATTGTCTTCTATTTTGTCCTTTAATACTCATTTCTTCTAATAAAACTTTTTTCTGTTTTTCCAATTCTTTAATTTGTTTTTCAATATTTCTTTTTTGTTCCAAAAGGACTTTTTTTTCATTTTCATTAATATTTCTTAAATCTTCCTTATCTTTAATCATGGTTTTATTTTCATAATCATTATCAATTTCCTTTAGTAACTTACCATTAAAAATTCCAAATTTTTCTGCTTGTTCTTTCAAGATATTAACTTGTTCTTCATCTCCATCATATTCTTTATAATGTTGAATAAAATCTTGAATATAATTAGCGACTTTAGGTTTCATATAAGGTCTTTCAAGAATCCATGCTACAGTAGGTCTATTTTTAGCATTTAAACTTAACATAGAATCAACTAAATTTTTTAATTCTTGACTATACATTACATTTAAAGGAGCATGTTGTCCTTTAATAACTTTTACAACAACTGCATTCCATGAATTTCCTTCAAAAGCATGTTTTAAATTACACATTTCAAATAAACAACATCCTAATGACCATATATCACTTTTAAAACCATATTTTTTACCATTATATTGTTCTGGTGACATATATAATGGTGTTCCTATCATTGAACCTGCCATTTCTCTTGTTTGATTAAATATTTTTGCTATTCCAAAATCTCCTATTCTTATCTTATTTTTATTTTGAATAAACATATTTTGAGTTTTTAAATCTCTATGAAGTATTTTTTTATCATGAACATATGATAATGCTAAACATAATTGAACTAACCAATCTAAAATATCTGTTTCTGGAAAATGATTATTTTTAGCATTTTTTATTTTTGTATATATATCTCCTCCATCACAATATATCATCACTATATTATAATAGTTATCTTTGTCTATGAAGGAATCTTTGTATGATACTATATTTGGGTGACGAAGTTGTTTTAAAAGAAGAACTTCATTTTCTATGTTTTGACGATCTTTTTCTTTTATATCTTTAAAATTTATTCTTTTAATTGCATAGTTTTTATTCTCTATTTTGTGACGAACTAAAAATACTTGTCCATACATTCCTTGTCCAATATTTTTTATAAATTCATAATTTTCCATTTTTTAATTTTGAGAAATTGGTTTTTTTATTATTATTATCATTTATTATATAATATAAGAAAAATTATTTGTTTTTTAAAATAAAATAAAAAAAGATTAAATTGGAAATTAAAAAAAAATAAAATTAAATATAAATTCAGATAATGTATATTATAGTATAGAAACTAAAATATTAAGGTAAATAGGATTTGATTGGAATAATTTATTATATTACCATTTCCAATCTAATAGGTATATATAATATCATAGAAAAGGTTTCTCCATTTTTCCTTGAATTAAAACGGAGTTTCTAACTCACATAAATCTTTATTTATATTTTAGTTAATTATAAAATTACTTTTTTATCCGAATAATATAGTATTTAAAATATTGGATTAGAAATTTATAGGAAAATCCTATAAGAATATAAAAATAGGTTATATATTATATATTTATATTCTAGTAGATAATTATAATCATCAATAATTATTTAGATAAAACTTTAGTCAATGGTATATTTGAATCTTTTCTTATAAAAGA
>JAEEGK010008930.1_pt1 | contig 23546 bp, 13 predicted proteins | sample 8958771 | NCBI WGS metagenome assembly JAEEGK01 (sample SAMN16246547, study PRJNA631951) | gut metagenome | biome: gut microbiome; feature: rumen; material: SC-attached | host: Bos | place: Iran: Karaj | collected 2018-10
GTTAACGCCGCCATGAACATACTGGAACGGGGGTCGGCTCGCGACCCCGGCCCCGTCCGAGGGCCGAATCGCCCCGCCGGTCGGCACGGTCCTGCGGATCCGGCCCAGAAGGCCGCAGGTAGGCTTCTGGACGTATACCATAAAATCCAGGAGTTAGAGTTGAAAAGAGCGTCAGGTGATGGTAGTAGCCCCCCTTCTGTTTCAGACGGCATTCAACTACGCGTTCTACCCGCCGGTCGCGGGCCGCTCACCCCGGCTGTATGAACTTGCTCCGATGGGGAGTCGCCGTTTCACCAAATTCCCGGGAACGTCACCGCCGAGCGGATCATCCTTAGCCGGAACTGTGTCGTTTCTGAGCCCTTGCCACGGCTCTCGCCGTACCGGATTGCCCCGGTCCATCTTGCCCTGGGAGGAGGGAACTTCCTCAGCTGGCGCCGAAGCGCCTACCGTCAGCCGTCCTCCATCTCCTGACGGCCTCGTCTATTTCGCTGACCGTTAAAAGGTCTTCGGTTCGTTCAGGATATCTCTTTGTCCTTTACCTTGAGAATGATGCTGGAGACGCCGCGGCAGGACCTGAGCTCTGGTATGAGCTCCGGCGGAACGGAGCCGTCTATGACCACTGTCAGGACGGAGCTGTCCCTGTCCCCTCTGTCGTCGACAGCGGCCTGCCTGATCGAGAGTCCATGCCTGTAGAGGACCCCTGTGATGTCCGACACTATTCCGGACATTTTCGCATCAGTCGGTATTATCTTGATGGCCGAGCACCCGATCTCCGGCGCCAGGTTCTCCATGGAGAGCATGCATTCTAGCTTGGAGAATATGGCATCGAGCGCGGGGGTGGCCGATATGCGTTCGAGCGTTGTACGTACAATTCTTCTATCCACTTCGGCCGCGCGGCATATAGCGGAATCGCTCTGCTCTATGTTGCCACAGTAGGCTTTTCCACCGGATACCCTGATGCCATGGGAGAAGAGCAGACTCGCCACCTTCTTCTGAGAGGGGTATTTGCTGAAGTGAGTATCCAGTAAATCCATGATGTTGCATCATTTTATGCTTTATTTATCATTTATGTGCATTAATATTGAGCAGTCATTAATATTCATGCTGCGACAATTCCAGCGGCCCTTTCGCCATTCATGCTTATGCGGCGTTCTATCGTCCATACAGTTCTTCGGATCTGCCGGTCTACGAAATTGTTAATATATCCCATCGCAGTGGGCTGTCTCGAGTTTTATGCCTGAAGCGCCCGAGACCGAAGAGCTGAGGACCCAGATAGAGGCCATCGATGAGGAGATCATCGACCTCATCGCCACCCGCATGGAGATCGCCGACGAGCTTGCCAAAGCGAAGAGGAGAACCTCCCAGGGATACTGGGACGAGGGCAAGGAGCGCGAGGTCATCCAAAGGTATCACGAGCTCTGCGAGGAGGTCAGCCTCTCCGAGGACGAGGCCAGACAGATCGCGGAGGTCATCCTGCACATCTCCAAGGAGAGGCAGAAGCACTTCTTCGAGTGATTCAGGCCGTTGCGGCCGCCGGCTTCCTGGTGTATATCGAGAACCAGAGGGACTCGATTATCATGCAAACGAAGCAGGGTATCACCGATTCGGGCGTGTCGGCCAGAAGGATCATGCACATGGACACCGATAGCCCGGTGTTCTTCCACACGCACAGAACGTGATAGACGGGCACGGAATCCCTCTTCACGTTCAGCTTCCTCATAAGCAGCTTGGAGATCAGGATCAGCAGCAAGAGCCTTAGGATGACCGCTCCTATGACGATCAGGGCCACGTCCGGGTACGAGAAGAGGTATCCGCGGTTGGCGTTCACCGAGAGGAACAGCATTATCCCCATCATGAAGTCGATGATAGGGACCTTGAGCCTGCTGGACAGGTGGAGTCTCCTCAGAGGGAAAGTGAGGATCACCGGGACCACGATGAAGAGCACGATGTACTTCAGGATCTCCAGCGGGTTGACGGCGTCGCCGAGAAGGGTGTAGGATATCAGCGGGGCGAGGGCTATGCCACCGACGTAGGTGGATGCGACCGCGACCACCGCGATGTTCAGGTTCCCCTTCATCAGCACGGCAGCCGTGACGACGGATATGGCGCAGGGCATCGAGGCCAGAAGAACCCAGCCTCCCCACATGGAGCCGAATTCGGGGATGAACAGGGCTCCTATCCCCAGGGTCACCAGCGCGTTCACCACGTAGCACAGCAGCATCGACAGGATCATGCCGTTCCTGTGCTCCAGGACGTCTTCCTTTGCGAGCCTGAGCCCGTCCATGGACAGGGTCATCTGGATCATCAGAGCGACGACTATGAGCTCGGAGGACGGGATGTCCACGGGCTCCAGCGCAAGGCTCAGAATCAGCGCGCATACAATCCAGACGCGCAGGTCCGAGATGACGTCATAGGCATCCATCGTTCGGGTTCATAGATAGCCGATATTTACGCTTTGATGAAAAATGGAAAGGAAGGGAGGCACTGGGCCATCCCGTTTCATTCGTAGGACGAGACGTCGAACAGAGGGCTCTGCGACTCGCCGTCCTCCACCCTGGCCCCTTGGGCACCGGCGCTGACGATGTACGCGGTCCCTCCGCGGTTCTCGATCACCGATGCGACCTTCTCCGGCTCGTCGGTGAGGGCGACCATGCACCCTCCTCCGCCGGATCCGGTGAGCTTGGCTCCGTAGGAGTATGGCATCGATGCGTTGACCAGCTTGTTGAGCTCCTTGCAGGAGACGCCGAGGATAGACAGGAGCTTGTGGTCCATCAGCATCATCCTTCCGAGGGTCTCGACATCGTTCTTCCTGAGGGCATCGTATCCGCTCAGGGTGATGTTCCCGATCTCCTCGATCATCTCCGTTGCGAAGTTGCTCCTCTTGGCGAAGCGCCTGACCTTGTCGACCTGGGGGCCTGTCGGCGCTCTGATCCCGGTGTTCCCGATGACGAAGGTCATGTCGGGGACGTCGATGTCGGAGACGCACCAGGAGCGTCCTCCGCGGCTGAACTTCCAGAGCTTCCTGTCCTCGCAGCCGGGGATGTTGACGCCTATCCCGTTGCCGTGCACGCACGCGGAGGCGTCCATAGGGCTTCCGCTTCCCTGGGCCGCCAGCTCGGCGTTGTAGGCCTCATCGACCAGCTCCCTTTCGGTCGGGTCATTCCCCGCCATGGTGTTCAATGCGAGCGCTACGGCGGCGGAGAGGGCAGCGGAAGAGCCCAGTCCGGCTCCTGCGGGGATGTCGCTTCTGGTCATGAAGTCTACCGCATGGCGGAGGTTGCGGGTCAGATAGCGGAAATGAGGCTGCTTGCTGAACTCGATGGGCTCGCCGTTGAGCGTGTTGCGTTTGCTGCGCCTGACGCTGCAGGTGATCCTGCGATCCGTCGCCAGAACGACTGCCGGCTTCCCGTAGACGACAGAGTGTTCTCCCAGGATGACGAACTTCCCGGGAGCGGATGCGGTGTGCCATTCCTTGCTCATCAGTCTTCCAATCCGTATTTCGCCATCTCTTCGCGTATGGCATCGGAGGGGTTCCTCTGGTTCAGGAGCGGCTGGGGGATGTACCACCACTGGTCCGACATCTCGTCGAGCCTCTTGTCGTAATCCTCCTCGCTCTCCCCCTCTTTCTTCTCGACCTTGTCCAGGGCCTCGTAGAGCTCCTTGTAGAGGTCGAGTCCGAACTTCTTGTTCACAATGCCTACGCCTATGTATCCGTCCAGGCACTGGGCGACCTCCTCCGCGGTCTCGGGGGAGAGGCTGTCCATGATCATGTCCAGGACGCTGTTGGCTGTAAGCTTGAAGATCATCTGGCGCTTGGCCTCCTCGGGAAGGGTGGGGTCTTCCAGAGCGGACTTTATGAGGTCCTCTCCGAAGAGGTCAGACATGGCCCTTACCCTGTCGGGGTTCTTCCCGAAGGTCATCATCTCGTGGGCTTCCTCGGGCGTGAGCTCGGGCTCGTCGTCTCCGAAGAGGCCTGCGTTGGGGTCTTTGTCATCTGCCATTTCATTCACCTGAGGCGGGCCATCACTTTAGCCAATATATCCATTCCCTTGGAGATCTTCTCCTCGGATGCCGCGTAGGAGAACCTAAGGTGCCCCTCTCCGTATTTTCCGAAGGCGGAGCCGGGGGTGCAGATGAGATCGGATTTCACGAGCTCGTTGGCCAGCTCCGCGGAGGACATCTCGAGGTCGAAGGACGGGAAGGCGTAGAACGCTCCCTTGGGCGGTATCATGTCCATGCCGGGGATCTCGCTGATCCTCTTGGAGATGAGGTCCCTCCTGGCCTTGTAGGTCTTCCTGGCGGACTCCAGGTAGGGGTCGATGCCGGGGAGGGCGTCCAGAAGTCCGTACTGCGCGGGCATGTTGGGGCTGGCGCAGACGTGGTACTGCATCTTGATGAGGTCGGGCATGACGTCCTCGCCGGCGAAGAGGAATCCCATCCTCCATCCGGTCACGGCCATCATCTTGGAGAATCCTCCGGAGACTATGGCGTGGTCGAGGCTGTCGATGAACGAGACGTGCTTCCCCTCGTAGATGAACGAGTCGTAGACCTCGTCCGAGAGTATGACGACGTCCTTGTCCCTGGCGATGTCCAGGAGGGCCTTCTTGGAAGCCTCGGTGAGGACTCCTCCGGTGGGGTTGGAGGGCGTGTTGACCACGATCATCTTCGTCTTCGGGGTGATCTGAGACTGGATGTCGTCGATGTCGGGCTGGAAGTCGCCTTCGGTGAGCCTGTATTCCACGCTCTTTCCTCCGCAGAGCTGGGCATGGGGGCCGTAGATGACGAATCCGGGGCTAGGGACCATCACCTCGTCGCCGGGATCAACGATGGTCTCGGCGATCTCCAGAAGCGCGGAGGAGCCGCTGGGGGTGATCATGACGTTCTCGCCGGTGACCTTCCCGTACTTGGAGTATCTGTCGGCCACCGCGTTCCTGAGGTCTATGATCCCGGCGGTGGGACCGTACTTGTTGCGGCCGGCGGATGCCGCTCTGTTCATTCCCTCTATGGCCTCCTTCGGAGGGTCCAGGTCGGGCTCTCCGAGGCCCAGGTTAATGGAGTTCGGACCTGCGAGATCGAACATCTTCCTGATTCCGGACATCGGTATGGACGATATCCTCTGGGAAACTTTCATGCGGGGCTAATCTCGATTTAGCTATAAGGTAATGGCCGTCGAAAATCCTTGACAAGACCCATTCTGCGGATGATATGGCATTCTGCTCGACCAGAAACCTGTCAGTATGGCAAGTATCAAGTCCTCATAATGCCTGCGAGCGACGTTCGTGGACACGGGTGATGCTTTACGAAGACGGTTTTCGGGGATTTGATAATCAAAGACATTTGGAAAGAGGATGTCGACGGCACAGCCTTCCTGAAAGGCACTGTGGAGGTCGTCGACCGCGACGAGGGAGGGAACGAGACCGCCGAGACTAAGGAGGTCTTCTTCTCGGTGCCCTCGGAATACTCGGATTATCTTCTCACCGAGAGGTGCGACGCCTTCGTGGTCCTCCTGATAAGGCTGGCCGTGTCCAAGGGGTACAACATCCGCTCCGAGATCCCGGTCTCCAACGATTTGTACTACAACCTCACCGAGCAGTTCCTTCCGCCTGTCGTCAAGAACGACGGATATCCGATCAGACTGTTCCTGAAGAGGGGCAGCAGCGTCGGGAACGGGAAGGCCGTCGGGACCGGTCTGTCGTGCGGAGTGGACTCCATGTACACCGTAATGAGGCTGGCCAAGTCCGAGGATCCGGAGTTCAGGGTCACCCACCTGTGCATCAATAACGTCGGAGCGTTCAACGGCATCTACAGGATGGAAGGCATCAACAACGTCCGCAAGGGGATGTACGAGAACGCCAGGAAAGCCGCCGAGGAGATCGGTCTCCCGCTCATCGAGACGGATTCCAACGTGGACGACGTCCTCCATCAGAACCACTATCTCACCCACACCTTCACGTCCGCCTTCGCCATTTTCTGCTTGAAGAAGCTCTGGAAGTACTACTTCTATGCGTCATCCGGCGTCGACTGCATCACCGAGTTCTCCATCAAAGGGCATCTGATGTTCCCTCCGTCGAAGTACGAGCTCCTCACGGTGAACTGCTTCAGCACCCCCTCGATGAGGATATATATCGATGGGCCGACCGTGTCCAGATACGAGAAGACTGTGGCGATTTCCGAGTATCCCGTGGCGCAGAGGCATCTGGTGTCCTGCACCTCGTCCTACAAGAACTGCTCCAAGTGCGACAAGTGCATCAGGAACATGATGACGCTGGACTCCATAGACAAGCTCCAGGACTTCTCGGGGATATACGACCTGGAGCTATACAGGAACTTCAGGTACAGGTACATGTGGTACCTCTACTCGAAGAAAGACGACGATTATTTCACTCCGGTATTCGCCAATTTCAAAGCGAAGGACGACCCCGACTTCCAGGAGATCGGGAAGGTCTTCGATGCCGTCGACGACTTCGACGACGCATGGAGGAGCGGCGACAAGGAATGGATAGGGGAGGCATTCGACAAGCTAAAGTCGTTCGCAGACGCGGGCGAGATGCACGCCGCGTTCAGGGTGGGACGCGCCTACAAGTACGGAATCTACGTGGAGAAGAGCCCGGAGATGACCAAGAGGTACTGGGGCATCACGGTCGATGCTCTGCGTCAGGAGGTCAAGGACGGGTTCAGCACGTCCAGGATAAAGCTGTTCGACACTCTCTGGGCGCTGGACGATCCCGAGAACTATCCCGAGATGATGGATCTCCTGAAGCCTCTGCTGGATGCCGAGGACATGTCCGCCATAGCTCGCATGGGCCGGGCCTGCAGGGACGGCAAAGGGGTCCCCCAGGACCTGGACGAAGCCGTCAGATGGTTCATGTGGGCGTATGAGAAGGATCCCATATGGCTTTCCGAGCTGTGCGAGCTCCTGCTGAAGTCGGGGGACGAGGAGTACTACAAGCTCTGCCTGGAGATCTGCCTGGAACGCTGCAACAGGAGCGCCAGGTACGCGTACGGATTCCTAGGGCGCATATATCGCGATGGGAAAGGCGTCGAGAAGGACCTCTATGCCGCTGCGGAGTGGTACAGGAAGGCTGTCGAATACGGCGTGGAATGGGCTCCTCTGGAGCTGTTCGATGTCATCTGGACGTTCGACGACCGCAAGCAGGATCTTGAGCTTCTTGGCTTGGCCCGTCCTCTGGCGGAGGCAGGCAACGTCTCCGCGATGGGACGTCTCGGCAGGATGTACCACCGCGGAAGGGGAGTCCCGAAGGACTATCTCCTGGCCCGCAGGTGGCTCAGACGCGCCGTGGAGAGGGATTCCGCATGGTTCCCTGAGCTGTACCAGACATTGATCGAATCAGGAGACCCCCGGTTCCTAGACGAGGCGGCGAGGCTGCGCGAGACCGAATCTCAGAGGGGTTCCAAGTTCGCGTATCTTCAGAACGCCCGTATGTACAGGGACGGGAAGGGCGTGGACAAGGACCTCAAGGAGGCTGAGCAGTGGTATCGGAAGGCGATAGAGAACGACATGGCCATCGCGGCGATAGAGCTGTTCGAGATCTACTGGGGAAGGAAGTCCAAGGACACCGACAAGGAGATGGTCAGCATGATACTGCCGTTCGCAGAGGCGGGAGTCCCCGGAGCGATGGGACGTCTGGGAAGGGCGTACCGCTATGGAAGGGGCGTGCCCAAGAATCTGGCCATGGCCGAGAAGTGGACCGCCAAGGCGAGCGAGAAGGACCCTGCTAGGTGGAGCAAGGGGCTGGAAGCCATCAGGGCCGAGAGGGAGTCCTGAGACGGATGACGGTGATCCCATGACGGAAAAGACTGGAAAGAGCCTGCGCATCAGATGGATCCGCCAGACCGGGAAGGACGGCAAGTCCAGGATAACTTGCGGGATCGAAGAGAGCACTATAGTTGGAAACAATCCTTCCACAGTGGACAAGGAGGTCTTTTTCGAGGTCCCCGCCGAATACTCGATGTATCTGGTCGCCGAGAGGTCCGACGCGTTTGTAGTCTTACTTCTGAGGTACGCTCTCAGCGGAGGATACGACATAGTCTCCGATGTGGCCATGTCCGAGGACCTGTACTTCAACATCACGGAGAGGCTGCTTCCGCCAATGGTGAAGAACGGCGGCTATGATGTCAAGATCAAGGCGAACCTGCTCCCGCCGCTTCCGAAGGGGATGGGCGTGGGCGCGGACATGAACTGCGATGTGGATTCCTTCCATATCGTCGGCAAGTACAGAGGCTATCCGATCAAGAGGTACAGGCTCACCCATCTGAGCGTGAACGATCTGGGCTCCTTCGAAGCGATGCACAGCGTCGATCCATCCGAGGATGTGAAGGCAGCCGCATACGACCGTGCCAGGAAGGCTGCGGAGCAGATCGGCATCCCGCTTATAGAGACGGATTCCAACGTCAGCAGCGTCTTCCCCCAAAACTACTCGCAATCTCACGATTTCACCTCCGTCTTCGCGGTTCTTTGCTTGAAGAAGCTCTGGAGATGCTATCACTATGTCTCCTGGGTCGGGAACTTCTCGGGATGGTCTCTGGACAGGTTCCTGGGCAAGGACTCTTCCGAGTACGGGACGTTCTTATTGTCATGTTTGAGCACCCCCAGCCTGGAGCTCATCCCCGAAAGCGGAACCGTCTCCATGATCGACAAGGTCTCCGGCATCGCATATGACCCTGTAGCCCAGGCGCATCTGTATTCATGCACGCATTCCAAGGAGAACTGCTCCCGCTGCGATGGATGTGCCAGGGGCCTGCTGGCTTTGGACTGCCTGGGCAAGCTGGACTCCTTCACGGGGACGTACGACATCGGATTCTACAAGAAGCACAGGAGCCACTACTACTGGCTTCTCAGGGAGAACAAGGACAAGGATGAGTACGCTCCGATGTACGAGGCTCTCCGCCACAAGAACGGCCCCAAATTCAGGGCTGTAGAGAAGGTCGCCGCCCTCATAGAACGTTTCGATGTGCTATGGTTCAAGAACAGTCAGGTCGCAGACGAGAAGGCTGTCGGCCTGGTAATGCCGTACAAGCTCGTCGATGCACGCGTCACCAGCCGTCTGGCATCCGCATACAGGTCGGGAAGAGGGGTGAAGAAGAGCAAGGAGGAGGCGATGGCCTGCTACCATTACGTCGCCGACTTCTACAGGAAGGAGGTCGAGGACGGATTCGCCGATTCTGGCGTCAAGCTGTTCGACACTCTTTGGGAGATGGGCGGTTCCGACGACGAGCTCATGGTCGCCATTCTTCCTGAGGTCAATGTACAGAACCCTCATGCAATGGCCCGCATGTCCAGGATGTTCTCCGAAGGGAGAGGCGTCGAGAAGGACCACGAGATTGCGTGCATGTGGATGAGGAACGCGGCGGAATCCGATCCGGCCGAATACGCATCCGACTACTGCAGGATGATGATGGATTCCAAGGATCCCGAGCTCCGCGCCGAAGCGGTGGAATTCTGCAAGGGACAGCTCTCCAAGGACGACAGCCCCGAGCTGTGCGCCATGCTGTCCAGGATGTACGCCTCCGGCAAGGATCTGGACCAGAATTATCCCGAAGCTGTCAGGCTCATGGAGATCGCGGTCTCGAAGGACCCCTGCTACGAGATGGGGTACTGCAGGCTTCTGATGAGGTCCGATGACGAATCCGACCGGAGGAAGGCCGCGAGGACCTGTTCCAAGCTCTGCAAGACCAACGGCGGCGCCGACAGCTGGATTCTGATGTCCGAGCTGTATCGCGACGGCATCGGTGTCCCGCAGGACATCGGCGAATCGGTCAAGTGGATGCGCAAAGCTCTAGGCGAGAGGCCTGTCCAGCTATCTTACGAATTCTGCAGGCTGCTGCAGTCGTCAGGAGACAGCAAGCTGGAGAAGGAGGCTTTCGAGAGGGCTGAGAGCCGTTATGCCAAGACCGGTTCAGACATGTATATGGCTATCATGGCCCGCGCATACCGCGACGGCAAGGGCGTTGAGAAGAACATTCCGAAGGCTGTGGAATGCATGAAGAAGGCTGCTGACTCCGCGCCATCCAAGTATCTGAGAGAATACTGCGAGCTCCTCGCAAGTTCAGACCGTCCTGAGGACAACAAGGAAGCGTACAGGATCTGTGCCGGGATCTACCACAAGAGCGGATCTCCATTCAGCTGCCTGATGCTGGCCAACATGTACCGTGACGGCAAGGGCGTCAAGAAGAACGTCTCCAAGGCATTGGACTTCCTGGACAGCTATTCGGCCGCTACGGGAGGGATGAGCAATTCCGCGTACTGTGAATTTATCATCGATTCCGACGATCCGGAGCTTCACCAGAAAGCCTGGCGTCTCTGCAAGGAGTACTATAGTGATACATACGAGCCTATCTACTGCGGACTTATAGCTCGCATGTACCGCGACGGCAAGGGCGTGGAGAAGGACTTGAACAAAGCGGCCGAGTGGATGGAGAAGGCCTATATCGACGATCCCGACAAGTGGAGCGACGAGTTCAACGAGATCATTTCGAAGATCGAGTGATGAACTGCCAGATGATATAAACACACTATAGTGATACTTTAAAGGATGAATCGGGGGCGTTGGCCCCTTCATCATTCTGTAACGATGTTTCCGTTCTGCTCCTTGATGAGGCCGTCAGCGATCGCGATCTCCAGGGCCTTGCTCACGATCGCGGTGACGTTGTTGCCGACGCGCTTGTATCCGAGAGCCTTTCCAACGGCCATGACGCATGATTCCTTGGGTATGGACACCGAGGTCTCGGCTACATCGATGCATGCGTTCAGGATCTCGACCAGAGGCACGCAGGTGATGTCCCTGGAGCCTCCGGCGGTCTCCGAGACGCGGTAGGTGCTGACGTTCCTGTCGGCGCCTTCGGCCCAGTATGTGACGAACTCGTCGCGTATTTCGGGCTTGAACGTCTCGCGAAGGTTTCCGACCAGGACGTTCCTCTTCTGCTCCATCAGACGCTTGATCCCGGCGCTCTTCCTGTACAGGCTGAGGAGCTGCTCCTCGTTGATCGGGGATTCGGCTCTGATTATCCTCTCGGCTATGGTGGCTACCGTGGCCTTGTCGAATATGGCCGTGTCTGGGAGTATCTCGAACGTCTGGAGCTCCGGCGGGTTGTAGGGAACTTTTCTGGTGATGACGTCTCCGTCATGATCCAGTCTCGAAGGTTCCACCACGGGCTCGACGTAGAACTGGTCCTCTTCCTCCTCCGGAACGTCTTCGGGTATCTCCTCTGTGACCGTTTCTGGGACCTCCGATTCAGGGACATCCTCCGGTTCTTCGGGGACTACCTCGACCGTCTTTTCAGGGACAGGTTCAGGGACGTATTCGGGGACAGGTTCAGGGACATCCTCTGGAATTGTCTCTGTTTCCTCGGGAGCTTCAGGAGCGGGCGATACTGTTGTCTCAGGGGCCTCTTCCGGAACCTCCACGGGCTCCGCCTTCGGGGTTTCTTCGACGACGACCTCTTCGGTGTTCTCCTCGACGATTTCGTCCTTCTTCTCCGCCTGGCGTTTCGATCTGATGTCGGCTATCCTGTCGGCGATCTTCTTGAGCGTGAGCTTCTTGCTGAAGTACCAGTCGACTGACCACACGTGCATGATGTTCCATCCGAGCCTCAGGAGGACGTCCGCCCTCGCGAACTCCCTGTCCCTGGTGTTGTCGGACCTCCTGTACGAGTCACCGTCGTTCAGGATTCCGAGGATGTACTGCTCGGGGTCGTCCGGGTCCACGACAGCCAGATCGATCTTGAATCCGGAGTTGCCGATCCCGAAGTGGGAGGTGTACCCTATGGTCTTCAGGGACGCGGCGATGTCCTCGATGATGGTGGACATGCCCTCCGAAGGCCTGCTGCGGTCGGTCTCTCCGAAGCGTCCGTCGTTCTCGGCGAACCTGAGGAACTCCTTCATGCTGCGGACTCCGCTGCTGGATGTGGGCGTGAGCTTGACGTCGGAGTATCTCATGGAAGAGAACACCAGCATCTCGTATCTGGCACGGGATACGGCCACGTTCAGCCTGCGCCCTCCTCCTGCACGGTTGATGGGTCCGAAGGACTGGGCGACGGTGCCGTCCTTTCCGGGACCGTATCCGATCGAGAACAGGATGATGTCCCTCTCGTCTCCCTGGACGGTCTCCAGGTTCTTGATGAACATCTCCTCGGACATCGAGTTGAGCTTCTGGTAGAACTTGGGGTTCTTGGCGGCCATCTCGTCCATGGCGTCCTCAATGCAGTTCTGCTGGCTGATGCTGAACGCGATGATTCCGATGCTCTGGCCGTTGTAGTTCCTGCTCATGACGCGCCTGTACACTTCGTCGACCACGGCCTGGGCCTCGATCGCGTTGTAGCGCTTCCCCTTCTCGTAGACTCCGTCCTTGACGAAGCGCATGCCGACCCTGGTCTCCTGGTCGTTGGGGGACGGGAAGGTGAGCATCTTGCCGTCGTAGAACATCTTGTTGCTGAACGCGATGAGGCTCTCGTGCTGGCTGCGGTAGTGCCACTCCAGATAGGTCTGGGGCATGTTCAGCGCCAGGCAGTCTTCGAGGAAGCTCTCCATGTCCTCGATCTCCTCCTCTCCCTCCTCTGCCTCGATGGTCTTCTGGAAGAACCTGGTCGGGGGAAGCTGCTCTCTGTCTCCGGCGACGATGGCCGCCTTCGCCCTTCCCAACGATCCGATGGCTTTGCTGGTGGTGATCTGGGACGACTCGTCGAAGACGACCAGGTCGAACTTGGGATAGTCCATGGTTATGTACTGGGCCACGGACTGGGGGCTCATCAGCAGGCAGGGGCAGAGCTTGGGGAGCATGTGGGGGATCTCGCTCAGAAGCGTCCTGATGGACTTCTTCATGCGGGTCCCGCTGACGGCCTTGTAGAGCTTTCCGGCCTCGGAATCGGGGACGGAGCTGTCCATGTTGCGCGGGATGTTCCTGTAGAGCCTGTACTTCAGGATGCCCTTGTTGATCTCGGTGTAGGTCGCGTCCAGCCTCTTGAACTTCTCGATGAGGCCCTCGAATGTGGTCGCGTTGAACATGCGCAGGGCTTCCGATTCCTGTCTGCATATGTTGATCATGGTCTTGTACAGGGACCTGTAGGTGGAGTTGACGACGTCCTTCGCCTCCATTCCGGCTCTTATCGAGTCGCAGGAGGAGCTGAGGCCCTCGTCGGTGAGCTTCGCGGCGTAGTAGTTCCAGTTGGCCCAATCGAAGACTCCGCCCAGATACGGACGCACCGACTCGCAGTATTCCCTGCACTCGGCAGGGGAGGAGATGTCCGCGTCCGTCCTCATGACGGATATGAGCTTGTCGCGGGCTGCCGTCCATTTGCTCGAGGCCGCCCTGTAGAGCTCGACGGACTCCATGGAGGTGTCCATGGCCTCGCGGAGCTTCCCGAGCTCTTCCAGGGTCATTCCCGCGCTCTCCGCTGAAGATATCGTGGCTGAAGCGCGATGGAGGATGTCTTCGAGCCTGCTCTTCTCTGAGCCGGTCTCGTTCGCTCTGGAGGCTATCGATCCTGGGACAGATGTCAGCGTCTTGAACTCGCCGGACACCTTGGAGATGAGGTCCACGGTTCCGCCCAGGCTGTCGAAGTCCTCGCCGGAGTTGCGGAGGACCACCGACACGTCGGTCATGAACTTCTTCTTGGCTCCTCCCTTGAACAGGAGCTTGCCGTTGGAGTCGTGCCAGTTCCTGCGGATGTCGTAGGTGCTGTTGAAATCGTAGACCCCGGGGAGCCACTTGGCATCGATCTTGTCCATAGCGGGACGCAGGGAGAGGATCTTCGAGCAGAAGCCGGAGACCTCGCGGGCGACCGCCTGGGACGCGCAGGACTGAGGGAGCCATCCCGCGTCCATGACGGTCCCTAGAATCTGCTCCAGCTCTTCTGACTGCTTGAGCATCCTTGTGGCCTGGTCCAGACGGACCTCGCGGGCATCCCAGGAGGAGACCACGGGGAACACCTCGTCCATGAGCTCTATCGCTCTGGGGAGGACGTTCGGGATGGTGTCGAGCCTGGGGTCGGCGGCCATCTCCTGGTCCGCGGAAAGGACGGCGTTGATGATCCTGTCGGCGGCCTCGGCGTCCTTGGGAAGGCCCAACCCTTCCATCTTGGCTCCCAGGGCTTCCACCTCGTCCGCAGCCGCGAGGGCCTCGTCCATGGACTCCTCGATGTCGTACTGCAGGGAAGCCGTCGGGAACTCGACGTGTATGGATTCCAGCGCTCCGGTGTCGCACATGCTGCGGGCGATGCTGTAGGCCTGGTGGGCCTTCAGGATGTCGTCCTCGAGGTTCCCTATGGTCTCAGGGCGCATCCTCATGGCGGTGTCGGGGGAGACCTTGAGGTCCTTCGCCCCTTCCACGTCGTAGGCTTCGTAGCGCGAAATGCAGTCGTAGGCGCTGAATCCCCAGGCGCGCTTCTCGTGGAGGCTGGAGACGTACGAGTCCAGCTTGGCCCTCATGCCTTCCAGCTTTGCCAGTGTCTCGTCCAGCTTGGCCGTGTCGCACTCCTTGACGGGGTCCATCGCCTTCTTGAGCTGCTCCAAGACCTTCGTCTTCTCGGTCTTGTCCGAGTGGAGCTCCAGGCAGTGGTTGCCCACGCCTATCTTGTCCATCCTCTTCTGGACGACCTCCAGGGCTGCCCTCTTCTCCGCCACGAACAGGACGGTCTTGCCCTGGTACATGGCGTTGGATATGATGTTGGTGATGGTCTGGGACTTTCCGGTTCCGGGAGGTCCGTGCATGACGAACGTCTTGCCCTCTCCGGACGCCCTCACCGCTTTGATCTGGGACCCGTCGGCGGCCACGCAGAGGCAGAGCTGGTACGGGTCGGCGTCGACGCTGATCTCCGGGTCGGCGTGATAGATCCCTCCGGTCACCAGCGCGTTCACGACGGCGTTCTCCTTGAGCCTCTCGATGTTCTTGTCCAGGTCCTTCCACATCGCGTACTGGCTGAACGAGAACACTCCGAGGGCGGCTCCGTCCAGGACTTCCCAGCCCTCCATCCCCTCGATGCATCTGCGGACGTTCTGAGAAACGCGGTCCACGTTGACCCCGGTGTCGTCCAGGGGGAGCGGGTCAATGCCCGATATCATGATGTCGTATTCCTGGCGAAGCTTCTCGGCGAGGGTGACGTTGAATACCGCCTCCTCGTCGTACTTGACGACGGCGTATCCCTTCTGCTTCTTCACCAGCTCCGCCGGGATCAGTATGAGAGGCGAGTAGCGGGGGATCTTATCTCCCTTGCTCTCGAACCATCTCAGCACTCCGACGGTAACGAAGAGGGAGTTGCATCCGCTCTCCTCCATCTCCTTCCTGTAGAGGCGGTAGATCGATTTTATGGACGAAAGGGTCTCCCCGTCGGTGAGAGGGGTCCTGATCCATCCCCTGTTGATCTCGTCCACGCAGGATTTGGCGTAGTTGCCGACGTAGGCCTCGGTCTCGAACGGCCTCTCGGCGTAGATCTTGGCCCCGTCCCAGTCCTGCGGCTTGGACATTATGAGGAACTGGCTGCCGTTGAAGAAGATGTCCTCGAAAAGCGCGGTGTCGGATACCAGCAGGGGCACGGCCTTGGCTCCGACCTTCATGTTGACCAGGGGATTCCTGGTGGAGGTGTCCAGTAGGTCACGCTTCCACATGTCGACGCGGGTGAGGGGCCTCTCCTCGACCTCCTCGTAGACCTCTCCGATGGATTTGGGGGCCGCGACCCTGCGGTCGTCCTCGTCCCTGTCCGCGACCCACACGCCGTTCTCGAAGCGCCTGGTGGGGAGGGGCGCGATGGTGTTGCGGGCCTTCCTGATGTCGACGGCGCAGATGAACGAATCCGTGTCCTCCAGCCTCTCCAGGCCCTTCTTGCAGGCGTCGTCGAAGGACTCCTTCCCGGGAGTGCACATGAGGGTGCATTCGACGGCGCAGGCGTCCCTGTTGCGTATCAGACGGGTTATGGCGGAGCTGTCCACCGAGACGGTGTCAGCCATGTGCTCGTCTACCAACCAGAATCCCGCGAAGGCGTGGCCTTTCGCCAGGAAGATGAACGTGTTGATGCCGATGGACTCCAGAACGGAGCAGAACAGGACGGACATGTCGATGCACGTTCCCTCTTTGGATGACGTGACTGTGTCGGAGAGCCTTATCCTCTGCCCGGAGGTCTCGAATCCCGCCGGCGGGACCACGTAGTTGATCTGGAGCCTCTGTATGGCCACGTACACCGCTGCGGCCATGGCCGAGACGCGGTTCCTGTCGCCCTGGTATCCTTCCAGGGACTGGCTCATCTTCCATTCCTTGAGAATGTCCGAGGCTTCGGACCTGATCTCCGCGAGGCATTCGGCGTTGGGGGTGACGAAGGAGGCCACGAGGTCGGGGTACTCGAACCCGGGCCAGAACTCGAACGGGAGGACCTCGGTGTCGCAGAACTCGGACACGGGGGCCTCCTCTTCCGTGGACGCCTCGAGCATGATGCGGCAGGGGGTGGTATCCGCGGCGGAGATGAGGAGCGAAGGGTCTAGAGACACCTTCAGGTGGTCCCTGAGGTCGATCTTGGTCCCGGCTGCTATTCCGTCAGCCTTGAACGGCGGCGCTGTCACGAACGGAGGCTCCGACTTGAGCGTGAACTCCACGTTCTTGACATCCTCTTCGGCTTCCGCCGTGGCCGTCAGCACAGGGTTCATCCCGTTCCTGTAGAGGACGTACCCTATCCTGCTCACTTCTAGCTCCAATTTCAACTTCATCTCTCAGACTCCCCTGCGCTCGATTGCTCTCTCGATCCTGGCACGATTGCTCTTCGTGACCTTTACCAGATACGGCGACGACCAAAGCCTCTCGTACGCGGAGCGGAGGTCCTCCACGGTCTCGGGAAGGTCCTCCTCCCTGACCATGGCGACCCATTCCTCGCCCTCGGTCAGAGCGCTCTTGGATATATTCGCCGAACCTATGAATGCGGTTCCTTTTCCGTCTTTCGAGGTGAAAAGGAAGCATTTCGCATGGAAACGGCTCATATCCGAGTTCAGCTCCATCCTGACCTCGGCATTCGGCAGGTCCGCCAGCTCTGCGACCGCTTCGTATTCGGTCGCTCCCATGTACGCCGTGGTTATCACGCGGATAGCCTTTCCCTCCTCTGCCGCATCCCTGAGGCAGTCGATGATGAGGTTCAGCCCGGACATCTTGATGAAGGAGACCGCTATGTCGATCCCCTTCGATGTCTATATGATGTCGTTCAAGGCTTCGGCCAGGGTTATCCCACCGCCCTGCGTTATCGCCCTGCTGCGGCTCCTCACCGGCGTTTCGAGGTACTGCTTGGGCGCTTCGGCCAGACGCGGTCTCATTCCGTCCTGGTGGGCCCTGGCGTACACGATTATCCTGCTCTTGGTGAGGGTCGACGCCTTCGGAATCTGGTCCGGATGTATGCATTCGGCGCACACCGGGCCGTCCATCGTGGATATCGTTCCCTCGCGTTCTCCGCATATGATGCATGCGTTGGAACAGGACAACATATGCCCGCATGCATCAGCGTGTTCTTTTAACCTACGATTGGAAGGTCGCGACGACCAGGGCTATCCCGTCCCCTCTTCGGGAAAGGAGATGCGCTCCGAGGCCCTGCTCGAGGCTCGACGGGGCTGTCCTGTGGGCTCATCTGGCCCATTTCGCGGCGCATTCCTTGTCTTCCGCCACCCCGATCCCGTTCTCGTACAGCATCTGCACGGTCGGATACACCTTCGGCTCCCTCAGGTCGACGAGCTATCTGGACAGGGCGACTATGTCCTTGTGGACGCTCGGGTCGTCCATCGCCAGGTACATGTCGAGAAGCTCCAGCATCGCGTTCTGGTCGTTGGAGTAGCAGGCGCGCTTGAACCATTCTATGGCCGCGTTGGGGTCCTTGGCGGTGTCGACGCCGTCGCGGAACGACCTCGCGAACGACAGGCAGACCTCGGGGTCGTAGACCGGAGAGTGCTCGCAGTCCCTGTTGCAGTTCAGGGTGAGGCCGTAGAACAGGGGCGACGTCCCGTTGGCGACGCGGTCCATGGTCATGACGCTCATGTCGAAGGCGTCCAGCTGCTTGTCCGCCTTCATGCCTTCTTCGAGATGCGCCTTCAGCCACTCCCTGGACCTGGCGATGTCCTTCTCCAGGATCTTGTTGACAGGCTCGAAATCTATGTCGTCGAACTTCGGCTCGGCCTTCGAGGACCATCTGTCCATCAGGCCGAGGTGGTCCAGGATGCTCCTGACGCGTTCGGTTCCCCTGGATTCGTTTATCCCCAGGGCGTAGAAGTTCTTGTTGAGGATGATGGACATGCAGATGCCGTGGAACGAGTCGGTGACGAACAGGGCGCAGTTGTCCAGGAGGCGGATGAAGTATTCGACCTTGGCAGGGATCACCCTGAACCCTTCGATAGCCATCTTGTCCCCCTGGTTCAGCACGCAGGTGATCTTCCTTATTCCCATCTTCCTGGCGTACTCCCTCACGCCCCTGATCTTCTCGGGGGTCGGGTCAAGGAGATAGCAGTGGAGGTATCTCCCCTCGGGCGCCTTTGGCCTGCTCCTCTCGGACAGGATGCGGTACTCCTCCGCGCTGGTCAGGAATACGGGATCGAGCACGCATTCGGCATCCACGCCGAAGGTCTCCTTCATCGTCTGGGGGGTGCTGGTCTCCCTGACAGATATGGCGTCGAAGCGTCTGAGGTAGAAGCCGTACTCCCTCAGGCTCTCGTCGGGGATCCCTTCGTAGCTGGTCTTTCCGATGGATGCGCTGTAGGACATCATGTACCTGTCCCCGCGGACCCAGGGCAGGAGCGTGAACCTGTCCTTCAGGATCCCCATGGGCGCGAACGTCTGGTCGCAGCCGACCATGAAGACCTTGCAGTGCTTGTTGAGCATGTACGCCTCATGGATGTAGGTCTCGTTCGGCAGATAGGGGTTCCCGCGGAACATGGGGGAGATGTTGTGCGTCCCCCTCCTGGTGACCAGAACGACGCTGTACCCCAAGTTCTTGACCGCGCGGTACAGGGACCAGTTGGTGAGGTTGTTCCCGTAGTTGCGGTTGGACATGACGACGATGCACACGTCCTTCTTGATGAGTCCGGCGTACCACAGCGAATCCACGACCCTCATGCGTCCGATGGTCTCGTGGAGGATAGGATACTGCGAAGGCTTCGCCGTCGGCTTGGTGACGGCTCTGTTCCTGACGGTGGAGGCTCTGAAATCGGTCGTCTCGACGGAGTTGCCGTCCTCCTCGAGCATCTTCAGGAGCTCCTTCCCCTTCTCGGTGTTGACGTAGACGATGCTGACCCCGTTCTTGTCGCGTTTCTCGGGTCCGATGCCCCAGTGGTCGCCGATGGTCATGTCCCCCTGTCTGGGTATGCGGTTGAACTGGCACTGGTAGCAGGAGTCGCGAAGGGCCGCCCAGCTGTCGAAGTAGCGTATGAAGGGGTCCTCTTTCCTGGTCATGCGCTTGACGACCCCGTCCTCGAAGACCAGGGTCATGCTGGTGGTCCATCCCATCTGCTTGCTGCGGAACTCGGCGGAGACCACTTTGCCTCTGGTCTCCTTGTCCAGATAGCGTTTGAAGATCTCGTTCGAGGGCACGCCGCGGCAGAGCAGGTCGACGCAGTACAGGTTGTCGGGGACGTTCTTCAGGAACGCCTTCAGGCCGGCCACCTGGCAGGGGGTGGAGCAGAACAGGACCTTCTTTCCGGTCTCCAGGGCCTTCTCGACCTGCACGTAGATGTCTCCGGGATCGGACTGGACGTACTTCGACTTCAGAAGCGGGAACACGTCGTCCACGTTGTTGACGTACCTCTCCTTCAGGTTGAACTCCTCGTCGAAGGCGGCTCCGCAGACCCCTCCTCCGTTCTTGATGAAATGATATGCGAGGGCGCCGAAGACTCCTCCGGACGCGCACTCCCGCTGGTACTCCGGACATTTGACGGAATACGCCTCGGGGGGCTTGGCTCCGGAATAGTCCGGATGCAAGACGGGGCAGGTCCTGACGCACCTTCCGCACTCGACGCACTTTTCGTTGTCCACCTCGGGGTATCTGAATCCGCTTCCGAATCCGGACTGCCTGAGTTCCATCGTGATCGCGTTGGAAGGGCAGACGTTGGCGCATACGCCACATCCGGTACACTTGAGCAGGGGGAGCTCTAATCTTACGTCCATCTGGTTCTCTCCGTTTCACATGACTAGTTTCGAAGCTTCCTCCGAAATCCCGTGGTCCAGCATATCGATGCCGCCGTCGGCGCGACAGGCGGAGGGCATGCTTCTGGAAAGGGAAGGCGTCTATCGATTCTAAATTAATCAAATCACCCATTGGTCGATATAAAAAGATGTGCATGGCTTCTTGAAAGGCCTATATGCTATGCGCTACGGAACAGGACACCGTGAGGGTCTTCGCCCGTTCTCCGAAGCGGTCCTCGGCCGGTTTTCCTTCGTCGGACTGGAAGAAAATCCTCTCTTTCGCTCAATATATATTTATTAAAGTCCGTGATTCACGCCTCTCATCAACAGGATGTGCCATTAAATGAGCAAGATTAGCGTTGCGGTCCTCGGAGCCACCGGGATGATCGGTCAGAGATTCATCCAGATGCTGGAGGACCATCCGTATTTCGAGATCGAGGGCCTTTATGCATCGGAGAGGTCCCAGGGCAAGAAGCTCCGCGACGTCCTCAAGGTAAGGGACCACGTCTATCTCGACGACACCATGGACAGGACGATCGAGGTCATGGACATCAAGAAGATCTCGAAGAACTGCAGGATCGCGTTCAGCGGAATCCCCTCCGACCTCGCAGGCCCCACCGAGACCGATCTCGCTGGCGCCGGTGTCGCGGTCTTCACCAACGCAGGTTCCCACAGGATGGATCCTAACGTCCCCATCCTCATCCCCGAGGTCAACCCCGACCACTTCGAGTCCATCAAGGACCAGCCCACCTACAAGGACGGAGGATACATCGTCACCAATGCGAACTGCTCCTCCACCGGCATCGCGCTGCCCCTTGTAGCTCTTGACAAGGCTTTCGGCCTCAAGCAGGTGTTCGTCTCCACCTATCAGGCCCTCTCCGGCGCTGGATACCCCGGTGTCCCCTCGCTGGACGCGGTCGGGAACGTCGTCCCCTTCATCAGCCACGAGGAGGAGAAGATGGAGAGCGAGCTCGCGAAGATGCTCGGAACCTACTCCGACAAGCGCTTCAACTACGCCGGATTCAAGGTCATGGCCAACTGCGCCAGGGTCCCCGTCGTCGACGGACACCTCGAGTCCCTCGTCCTGGACCTGGAGGCCCAGCCCACCCTTGAGGAGATGTCCAAGGCCCTCTCCGAGTTCCGCGGCGAGCCCCAGAAGTTCGGACTCCCATCCGCTCCCGACCAGCCTGTCATCGTCAGGCCCGAGGAGAACAGGCCCCAGCCCGCCTTCGACGCCATGGCCGGAACCCCCGCCCGCGCAAGGGGAATGGCCTCCACCGTCGGAAGGCTCAGGCAGAGCAACGGGTACTACAAGGCCTTCGTAATGTCCCACAACACCCTCAGGGGCGGTGCGGGAGGCTCCGTTCTCAACGCGGAGCTCGCAAAGGCCAAGGGAATCCTCTGAAATCATTTCCGGGGTCTTCGCCCCGGTCTTTTCCCATCGCTGTTAAAAATCTCGAAGTAACGTGAGGCTCCTTGCGCGATGCTCAAGACCGTGCCAGGCATCCGGGCATACATTTTCGACCCGGAAGCGATGTATTGCGCGAGGATGTCCCGACGGAGCCCGACGAGAAGTTCGTTGCAGTCACAGAGCGATCTTGTCCAGGACGAACCCGTTGAAATCCCCGTTCTCCAGGGACCTGTACGAGACCTTTCCGAAGAGGGTCTGCGGGAAGGAGTCCAGGAACTCGAACTCGCGAGGCACGGCGTAGGTGGGGATCATCTCGGCGAGGCGGGCTCTGATGTGGTCGAGGGTGTCCACGGACTTCTCCACTCCGTCCTTCAGGATGATGAACGCCTTCACGCTGGCCACGCGGATGCCGTCGGGTATTCCGACGACGCAGGAGGCCTTGACCCTGGGGTCGGAATCCAGGCATCTCTCCAGCTCGCTGGGATAGACGTTGTATCCGGAGGTGATTATGATGCGCTTGAGCCTCCTCTCGAAGATGAGCGAGCCGTCTTCGTTGATCCTTCCTACGTCTCCGGTGTGGAGCCAGACCTTTCCGTCGCTGTGTCTGCGAAGGACCTTGGCGGTCTCCTCGGGCTGGTTCAGGTACCCTTTCATGACGACGGGGCCCCTGACGCAGACCTCTCCCTCTCCGTTCTCGGAGGGCTGCCCCTCGATGGGCATGATGCATATCTCGCATCCGGGCAGAGGGGTTCCGACGCTGTTCTCGCGCTCCTCGTTCTCCGGGGTGATGGTGACCGCGGAGAGGCACTCGGTGCATCCGTATCCGATCCTGATCCTCGTCTTGCACCCGTGCTCGGCCAGCACGCGGTCGACGTTGCGCTTCATGCTGGGGGGCATGGCGTCCCCGCCGCAGAACAGGCCGGCGAGGAAGGACAGGTCTATCCCGTCGGGGATCCCTCTCTCGAGTATCTTCTCGAAAACGGTGGGCACCCCGAAGATGACGCTGGGGCGCTCCATGAAAAGGACTTTGGCCACGGACTCGGGGGTGAAGCGCGGTATCAGGACGGCCTCGATCCTTTGGGTCACGGGCAGGTGGACTCCGGTGCACAGGCCGAAGCCGTGGAACAGCGGCAGGACGGAGAGCATCTTCTGGCCGTTCTCGTCCAGGCCGGACGCGACCTTCATCCCAATCGCGGACGCGTTGAACGTGACGCTCGAGATGACGGCTCCCTTGCTGGTCCCGGTGGTGCCTCCGGTGTAGAGGATGGCGGCAGGGTCCTCCGGGGAGCAGACGCGCTCGTAGGGCGCCGCTTCATGCCTCTTCGAAATGAAATCGTTCCAGTTGACAGTCTTGGGTATGTCGCCGTTCTCCCCCGGGGCCGGCACGAGCACTACGCTGCAGCGCATCCCCTGAGGGATCGACTGGAGGAACCTGAGGGCGCAGACGCCGTTGACGAAGGCGACCTTGCATCTGTTGTCCTTCAGGCACTTGGATATGTCCTCCTTAGAGGAGAGCGGATGGACCATAACGGCGACCGCTCCGATCCTGTTTGCCGCATACAGCGCTATGACCGCTTCAGGGCAGTTGTGGAGGCCTACGACGACCGCATCGCCATTCTCGACTCCGCTGTCCGAAAGCAACCCGGAGACGGAATCTACCATGTCGAGAAGCTCTCCGTAGCTCATCCTTTTCCCAAGGTAGGAAAGCGCGGGGCTCCCTGGCTTCTCGGTGGCTGCCTCCCTGAGAATCTCGTAAATCGTGAGTTTAGGGACCTCGAAGGACTGTTCTGGCATCTCTGTCCCCATTTACGCATCTTGTAATTATAAATATCTGTCCTTGGCCGACAACAGACTTATTTATGTGCCTATTATACGAACCGACAGTCGGAGCATTCCTATGACGCTTAGATTCGGAGTCCCAAACAAAGGAAGGTTGAACGAGAAGACCATCGAGCTCCTGGTGAACGCAGGCATCGAGCTCGGAG
>JAEEGK010008931.1_pt1 | contig 23546 bp, 22 predicted proteins | sample 8958771 | NCBI WGS metagenome assembly JAEEGK01 (sample SAMN16246547, study PRJNA631951) | gut metagenome | biome: gut microbiome; feature: rumen; material: SC-attached | host: Bos | place: Iran: Karaj | collected 2018-10
TGACGCACGCGCCAAGGAAGGCAAGAAGGGCGGCTACACCCGCATCACCAAGCTCGGACCGCGCCGCGGCGACGCAGCCGAAATGGTCGTTTTAGAGCTTGTCTAAGCAAAGCGCAACGCAGGGAGTCGAGCAATCGGCTCCTTTTTCTGTTGTATTTAGCGGTTCTCCGTCGTTTCCGCTTGCAATATCCGATACGGCATGCTATAGTGTAATCGAAAAGGAATGATTCGGGAAAGGGGAATGGGACATGAAACATCGAACGGGGAAAATGCTGCTGATGGTTCTGGCAATGCTGTTTCTGGTCGGTTCCTTCGGATGCAAATCGGAAGATACGGATCTCAAGGAGACGGTCACGCAGCTGATGAACGAGCGCAATTCGCTGCAGAAAAGGCTGGACGATGCGAATGACAGGCTCACCGCAATGGAAATCGATCTGAACAAGACGAAAGCGGATGCCGAGGCTGCGCATACGGAGCTGGAACAGCTCAAGTCCGCGCCCACGCCGGAGCCGGTCGTTGTGACCGAAACCAAGACCGAAATACAGGAAGTCTCTGCAGAATACGCATACGGCGTCGACTGCACCGTGAACGGACAGGCGTTCACGAAGCTGAACGGCGAAACGAAGGTGACGTGTGTTCCCAACGCGATCGAGGGCTTTGTCTTTGACCACTGGGAGCTGGACGGCGTTGCGCAGGACGTTACGGCGGACAAACTGGAGCTGACGCTTTCCAGAATGACCGTCGTCCGCGCCGTCTTCCATGAGCGGCATACGGTCAAGTGCATCAACTGCCACTTCCAGTTCCTCAACGACAAGCGCAACGCGGCCGGCGAAAAGTTCACGGAGTTCGATTTTGAAGAGCCGTACAAGAATCCGGCCACGAAGAAGCAGGAGGAGGGCGGCCTGATCGATTTCTACATCTTTGCGGATGTTCCGAAGAAGAAGGAGATCGATTACTGGCTGATCAACGGCGTCAAGTATCAGTTTCCGAACAATGTCGTGAAGTTCCGTGTGGAGGACCTGGACGAAGCGACGGTATATGAGGTCGTGTTCAAGGGCCAGGGCAGGACGACGGACAGCAAGCCCTATTACACGGTCACCTGCTATAACTGCACCTTCTCGGGCGGCGGATACAACAACGCGACGAGCGGTAAGGTCCCGGCAGGAACGCAGATCAAGTTCACGGGCAAATCAAGCTCGAGCGAGGCCGACTTCTGGGGTTCGCCGTCCAGTGTGGAACGCCACTTCGACAAGCAGACCTCCATGTCGGGCAAGCAGTATGTACACAGCTACAGCTACACGGTCAACAGCGACGTCGAGGTGCATTACAACCCGGTCGTCAACTGAACAACAGCAAAGCGAAGGAGCTGCCGTTCGGCAGCTCCTTTTGTGTTATTGTATGGCCTGTATCACCAGGCTGCACAGCGTTTCGACCGGCAGCGTGCCGTCGAGCTCCAGAAGCGGACAGGGCAGCGTGCGCTGCCAGTCGTCGTGGTTCTTCTGACAGCGGCCGACGGTGTTCGCGTCGTAGGCCGCGGCCCATTCGAGAAACGCGCGGCTCTGCTCGTACATGTCGCCGCCGGGCAGGATCCGGTCGCCGCAGCGTTCGTATTCGCGCTTTCTGAGCCGGTCCATGCGCGCGTCGTGCGGCACGGAAAGCCGCACGGCAAGCGTGAACAGCGGGATGAACACGTCGCCCCAGCCGATCAGCGAGCCGGACAGCACAACGTTGTCCGCGGCGTCGATGTCGCGCTGCATCAGGACGATGCGCTCCGGGACCGGACGCTTCAAAGTATACGGCGTGTCCCCGGGCAGCCAGTAGTACGCGTCCGTGTCCATCCAAAGAAAGCCGGTCCTTTCGGAGACGGCTTTTGCAAGTGTGGACGTGCCGGAACCGGACGCGCCGAAGATGTGGATGACGTGCTTCATCAGACAGGTTTGGCGGGGACGACCATCAGCGCAAGCCCGAACAGGATCAGAAGCGAGGTCACGTCGACGATCGTGGTGATGAACGGACCGGCCATGACCGCCGGGTCGAAGCCGATCTTCTTCGCAAGGATCGGCAGCGCGCAGCCGATGAACTTCGCAAGGAACACGGTGCAGCACAGCGCGATCGAAACGGTGACCGCGACCAGCAGGTACGGCGCGAAACTGTGATCGAAATACTCCGGACCGCTGTAAACGATCGCGTACATCAGCATCATCTTGCCGAAGTTGACGACGGCGAGCGTCGCGCCCGCGAGCAGCGAGATGCGCCATTCCTTGAAGATGACGCGCGGCAGATCCTTGAACTCGATCTCGCCGAGGGAGATGCCGCGGATGATCGTGACGGACGCCTGATTGCCCGCGTTGCCGCCGGTGTCCATCAGCATCGGGATGCACGCAAGGAGCATTGCGCTGATAAAGGGCAGGAACTGCTCGCTCATCAGGTTGCTGAAGTGGTTGATGACGAGCTCGGTGAAGATCGCGGCGACCATCAAAATGCACAGCCACGGGATGCGGTGGACGTACAGCGCAAGTACGCCGGTCTTCAGGTACGGCTTGTCACTCGGCGTGATTGCCGCCATCTTTTCGATATCCTCGGTGGCCTCTTCCTGCAGGACGTCGATCGCGTCGTCGACCGTGACGATACCGACGAGGCGGTTTTCACCGTCCACGACCGGCATAGCCAGAAGGTCGTATTTCGAAAGCATCTGCGCCACGGTCTCCTGATCGTCCATCGTCCTGCAGCTGATGACGTTGGTCTCGGCGAGATCGCCGATCGTCATCTCCGGCTGGGACAGGATCAGGCGGCGGATCGTGACGTAGCCGTACAGGGTACGGTCCGCACGCGTGACGTAGCAGATGTTGATCGTCTCCTTGTCGATGCCGGTGCGGCGGATCGTCTTGATCGCGTCCTCGACGGTGAGGTTCGGGCGCAGCTCGACGTATTCCGTCGTCATCATGCTGCCCGCCGAATCGTCGGGGTACTTCAGAAGCTCGTTGATCAGCTTGCGCGTGTCGGGATCGGCCTGCGCAAGAATTCTCTTGACCACGTTCGCCGGCATTTCTTCCACGATGTCGACGGCGTCGTCGATGTACAGCTCGTCGATGACCTCCTTGAGCTCGCTGTCGGAAAAGCCCTTGATCAGCATTTCCTGCGAGTCGCTGTCCATTTCGACGAACGTGTCCGCCGCAAGCTCCTTCGGGAGCAGGCGGAACAGCCGCGGCAGCATTTCGGGCTCGAGGTCCTCGAACAGCGCGGCGATGTCCGCTGCGTTCATCGTCACGAGGATGTCGCGCAGCGTTCCGTATTTTTTGGATTCGATCAGTGAAGTGATCGCGGTAGCTAAATTTGCCATACAGTCTTCCTCCTTTTTGTCAGAATAGGAGCAAGACCCGCGTCTATGGGATCAGCAAAGGGTCGGCCGCCATAAGGGCACGTCCGAAGCGGTTCCGCATAAAAGCGGGCTTGCGGTGCCGGTACTACTGCCTGCATCCATGACAGCCACCCCCTTTTTCATGAAGAATGAAGGAATGAAGAAAGACCTCATATCCCTGACAAAATAATTTTATTCCGTTCGGCGGGCATTGTCAACGAAAAGTTGGCCGAAACCGCACGATTTTTCCGGACTTGCATTTTTCGGACGCTTGTGGTATCATGTGCGGACGCGAAGGAGGAAGGGCAAATGGATGCGATCGCAAGGCTGTGGCCGCTGTGGGCGGCGCTGGGCGTGATGAATCTTGTCACGTTCATCGTTTACGCATACGACAAGCACATTGCAAGGCAGAACAAAGGCAAGCGCCGCGTGCCGGAGCGTACGCTGCTGCTTCTGGCGTTTCTCGGCGGCGCGTACGGCGCGCTCCTGGGCATGCTCTTGTGCCGGCACAAGACGAAGCACACGCGTTTTCTCGTGCTGGTGCCGCTTTTTGCGATCCTCTGGACGCTCGGACTCGGCGCGTTGATCGCATATTTGCTCGGGATTTTTTAAGATTTGAGAATTATTCTTGATTCTGTTACATTTCCGACGCATTTCAACGGTATAATGAAGATACTCTGAGAATGGACGACTGTGTCCCGACCGGAGGAAAAGGAGGAACAAATGATGAAAAAGAGATTCGGCATCGTGATTGCCGTTCTGTTATGCGCAATGCTGCCGCTGACGGCGCTTGCGGAGGGAGAGGATACGGCTCTGCCCGAACTGACCGAGGAGACGCCCGCGCCCGCGGACGCGGTGGAGATCACCCCCGCGGGAGACAGCGACGCGTATAAGGACATGCTGATGGACTCGTTCGACAAGACGCTGCTCGGCGAGAACGAAAGCATCAAAACGCAGCTCAGGAACATCCTGCGCAGCGACGAGATCGTCGTTACGGCCGACAATTACCGCAACATCGTGCGCCGCGTCAAAGAGACGATCGAGACGCAGCAGCTTTCGGAGGGCGCCGCGCTCGACAGCTACACCGATGAAGACTTCGAGGTTGCGGCAGGCCTCGTTGAGTACATCTGCACCGAGCTCGGTCTGGACTACTCGATCGATCCGAGCAACGATTCGCAGAACGAATACGCGCGGGTCATCACGATCAAAAAGAACGGAAAGCTTCTGGGCCGCATCAACAGCGACGCCAAGACCGACGTCGGCGACCGGCCGTCGATCGGCTGGCTCATCGGCGGCGGGATCTTCATCGGCGCGGCTGCGGTGTTTGCCGCGGTCCTCATCGTCTGCACCGTCCGGAAGAAGAAAGAGGCGGCGTAAGGTATGGAAGCACGCGCAAGGACCGGTTCTCCGGTCGGAAGGGGCTTCGCGCTTCTGATTCCGTTTCTGCTGTTCTTTGCAGGCGTGTTCTGCGTGAGCATGTACCTGTTTCAGTCGGTGGTCGAGGAGACCGCCTATTTCAGCCTGCTCGTCGGCGACAGCGCCCCGCGTGAGATCACGGATGAGGACACCGGCTTTGCGCCCGCAGCGCGGCCGAATGTCCTTACGGCGATCCCGTCGATCCGCTACGGCAAGCAGTTTGCCCGCCTGAACGTCACCTGGGACGGCGGCGGATGGGATATCCGCAACGTGCCGGTGTTTCTGGGCTCGGACAAGAAGCTGTTGAAGAAGGGCGCGGGCATGTCGTTCGGTTCGTCGTTCCCCGGCGAGGGCGGCTGCACGATCCTCTCGGCGCACGTCACACGCGACTTTGCGCAGCTGGAGGACACGCCGGTCGGCGCGACCGTATCCCTTGAGACGAGCTACGGGCCGTATACCTATCGCGTGGAGGAAAAGAAGACCGCAAACGGCACCGATCGCTGGTACATGGACGCGGGGCAGGACGCGGACCTCGTGCTGTATACCTGCTACCCGCGCGATAACGGCGGCGCGCGCCGCACCGAGCGCTGCGTGCTGCTGTGCAGACTGATCGACGGAGCGGAGGTGCGCAGATGAAGGTACTGAAGGGCATCGGAACGGCGCTGATCCTGGCCGTTCTCATTGCGTCCGTCGCACTGACGCTTGTCTCCGGGGCGGTCCGGTTCATGACCGTCAATCCGTGGTATCTGAAAACATTTGTCCCGACCGGCAGCTACTGCGCGGACATGCGCGAACGGCTCGGCGACGATCTGGACCACATCGCGCTGCTGTACGGGCTGGAGGAGGGCGCGCTCTCCGAGGTCGTCACGGACGATGCGATCAAGGCCTATACGGGCACGATGATCGACGCGCTGCTTGCCGAGGACGCGACGGCGCCGCTTGCGCTGCCCGCGTTCCCGAAGGAGGGCTTTGCCGACTGGATGCACACGCACACGGGATACAGCGAGCAGGGCGTATCTGATTTTTCAGAGGACTGCGCGCAGGCGGTGACGGAGGATCTCGGCGCGATCAACACGACGCTGATCATTGAGCCGTTCCTCGCGTTCCGCGATCATACGTTCACGCGGGCGTCGCTGATCCTGTTCATCGCAGGTCTGCTGCTGGTGATCCTCATGCTCGTTTTCCTGAAGCTGATGTATCTGGGCAAATCGAAGCGCACGGGCTCCGTCCTGATCTGGGGCGGCTGCTTCATGGGCGTGACGGTCGTGTTCGTCCCGGTGATGCAGTTTTTGCTGTTCGACTACATCGGACGCCTGAACATCTCGGTCTCGGCGTTCCGCACGGCCCTGACCGGCTTTTTGAACACGGTCCTGTACGGCTGGTTCTTCATCCTGCTCGGGCTGGAGGTTCTCTCGTTCATTCTGCTGCTGGTCGCGATCACCCGCTGGAGCGGACAGAAGCGCAAACGGAAAGCCGCCAAAAACGAATAAGCAAACAAACCGTCCGGTTCCCCGGACGGTTTTGCGTTCTTTGCACGTCAGAATACGAGCGAATCCACGTGCGAAAGCAGCTCGCACAGGCGGTGCTGATACCATTCGATCTCCTTGCGGCCCTCTTCGGTGTCGTAGCCGTTTCTGCGGATGCGGCGGCGCAGCAGGCGCATGTAGCCGACGGTCGCCGCCTTGTCCTCGACGTCGCGGATGACGGCCTCGTCGGTCGTGCCGAGGTACAGCTCGAGCGAGCGCCTCCAGAAGCGGACGGCGGTCTCGTGGTCGATGCCGAGGAAGTTTTTGATGATCTCGTGATCCAGCTCGGAAAAGCCGATGTAGGCGTTGTACATGGACGCCAGCTCGAACACGGGATGGCCGTGGCTTAACGTGTCCATGTCGAGGATCAGGTTTTCATCGCCCTGCCGCGTGATGTTCTTGATGTGGTAGTCGCCGTGGAGCATATGGTTGTCCTCCGGCACGGCCGCAATGAGCGCGTACAGCTTTTTGAACCGGTCGACCGGCAGATGGCCCTTGAGATCGTCCGCCCAGCCGAGCGCGATCCCGCGCATCGACGGCATGGAATCCGGCTTGACCACGGTGCCGTGGATGATCTTCAACAGCTCGATGCTCATCTTTGCGACGGTCTCAAGCGGCATCACGCTGCGGATCAGCAGCTTTGCGAAGTTCGTTGCGTTCAACAGTTCGAACACGGAGCCGTAGCCGCCGCCCTTGATGCGCACGACAAGGTAGGGGATGGCGGTCGGCACGCCGAGCACGAACGCCGTGCGCGCCAGCTCGCGTTCGCGGTGGATCTCCGGCAGCGCGTCCGGATTGCGGTACACCTTGACGACCGTGTCCGGCGAGAGCCGGTAGACCTTGCCGTTCGCGCCCTGTCCGATGACCTCGCAGCCCTCGATCGAGATCTCGCGGTATGCGCGGTGGACCGTCATCATTTCGGTAAAGCCGGTCATTTCGAGAATGTCGTACACCTCGTTGTTGACATGGATCAGCTTCGTGTCCGGAACGGCCTTCTTCACGCGCAGCACCACGCGCAGGCCTGCGCTCGAGATATAGTCCAGCTTTTCGCAGTCGAGAACGATCGCGTCGCAGGGGTTTTTGGCACGGACGGCGTTCAGCTCCGTTTCGATGGCGGCGGCGGAGTTCGAGTCGATCCGGCCTTCGAGAAAAAAGGTCAGCGTTTGGTTGTCGATTGTGTAATCCATGCGGTTATACCTCCCGAAAGACCAGGTTGATGTTGTACTCCAGCTCCCGCCAGGCGTCGGTGTCCCTGAGATCGGACAGCAGCTTCAGAACGCTGCGGTAGTACCACGCGTGCTGCTTCGGGTCCTTTTGATTGAAAACGGACCAGAGCGCGTCGCCCTGCCGGATCCATGCGCGGCGGAAGGAGCGCATGTTGGCAAGCTTGTCGCCGAGCCAGAGGATCTTCACGCCCGGATCGCTTGCGGCCGAAAGCACCTGCAGGGATTCCTCCTTGCGGATGCGCCACGTATCGGTGGGCGGCAGCTCGGCACGCTTGTCCTCGGTTTCGGCTGCGACGAGCGCCGCAACGCGCGGACCGAACGTCCGCTCGATTTCCTCCGAAGTAACATTTGTGTCCTCCACGGTGTCGTGCAGCACGGCGGCGGCGAGGACCTCTTCATCCGAGGTGATCGTCGCACAGATCGTCGCCACCTCCATGGGGTGGAGGATGTAGGGCAGTTCGCCGCCCTTGCGGACCTGTCCCTGATGCACCTGAACGGCAAACGCTATCGCTTTTTCAAATACGGTCATCGGTACCTCTTTCCGCGCATCAAAACGCAGCTTTTTCTTGTATACATTATATACGAATCCGCAGCGTGATGCAAGGGTGCAGTTTGCATTGCGCATTTCCCGAAAAAGCCCGAAAAATCTGAAAAATAGGGCTTGACAAGCGGCGGATCGGTCATTATAATAATCGTGGTTTTAAGCAGAGCGCCCGCTCTCACCTGCCGGCAATCGCGCCGCGTCACGGTATATGGATCGCAACAGCAATCAAAGTGGGTGCATTCTGCGCCCACTATTTTTCTTAGGAGGTGTTTTTTCATCGCTACGCAGGACATGCAGATCAACGAAGAGATCCGCGACCCCGAAGTTCGTCTGATCGACGAGAACGGTCAGCAGCTCGGTATTATGGACGTACGCGCCGCACAGCGTCTGGCGGACGAGCGCGAACTGGACCTTGTCAAGGTTTCAAGCAACGTGCCCCCGACTTGCAAGCTCATGGATTACAGCAAGTACCGCTATGACATGCTGAAACGCGAAAAGGAGCAAAAGCGCAACCAGAAGATCATCGAGATCAAAGAGATCCGCCTTTCCGCCACCATCGACGTGCACGACATGGAGGTCAAGGCAAAGCAGTGTGACAAGTTCCTGCGCAACGGCGACAAGGTGAAGGTGTCCATCCGCTTCCGCGGAAGACAGATCACCAAGGGCGAAATGGGCGAGGACGTTATGGAGAGCTTTTTCGACATGGTGTCCGACGTCGCGGTGAAGGAACGTCCTCCCAAGCAAGAGGGCAGAAACATGTTCATGGTGCTTGCACCCAAAAAGTAATCGAACATATTATCAGGAGGAAGAACAATGCCGAAGATCAAAACCCATCGCGGCGCAGCAAAGCGTTTTTCCGTGACGAAGTCCGGTAAGATCAAGCGCGCCAAGGCTTACAAGAGCCACATTCTCACCAAAAAGTCCACCAAGAGACTCCGCGGTCTGCGTCAGACCGGCTACATTGCCGAGGAAGAACAGAAGAAAGTCCGCGAGCTGATTCCGTATAAGTAAGGAGGAAACAAACCATGGCAAGAATTAAGAGAGCAGTCAACGCCGTTAAGAAACGCCGCAAGGTCCTCCGCCTCGCAAAGGGCTACTACGGAGCAAAGAGCAAGCAGTATCGCGCCGCTTCCCAGCAGGTCATGAAGTCGATGGCATATGCCTACGTCGGCAGAAAGCTCAAGAAGCGTGAGTACCGCAAGCTGTGGATCGCCCGTATCAACGCAGGCGCCCGCATGAACGGCACCACCTACAGCCGCCTCATCAACGGCCTGAAGCTCGCCAACGTCGACATCAACCGCAAGGTCCTTGCCGACCTCGCGATCACCGACATAAACGCGTTTGCGAATCTCTGCGAGATCGCAAAGGCGGCAAGAAACGACTGACAGAAAAAGGACGTCCGAAGCAAAACGGACGTCCTTTCTCATATATGTTAAGGGATGTTCGGACCCGGATTCCGGGTTTTGAACATCCCTTTTTGCATTCGTTCTTCCTGCGTTCAGTTCAGCAGCGCATACTGCGAATTGTAGATCTCCGCGTAAAAGCCGTTCTTCGCCAGCAGCTCCCTGTGTGTGCCCTGCTCCACGATCGAGCCGTTGTTGACGACAAGGATCGTGTCCGCGTCGACGATCGTCGAAAGCCGGTGCGCGATGACGAAGCTCGTGCGATCGCGCATCAGATCGTCCATCGTCCTCTGGATCAGGATCTCGGTGCGCGTGTCCACGTTTGAAGTCGCCTCGTCGAGGATCAGGATCGGGCGGTTGGCAAGATACGCGCGCGCGATCGTCAGAAGCTGCTTCTGTCCGCCGGAGATGTTGGTCGTCTCCTCGTTGATGACGGTGTCGTAGCCCTTCGGCAGCGAGCGGATGAAGCGGTCGATGTGCGCGCGCTTCGCGGCCTCATGCACCTCGTGCTCGGTCGCGTCGGGCCGGCCGTAGGCGATGTTGTCGTAGATCGTGCCGCTGAACAGCCACGTATCCTGCAGAACCATCGAGAACACGCTGCGCAGCGCGTTTCTGGGCATTTTCATGACGTCCTTGCCGTCGACGAAGATCCTGCCGCCGTCGACGTCGTAGAAGCGCATCAGAAGGTTCACGATCGTGGTCTTGCCGCCGCCGGTCGGGCCGACGATGGCGACCTTTTCGCCCGCGTGCACGTCGATCGTGAGGTCCTTGATCAGCGGCTGCTTCGGATCGTAGGAGAAATCAACGTGCTCGAACTGCACGTTGCCCTCGCCCTTCGGCGCGGTCTCTTCCGTCGCTTCGGTCATTTCTTCCTCGTCGAGCATCTTATAGACGCGCTCGGCGGATGCGATCGTGTTCTGCAGCATCGAAAAGCCCTGTGCAATGCTCTCAAGCGGTCCCGCAAACATGCGGGCATAGAGCACGAACGCAACGATGGTGCCGATGCTCATGCCGAACCACCCGTTGGCGACGAACACGCCTCCTAAGATGCAGATCGCGATGTAGGCGATGTTGTTGGTCAGCGCCACGATCGGCTGCACGATCGACGAAAGGAACGTGCCCTTGCGCGCCGCGTCGCGCATCTCGCCGCACAGCGCCGCCTGCCGCTCGCGCTGACGGCTTTCCAGGTGGAACGCCTTGACCGTGTCGAAGCCGGAGAACGTCTCCTCGGTCAGCGCGTACAGCTCGCCGTTCTTCTTGCGCACCGTCGCGTAGTACTTTTCGCTCTTGCCCGCGATCTTTGCGGACAGGATCAGCGACAGCGGCACGAACACGATGACTGCGCAGGCGAGGATCGGGTTCAGAAGAAAGACCAGCACGATGATGCCGAGCAGCTTCAGCGCGCCGGAGATGACCGTTTCGAGGAAGCTGTGTACCGTCGTGCCCATCATGGACACGTCGTCGGTCATGCGCGAGATGATCTCGCCGTTCGGCGTCCGGTCGACGTAGCGCACCGGCAGACGGCGGATCTTGTCGCTCATGCGGATGCGGATCGCGCAGGTAAAGTGCTTCGACACGACGTTGTTCATGATCAGCATCTCGGCGATCATGGCAAGCGAGCTTCCCGCATACGCGGCTGCCAGCAGCAGGCATTCAAGCCCGAACGCATGGTTGTCGAGCACGGCCTCCTGATGAAGGTGCGCAGGCTCCCAGTAGTTATAGAGCCGGTCGGACAGCGCGCGCAGGATCTCCGGCGTCACGAGCGACAGCGCGACGGAAACGAGGCTGATGAACGCGCCGAGCACGAGCCAGCCCGCGATCGGCTTTGTGTCCTTCAGAATGCGGAAGACGACCTTGGCGGAGGACGCATTTTTCTGCTTCTTCATACGGCGTCACCTCCCAGCTGCGAACGCACGATCTCGCGATAGACCGTGCACGATTGCAAAAGCTCCGCGTGCGTGCCGCTGCCGACGATGTTGCCCTGCTCGATGACAAAGATGACGTCGCAGCGCATCGCGGTCGCCGCGCGCTGTGTGATGATGATCTGCGATTTGCCCGCAAGGCGGCGGTTCAGGGCTTTGCGCAGCTTGCTCTCGGTGAGGTAGTCGAGCGCCGAAAAGCTGTCGTCAAAGACGTACACCGACGCGGGCTTCAGAATCGTCCGCGCGATGCTGATGCGCTGCTTCTGTCCGCCGGAAATGTTCGCGCCGGACTGGGCGAGGCGATATTGCAGCCCCTCCTCGTGCGATTGCAGAAACTCCGTCATCTGCGCGACGTCCAGCGCGGCCTTCACGTCGTCCTCGCTTGCGTCGGGATTGCCCATGCGCACGTTGTCAAAGAGCGTCCCCTCGAACACCATGCCCTTCTGCAGCGCGGCGGACACATTGTCGCGCACACAGCCGCGTCCGAGCGTTTCGTACGGCTTGCCGTCGAGCGAAATGCTGCCCTCGGTCGGCGGATAGAAATCAAGCAGAAGCTTCAGAAGCGTCGATTTGCCGCTGCCGGTGCCGCCGATGATCGCCGCCGTCTGTCCGGCCTTCACCGTAAGGCTGACGCCGGAAAGCGTTTTCAGTTCGCTGTCCGGGTACGCAAACCCGACGTTTTCAAGCACCAGATCGCCGCCGAGGATCGTGCCGTCGCCCGTTTCCACGGGCTCGTCCGGCAGCGCCAGCACCTCGGTCACGCGGTTGATGCAGACCTTGAGGTGCGGCAGGAACACGACCGTCCAGCTGAGCATCATGACACCGTTCAGGATCAGCGCGACGTACTGCACGGTGGCGATGATGCCGCCCGCCGTGAGCCCCGCCTCCATCAGCGCGGGATTCTGCAGCCGGCTTGCGCCGACCAGCAGCATCACGACGGTCGCCATGTTCAGCGCCAGCATGCACAGCGGGTTCACGTAGCCCGCGCGGACGTTGGCGCGGATGATGTACTTCGCCATCTCCTCGGTCGCGTGCGCGATCCGTCCGTGCTCGTGCGCCTCCTTGTCGAACGCGCGGATGACGCGGATGCCGGACAGCCGTTCGCGCATCAGGCGGTTCTGTTCGTCGATGTATTCGTCGGACAGCTTCCACAGCTTATCGAGGTGCCGCACGATCGGGAACAGGATCAGAAACGCGACCGGCGTTGCAAGCAGCAGGATCAGCGCAAGCACGCGGTCGGAAAGCAGCGCGAACAGCACGCCGCCCGCGATCAGGATCGGCACGACCACCACGACGTTGACGAACATGGACGACGCCATCGAGATTGTCGACACGTCGTGCGTCGAGCGCGTCAGAAGGCCGGACGTTCCGATCCTGGAGAAATCCTCAAAGCCGAGCCCAGACGCCTTATGGAAGATCCCGCGCGTCAGATCGTGCGAAAAGCCCGCCGAGATTTTCGCGTTGATCGCGTTCGTCCACAGCGCGCACAGCATCGACATGATCGCAAGCCCCAGCATCAGCGCGCCGAGCTTCAGGATCACGCCCATGTTGTTCGTCGCAATGCCTTCGTCGACGATCCGGCTCATCAGGTAGGGCAGGAACATGCCCTCCAGCGTCCATACAAGGCACAGCACGGCGGTCAGGATCAGAGGTCCTTTATACGGTTTCAGAAACGGAAAGATCTTTTTCATGGTTGTATCCTAACAGACATGTCCGGGAAAGTCCATAAACCATCGGTTGAGCGGGTTCGTCTGCATCGCTTCCGCGACAGCACTCATAGTATATCAGGAAACGGTGCGGCCCGTCAAGTTCACGGTTTTTCGGTAATCCGACACATTGCCCGGCTTGTGTTCGGCACGCGCGGCAAAATCCTGCGGCGTCCGCCTCTGTCGAAAAAAACGATCGGCAGGCCGTTTGTTCATGGCCGGACTTTTCCGATTCCCGTCAAATAATATATTTTATATTGACAAAATATCGCATACCGTGGTAATATACATAGAACGGAGGTGTAAGTAATGGATGAACTGACCAAACTGATCAAGACGGAGATCAAAAAACAGTTTCGCAGCGTGCGGCAGTTTTCGATGTACATCGGCGTGCCGCAGTCGACGATCGTGACCGCATTGCAGAAGGGGATCGGCGGGACCTCGTTCGAGACGATCATGCAGATCTGCAAGGTGCTGGACATCAAGCCGGTCGAAGGTCAGGACCTCCTGTTCCTGGACGGCGAAAAGCGCGAACTTCTGGAGCGCTTTACGGCGCTGGACGACGACGGCAAGAAGGCCGTGCGTGCCGTGACCGCGATCGAGTATCTCAGGGTCACGGATCCGGACGCGTTCGAGGCGTTCGGCAAAAAGCCCGAGGAAGCATAACCCGAACTATACAAAGAGGGCGTCGGCGCCCTCTTTTGCTATGCGCGTTTTATGCCTGCTCCGCTCTCACGCGGTCCAAAAGCGCAAGATACTGCGTTCTTACCGGCTCCGGCGAGACGATGCGCACCGCGCCGCCCAAGGCCGTGACCCAGCCGAAGAACTGCTCCGACACGGCAACCCGCACGAACGCGCGGAAGCGGTCGCCCTCCGGATGCACGGAGACGCCGGTCCCGAAGCGGTCCACGATCACGCCGATGACGGACGCGTCGCAGTCGAGCACGACGTCCGCTTCCTCGCCCGCGAACATGGAGAAGTTGCGGCTTGTGTATTCGGACATGTCGATCGCGGCGAAGGCGTCCTTGCCCCTGCGCTCCGTGTCGCCGATCGCGATGCGGTTCATCTTGTCGACGCGGTAGTGCTTGATGCGTGCATCCGCCGCGTCGTATGCGATCAGGTAGTAGAACTCGTCGTCCCAGACCAGCGCGAACGGGCTGACGCAGTAGCGCGCGCCGTCCTTGCGCGGGACGCGTTTTTTGTTGAGATCGTACTGCCAGTAGAGGAACGTGATCTCGCGGTCCTCGCCGATCGCGCCGTGGATGGCGTCGATGTTGTAGAACACGGATTCGTTCTCGGTCTTGCCGTGATCGGACACGTAAAGCTGCCGCTTCAGAAGGTCCGCTTCGCTGCGGCTCGACAGGGCGGCGAGCTTCTTGATCAGCCGCCGCGTCTTTTTCGGCGACAGAAACTTTGCCGCCTGCACGCTGTCGACCAGCATCTTGAGCTCCGCCGGCTCGAACGCGCGCGACGCCAGATAATAGCCCTTGCGCTTGCCGACCGCGACCGATTCAATGTCCATGCCGTAGTCCGAGAGCGCCAAAAGGTCGTCCGCGACGCTCTTGCGCTCGGCGGCGATCCCGCGCGATTTCAGCTCGCGGATGAAGTCCGCGACGGTCAGCGGGTGCAGCTCGTCCGTATCGAGCAGCATTTCGCGGATCACCAGGATCTTGCATTTCTGATTCTCGTGTTTCATATGGTCCTCCGTTCCAAAACCGTTCCGTTTCGATTGCCTGTCAGTACGCCGTGTTCGACGGCGGTGACGCCGTTGATGAGCACCGTGTCGATCCCCTCGCAAAGCCGGGCGGGATCCCGAAACGTCGCCCGCTCGTGCACGCGGTCCGGATCGAAGAGCAGCAGATCCGCGTCCGCGCCGATCGCAATGCGTCCCTTGTTTTTGAGCCCGTACCGGTCGGCGGGCATGCGCGTCATCTTCCGGATCGCCTCCGCAAGCGGCAGCGTTCTGCGTTCGCGCACAAACCGCTCCAGAACGTGTACGCAGGTTCCGCAAACGCGCGGGTGCGGGATGCCGTTTTCGGGGTACGTCGCGTCCGAAATCACGTACGAAAACGGCGCGCGATAAATCGCCGCGATATCGTCCTCCGACGTGAGCCTGTCGATCATCGTGACCGCACAGCGGTTGCGCGACAACAGTTCGGCGCAGAACCGCCACGGCTCCGCGCCGCCCGCGGCCTCAGCGACGGTTTTTCCGATATAGATTCGGTCCTCCGGGCGTTTGACCGAGGAGATCTCGATGTTCTCCCAGCCGATCAGCATGGCGTAGTTGTCGTAATCCGTGCCGTGTTCGAGGCGGTCTTTGAGCACGCGCTGCGCGTCCGCATCGGCAAGCCGCGCCGCGATCGCTTCCGTGCCGCCCTCCAGAAATTCCGGCGGCAGAACGTGAAGAAGCTGTGTGCTGCCCGCGGTGTACGGGTACGCGTCGCACTGCACGTCGAGCCCGTCCTCGCGCGCCGTCCGGATCTTTTCAAGCGCGTCATAGATCAGCGCGCCCCACCGCTTGCGCCCGACCGCCTTCAGATGGCTGATCTGCAAGGGGACGCGAAGCGCCCTGCAAAGCGCAAGCGCCTCGTCGATCGAATCGAGCAGGTTCATGGATTCCGAGCGCATATGCACCGACAGCGTGACGTTCGTATTGCGGATCGGTTCGAGCGCGCGGATGAGGCCCGCCGTGTCGAAAAAGCATTCCGGCGCGTAGCCGAGCCCGAGCGACACGCCGAGCGCGCCTTCGGACAGCGTGCGACTGAGAAGCGCATGGATCGCGCGGTACTCGCCGTCGGAAAGCTCCTTTTGAAAGCCCGCGACGGCGGCGCGGACCGTGCCGAGCCCAACGAGCATGCCCGCGTGAAGAGGCAGGGGACGGGCGGAAAGCGCGTTCAGATAATCCGCAAGGCGTTCGACGTGCATGCTGTCCAGACGTCCCGTGACCGGATAGAGATAGGCCGCGATCGCGTCCGCGTGCGGACCGGACACCGGCGCGGCGCTCATGCCGCAGTTGCCGTTGACGATCGTCGTAAGGCCCTGGCTGAGCTCCGCTTTTCCGAAGCCCTCGCGCAAAATCGCCGTATCCGCGTGGCGGTGCGCGTCAATAAAGCCCGGCGTAACGGCTCTGCCTGCCGCGTCGGTCATATGCTTTGCGTTCGATGCCGAAAGATCGCCGATCGCGGCGATCGTTTTGCCGGTGATCCCGACGTCGGCGCAATACGGCTCCGTGCCGCTGCCGTCATAAATCTGTCCGTTTCGGATGATGCGATCAAAGTCCATGGGTGCTTCCTCTTCTGTCATTGTACCACCTTGCCGCCCGTCTTGCAATCCCATAAACGGGAAAACAAAAAAGGAACTGCCGCGACGGCAATCCCTTTTGATTCGCTTCGCGTCCCTTTGCGCAGGGGCGGTACGGTGCGTTCGTTACATTCGGTATCCGAGCGCCTCGGAGATCGCGGCGGCGGCCTTCCGAACCTCGGCGGTCGCCGCGCGGAATTCGTCCGAATCGACGCGGCGGAACATGCCGACAAGTCCGATCGCGTACCGGATCGCGCCGGTGTGGTCGCGGATCGGCGAAGCCGCGCCGCGGATGCCGATCTTAAACTCGCCGTTTTCGATCGCATAGCCGGTTTCACGTACCGTCCGAAGCTCTGTCAGCAGCGTGTCCGCGTCCGCAACCGTGTGCGGTGTGAACGGCTGCGCCTTCGCCTCGAAGATGCGGCGGACGGCGGCGTCCGACTGCCCCGACAGCAGCGCCTTGCCCTGCGCCGTGGCGAACGACGGCAGATGCGCGCCGGTCTCGGACACGATATGAAAGCCGGAATCCGCCTCCGCGTGCAGGAGGACCAGCGCTTCGCCGCGGTCGAGCATCGACAGCGACGCGGATTCGCCGGTGGCTTTCACGAGCCGTTCCATCGGCGCCTTTGCAAGCGAGATGACATTGCGCGTGGAACTCACCGCGCTGCCGTACTCGAACAGGCGCACGCCGAGCGAGAACTTGCCGCTGACGCCGTCCTGTTCAATGAGCCCGCAGCCTCGCATCGACGTCAGAAGCCCGTAGACCGTGCTCTTTGCCCAGCCGGCGGCCTGCGTCAGCTCGCCGAGCGACAGCGGCCGCTTCGCCTCGGTGAGGATGTCCAGAAGCGTACATGCCTTCGCGATCGAGCGGACCGGTTCGGAATGCTTCTCCGTCATACGGATGCGTTCGGGTCGTACTGGAAGGTCTGCATCAGCTCCAGCTTGAACAGGTTTGCCTTGTGCTTGCGGTCGATCAGCGCCTTCGTCTCCGGATCGTCGATCTCGCCGGTGCGGATGTAGCGGTCGAGCACGGCGTAGGTGAAGCCGAGGTTGTCCTCGTCGGTCTTGCCGCAGAGTCCGTCGCTCGGGACCTTGTGTACAAACATGTCGGGAAGCCCCAGATACGTTCCCATCTCCTTGACCTCGGCGACGGTCAGCTTGCCGAGCGGGCACACGTCGCCCACGGAATCGCCGTAGCGCGTGGAATAGCCGACCCAGTCCTCACTGAGGTTGCACGTATTGATCACGCGGCCGTTATACGACTGCGAGACCGCGTACAGCGTGCTCATGCGGATGCGCGGCGCAAGGTTGATGTAGGACTGGTTGGAAAGCTCCACGCCCGCCGCTTTCGCCGCGTTCACGACGCCGTCGTACGCGTCCTTGATGTTGACGACGTACGAGCGGATGCCGAGGTGCTTCACAAGCGCTTCGGAAACGTTGATGTCGTACTGCTCGCCGTTCGGCATCAGAACGCCGATGACGCGGTCCGCGCCGAGCGCGCGAACGCACAGCGCCGCGGTGACCGAGCTGTCCTTGCCGCCGGAGATGCCGATCACGGCGTTGCAGCCGGGGCCGTTTTCATCGAACCAGTCGTTGAGCCATTTGACGAGATCGTCGGTGACCTTTGCTACGTTGAATGCCATATCTGTTCCTCCTTTTTATACGGTGCGCAGCCGGATATTCTTTTCCGCAAGGACGGCGAGAATGCGGTCGATATACGCCTGCACCTCGGCCTTCTGGAGCGTCTTGACCGGCGACACGAACGAGAGCCGGATCGTCATGCTCTTGACGTCCGCTTCGTAGATATCGACCAGCGAAATGTCCGCGAGCGTTTCGTCGCGATCCGCATAGAACGGGCCGGTGACGTCCGCGAACGTCACGTCCTTATCCACGACGAACGACAGGTCGATGTCGATGCCGGGGAAGCGCGACGCTTCGCGGTAGTGCAGTTCGCCGGGCGCGATCTCGGCAAGCGTGTCCATGTCAAGCTCCAGCGTCACAAGCGACGCCTTCTTGTCGATCTCCGCCGCGACCTCCGGATGCACGGTCGAGATCGTGCCGACGGTCCTGCCGTCTAAAAGGATCGCCGCGGTGTTCGCCGGGTGCTCCCACGCGTTGACCGGCGCGACGCGCTCAAACGTCGGATGCTTGCGGCGCATGTCGAACAGGATCGCCGCGATCATGTCGCGCGCGGAGAGGAACACGGTGCGCTCCTTCTCGTGCGAGAGCAGCGCGACGCCGAGCGTTCTGCGCTCGTTGGCGGTGCCGTCCGGCTTCTGACCCTTGACGGTGCGGCCGATCTCGAACACGCCGAACGCCGGGGCATAGAAGCGGTTTTCCTTCAGAACGGGCAGCAGTGTCTGCATCATCGCCGTGCGCAGGATCGTCGCGTCCGGGTTCATGCCGTTCAGAAGCCGCACGTTGTCGGGCAGCGGGATCTTCAGATCGTTCAGCTTTTTCGCGTCGCACCAGAGGTACGTGTGGACCTCGTGCAGGCCGAAGGTCTTGACCAGCGCGTCCTTCATCGCGGCCTCGTCCGCCTTGACGGTCAGCGGCTTGACCGGGCGCAGCGCGCTCATCGTGGTCTCGATCCTGAAGTTGTCATAGCCGTAGATGCGCGTGATCTCCTCGATGACGTCCGCCGGGATCGTGACGTCCTTGGTGGCGCGCCACGACGGAACCTTCACGTCGAACACGGAGTTGTCCTCCTTGACGACGAAGCCCAGCCGCGTCAGCGTGTCGTTGATCTGCGCGTCGGCGATGTCGATGCCCGTATAGCGGTCGACGAACGCCTTGTCGAAGTGCAGCTCGATCTGCGGATAGTGATACTGCCAGCAGTCGGTATAGCGGCTCACAACCTTCGCCTCCGGGTCGATCGCAAGAAGCAGCTTTAAGAATCTGCCCGCGGCGACCTTGCAAAGCTCGGGATCGAGCGTCTTTTCATAGCGCATGCTCGCGTCGGTGCGAAGGCCGATGCGGCTCGACGTCTTGCGCACCGAGACCGCCGAGAACGTCGCGCATTCGAGCGTGACCGAATCGGTGTCGGCGACGATCTCGCTGTTCAGACCGCCCATGACGCCCGCGACCGCGACGGGCTTGCCGTCGCTCGTGATCATCAGCGTTTCGGGGTCGATCTTCCGCTCGGTGTCGTCAAGCGTCTTGAACGTGAACGGCTCGGGGAAGCGCTGTACGCCGATCGTGCCGACCATGCGCGAATCGAACGCGTGCGTCGGCTGTCCGAGCTCGAGCATGACGTAGTTGGTCAGATCGGCTAAAAGCGAGATCGCGCGCATGCCGCAGTAATAGAGGCGGATCTGCATGTCGATCGGGCTGACCTTCTTTTGAATACGGTCGGCGCGGATCGCGGAATAGCGATAACACAGCTCCGGATCGATGAAGCCGAGCGGGACCGGATCGAGCGCGTCGTACGCGGAAAGATCGTCGAGCGCCAGAGGCTTCAGCGGCCGCTTCGCGATCGCGGAGAACTCGCGCGCGATGCCGTAATGGCCCCACAGGTCGGGACGGTTCGTCAGCGACTTGTTGTCCACCTCGAACACGACGTCGTCGAACGCGTACAGCTCCTTGACGGGCCGTCCGAGCGGCGCGTCCTCCGGCAGCTCTAAGAGTCCGCTCGACGAGTCCGCAATGCCGAGCTCCGCCGCCGAGCAGCACATGCCGCGGGACACGACGCCCGCGATCGTGGCTTCGCCGATCGTCATGCCCTTGACCGACGCGCCGAACGGCGCAAACGGCACGCGCATACCTACGCGCACATTGGGCGCGCCGCACACGCAGCGGTCGGTATGATCGCCGAGGTCGAGCTCCAAAAGGTGGAGCTTTTTGGAATTGGGATGTTCGTCGACCGCTTTGATCTCGGCAACGACGACGCCGTTGATCTCGGTGCCGAGATGCCAGACGTCCTCCACCTCTGCGGTGGACAGCGTGAAGCGATGGATCAGATCGTCCAGATCGAGTCCGGAAAGATCGACGAATTCCGAGATCCAGTTCATGGAAACTTTCATGGTTCTGCCTCCTTACTTCACGAATTGGTCAAGGGCCTTGAGGTTTCCGCTGTTCAGGTCGCGGATATCCTTGATCCCGTAACGCATCATGGCAAGCCGCGTCAGCCCGAGGCCGAACGCAAAGCCGGTGTACTTTTCGGTGTCGATACCGCCCGCCTTCAGGACGTTCGGGTGGATCATGCCGCAGGGGCACAGCTCGAGCCAGCCGCTGTTCTTGCACGACGGACAGCCCTTGCCGCCGCAGATCGCGCAGGAGATGTCCAGCTCAAAGCCCGGCTCGACGAACGGGAAGAAGCCCGGCCGAAGCCGCACCTTGACGTCGCGCTGAAAGACCTCCGAAAGCATCGTCTTCATGAAGTAGATCAGGTTCGAGATCGAGATGTTCTCGTCGATCATGATGCCCTCCATCTGGAAGAACGTGTTTTCGTGGCAGGCGTCGGTGCTCTCGTTGCGGAAGCAGCGGCCCGGGAAGATCGCGCGAAGCGGCGCGCCGTACTTGCGCATGATCGCGTTCTGCGCGGCGGACGTGTGCGTTTTCAGAAGCTGGCCGTTGGACAGGTAGTACGTGTCCTGCATGTCGCGGGCCGGATGGTGCTTCGGGATGTTCAGCGCCTCGAAGCAGTGGTAATCGTCGACGACCTCGTCGTAATCCTCGATCGTGAAGCCCATCGACGCGAAGATCTGCTCGACCTCGCGCTGGACCAGCGTGATCGGGTGATAGCTGCCCTCCTTGAGCGCGCTCGGAAGGGACAGGTCATAGCGTTCGGTCGCGGCGATCCTGCGCTCCAGCTCCTTTGCGTGCGCTTCCTCGATGCGCTTACGGATGCTCGTTTCGACCTCTTCCTTCAGCGCGTTGACCATTGCGCCGTATTCCTTGCGCTTTTCCGGCGCGATCGCGCCCATATTCTTCAAAAGCCCGGTGACCTCGCCCTTTTTGCCGAGGTAGCGGACGCGCAGCTCCTCGAACGCTTCGGCGGCGTTCGCGCGCTGCAGATTCTCATAGAACTGCTCGCGCAGCTCCTGCATCGTCATGCTCATATCGTCCTCCTTCAAAAAAATAAATCCCATGCAAACGCATGGGACGAAAAAAACCTTTTCCGCGGTACCACCCAAGTTAAGGACAGGGTCCTTCTCTCGATCCCCCGATAACGCGAGGACGCGCCGCCTTTCGGAAATACGGAATGCCGCTGATCCCGTTTCCAAGCGCGGATGCTCCGGTGCTGAACCTTCCCGTCCGTGCCCTGTTCCTCCGCTTTCAGCCGCGGCGGAGGCTCTCTTTCACTGCGTTCGGACGGTACCTGACACCTTCAACGCAAGGGATATTGTATCGCACAAATCCACGTCTGTCAACCGCGGATTTCACACGCCGTCCGCCGCTTCTCCAACATTAGCAGGGCGGCGGCAAGTTCTTCCGCAAGCGCGCGGGAACGGATGTACCGTTCGTCCTCGCGGGACCCGTATTTGTTGCCGACCATGATCCATTCGCAGTATTCAAACAGGAGAAAGTGATCGAGCGTTTGCCGATAGTCCTCCCGGGCGATCCCATGCGGCCGGACCAGATTTTCATAATAGTAGTCGATCGCAAAGCTGCGGTCCGCCTGCGTCAGATAGAAATATGCGCCGTCCTCCTCGCGGCCGTGCGCGATCAGCCGGGCAAGGGAGGCGGGGTACGGCAGCATGCCGCCGTATTCCCAGTCGATCAGAACCGCGCGTTCGCCGATCAGCAGGTTGAAGGGCAACAGATCGTCGTGACATAGCGTGCGCGGCGTCGTTCGATAGAGCCGGACGAACTGTGCATACGCCTTTTCCAACTGCGCGGAGCCGAGGTATTGGCCGCGCCGCGCGACATTTTCGAGCCCCTTGGAAAGCGTGACCGCCGCGTCGTACAGATCCGCACGCTCCCAGAACTCGTCCTGCATCGCGATCAGCGCGTCAAGCGCTTTTTGCAGCGCGCCGCGCGTACAGACCTTCAGGTCCGTGCCCGGACAGTATTCCGTCAGAAAGAACGTATCGCCGCCGTATTCCGCAGCGCCCAGGAACGCCGGAACATACGGCTTTTTCTCCGGGAAAAAGCGCCGGTAGATCTCGACCTCACAGCCCTTTGCGCGCTTCAGAACCGTTTTGGAGCCGCCCGTATCGACGAGCCAGACGGCGTATTCGCTGCCGTCCTCGTCGCAGAGAAACGGCGAAAGCATCTCCTCGCGGATCCCGTGCCGCCCGAGCCGGTCGAGGATGCCGATCAGCTCCCGGGGCGTCGGCTTTTGCCTGTCTTCCATCGTTATCTCCTCAGCTCCCAGAACGCGACGGCGCTTGCCGCGGCGACGTTCAGGGAGTCCACGCCGTGCGCCATCGGGATCTTCACGGCATAGTCGCAGGCCGCGATCGTCTCCTTCGACAGTCCGTCGCCCTCCGTGCCGAGCACGACGGCAAGCCGTTCGCACGCCTTGAGCCGCGGATCGTCCATCGAAAGCGAATCGTCGACCAGCGCCATCGCGGCGGTCGTAAAGCCGCGTTCCTTGAGAAGCGAAAGCCCGTTCTGCGGCAAAACCGTCCACGGAACCTGAAAGATCGTACCCATGCTCACGCGCACCGCGCGCCGGTTCAGCGGATCGCAGCAGGTGGGGGAGAACAGCACCGCGTCGATGTTCAGCGCGGCGGCGCTGCGCACGATCGCGCCGAGGTTTGAAGCATCCACGATCCCGTCCGGCACGGCGACGCGTCTTGCGTTCAGAAGCACCGCGTCCGGATCGGCCGGCGGCTTTCTTCGCATGGCGGCAAGCACGCCGCGCGTCAGCGCGTAGCCGGTCAGCGACTGTAAGAGCGCGCGTTCGCCGGTGTAGACCGAAGCGTCGGGGCAACGCAAAAGGAGGTCCTTCGCGTCGCCGTGGATGTGCTTTTCTTCCATCAGAAACGACACGGGAACAAAGCCCGCGTCCAGCGCAAGCCGGATCACCTTCGGGCTTTCCGCAATGAACACGCCCTTTTCGGGCTCCAGACGGTTCCGGATCTGCGCCTCTGTGAGCCGCGCGTACACGTCGAGCGCGGGATCGTCGAGCGATTGCAAAACAATTACGTTTCCCATATGACAGAAAACCCCGCCGTATTTCAGACAGGGTAAAGGTC
>JAEEGK010008933.1_pt1 | contig 23543 bp, 24 predicted proteins | sample 8958771 | NCBI WGS metagenome assembly JAEEGK01 (sample SAMN16246547, study PRJNA631951) | gut metagenome | biome: gut microbiome; feature: rumen; material: SC-attached | host: Bos | place: Iran: Karaj | collected 2018-10
AATACTTCCGATGTCACGGATATGTCCGGGATGTTCGGTGGCAGCAGCCTAACCAGCCTCGATCGCTCCAATTTCAACACTGCCAATGTCACGGATATGTCCGGGATGTTCGGTGGCAGCAGCCTAACCAGCCTCGATCTCTCCAATTTCAATACTGAGAATGTGACATCTATGGTATATATGTTCGATAGTTGCATTAACCTAACCAGCCTCAATCTCTCCAACTTCAACACTACTAATGTGAAGGATATGTATAGGATGTTCCGTTATTGCAGAAGCCTAACCAGCCTGAATCTATCCAGTTTCAACACTTCCAATATTACGAGTATGTCTATGATGTTCTATGGCTGCAGCAGCCTAACCAGCCTCAATCTCTCCAACTTCAACACCGAGAATGTCGTGAGTATGGATGAAATGTTCTATGGCTGCAGCAGCCTAACCAGCCTCAACCTCTCTAACTTCAACACCGAGAATGTGGAATCCATGTATAGGATGTTCAGTGGCTGTAGCAACTTGTCCAGCCTTGATCTATCCAGCTTTAACACTTCTAATGTGAACGATATGGGGTTTATGTTTCTGGATTGTACCAGACTAACAAGTCTTAATCTTTATAATTTTGATATGGGCAGTCTTACGAATGATCATTATTATTATGATCCTTATGATAGGTATGGCCCATGGGGTTATCATTCTGGGAAAAACTTAATGTGTTTTAACCTCGCTTCTGAATCCGGTGCCTGCACTATTACCTGCCCCACAACTGTACAGACCGAATTGCAAATTGGCACAGGCCTCGTAAACAATCGTATCACTTGGTACACGCATTAGAACTTCTATAAAATGAAGAATATGCAAACGGATGGCTCTGCCATCGAGCTATCGGGAGTATACCACTCTCCGCTCGGCGGCATTGTGCTGAACAGCAACGGCGAGGCGTTGACTGGGCTGCGGTTTGCCGGGGAGCAGACCCTTCTGGAGGATTTGGACATTCAAAACAATCATGTATTTGAGACGGCCTACCGCTGGCTTGGCCTCTACTTCAGTGGTTGCAAGCCCGATTTCATGCCCTTGCTTGCTCCCTCGGGCACCCTGTTTCAGCAGTCGGTATGGCGCTTATTGCTCACCATCCCCTATGGGCAGACCGTGTCGTATGGAGACATAGCCCAAAGGCTGCATTGCCGCTCGGCACAGGCAGTGGGTAGGGCCGTGGGGCGAAACCCTGTTGCAATCATGATTCCCTGCCATCGTGTTGTCGGTGCCGACGGAAGCCTGACGGGCTATGCCTACGGCCTCGACCGCAAGCAATGGCTGCTTTCGCACGAAGCCACCAACAACCATGAATAATGGTCGCTTTGTCCACGGCTGCCAACCGCAGATAGACTTATTAATACGATTTTGCTTTTGCCCTTGCAGAGCGTGGTTTGCATACCCAAGGCAACGCCATTGGGCTATATTCGATATACCATTTCAAGGCGGTTCATAGAAGTCCCCTTTGGTTACTCCGGCTTCCCGTTGTCACGGCACAACAAAAACGGTGCCGTCATTTCCGTCATCCCTTTTCAACGCACGCCCTTTTCCACGAATCTTCCCTAACTTGCGCCCAAGTCCTTTTCGCACTGCCCTTGATCCGCTCCTTCGTCCACCCTTCGACCTCAGTTCTACCTCATTTCTCCTTCTGATATGGGAGAACGATGGGAGAACGATGGGAGAACTGAGGACTAAGGGGCGACGGAAGAACAGCCGGGTCCATATCGGTCATCAAGATGGGAAACAGAATAAAACGGTCATTATCCGGCATTCCATTCCACATGTCACTACAGTGCCTCTGCCGAAGGCCTGCTTAGTCTAATGACCGATTGGGGTTGAACAACCGTTTTCAGACTATGCATCAGCGTAGTGGTCGGCTACGGAGTCAAGGATGGGCATGATTTGGTCGAGAGCGGTGGTGTTGACCATGGGTATGCGGAATTGTTTGAATCCAGGCAGACCCTTGAAATAGCCGCCGTAATGTTTGCGCATCTCGAACATGGCAGTGTGCTCGCCTTTGAACTCGACAGCTGCCAACAGGTGTCGCTTGCACACCTCTACCCGTTCGGCCACGGTGACCTTGCGCTCTGTCTCACCCCGCAAGAGACGCTGGGTTTGCTCGAATATCCAAGGGTTGCCGATGGCTCCACGCCCGATAAGGACACCGTCCACACCGTAGCGACGGCGTGCCTCGATGGCCTGTTGGGGGGTGGTGATATCGCCGTTGCCGAAGACAGGGATGTGCATGCGAGGGTTGTTCTTCACTTCGCCAATCAGTGTCCAGTCGGCCGAGCCTTGGTACATCTGGGTCTTGGTGCGGCCATGGATGCTGAGGGCAGCGATGCCGATGTCCTGTAACCTTTCAGCCAACTCGACAATGGGTTTGTTGTCGGCGTCGTAGCCGAGACGGGTCTTGACGGTGACAGGCAGCCGGGAGCGTTTGACAAGGGCTTCGGTGATGCGGAGCATCTTGGGGATATCCTTCAGAATACCGCTGCCTGCCCCTTTGCCAGCCACCTTGCGTACAGGGCAGCCCCAATTGATGTCGACAAAATCGGGTTCCTGAGCCTCGACGATGTCGAGACAGCGCAACAACTCGTCCTCGTCGGCACCGAAGATCTGGATTCCGATGGGATGCTGCGAGGGGTTGAAACGCATCTTGCGGTAGCTCTTCTCGGCCTCGCGGTTCAAGGCCTCGGAGGCGATAAACTCGGTGATGAGGAGGTCGGCCCCAAAGTCCTTGCAGAGCTGACGGAAGGGGAGGTCGGTGATGTCGTCCATGGGAGAAAGGCCAAGGACACAATATTTTCCGAAGTCGAGCGTTTTTGTCATAGAGAATGCAAAGATACGAAGATTAAACTGAAATATAAAAACTGCGTGCCAAAAAATCATCATCTGTCGTTTCACCATTTATAATATTTTGAGTACCATGGAGAAAAAAACATTGACTATTGACTATAGCGAATACGGTTCGCTTGACGAACTGCCCGCCGAAGAGCGCAAACTGATGGAGTGTGCCATGCGGGCGACCGCCGGATCCTATGCCCCTTATTCCGGTTTCCACGTGGGAGCCGCAGTGCTGCTGGCTGACGGCAGCGTGGTGACGGGGAACAACCAAGAGAACATCGCCTACCCCTCGGGATTGTGTGCCGAACGGGTGGCATTGTTCAGCGCCTCGGCACAGCGGCCGAAGGAGGCAATAGTGGCTTTGGCCGTGGTGGGATGGAACAAGGGGGAATACTGCGAAGCGTCGCCGTGCGGCGCGTGCCGCCAGACGATGGCGGAATACGAGATGCGGAGTGGCAACAAGATGAAGGTTTACTGCTATGTGGCAGGAGGCAGAATTCGGTGTATAGAGGGTGTTGAAAAGCTGATTCCTTTCGGTTTCGAGGCCAAGTTGTGAGTTTTTTTATTTCCATTTAATGCACTGATAAATAGCGGTGTGCAATTGTCGGCAAACTTTTTTTCGGCAAAAAAGTTTCGTACACTAAAATTTCTTTGTACCTTTGCACGCTTAAAGTAGCGAAAATAATAAATAAAAATATATAAAAAATACTCACAAATGGGAATTATAGGAAGTATTAGAAAAAACTCGTGGATAGCCGTTACCGTCGTAGGCGTGGCTATCATTGCATTCATCATCGGTGACCTGACCAAGAACAATCGTGGCATTCCCGATATGGGCAAAATCAACGGCTCCACCATTACTTACCAACGCTTTACCGAAATGACGGAAGAGATGGAGAACAACTATAAACGCCAGCAGGGTATCAACCAGATTCCGGCTGACGTGGAATACCAGTTGCGCGACCAAGTGTGGCAGACCCTCGTAGGGGAGACTCTTACCGAAGAACAGTTTGAAAAACTGGGTTTGACTGTCAGCCCCGCCGAGTTGAACGACATGTATGTCGGCAATTTCATCCATCCTTATCTGCGTCAAAGTTTCACCGACCCCAAGACCGGTGAGTACCAGACCCAGGCCATCCAGTACTATGTCGACAATTTCGAAAACCTCGACACCCTACAGCGCATGCAGTGGGTAGAACTGGAGAAGGCTGTCAAGACCGATCGCAAACAGCAGAAATACAACTCGCTGATTTCACGCGGTATGTACATGCCCAACAGTATTGCCCAGCAAATTGCCGACTTGAGCAGCAAACTGAGCAATGCCTATGCTGTGAACTGCACCTATCAGTCGGTCGCTGACGACGAAATCACCCTCTCCGATGCCGACTACCAGAACTACTACAACAAGCATAAAGCCGAGTTCCGCGTGCGCGAAGAGTTGCGCGAGCTGAATTATATCGCCTACCCCATTACCCCTACCCAACAGGACTTGACCGATATCCAAGCTTCTGTTGAAAAGACCTGGCAGGAATTCCAGACCGTGGAACCCGAAGAGCTGATTTTCTTCGTCAATGCAGAATCCGACCACAGCTACGACTCCACCTACCGCAAGGCCAGTGAGTTCGGCTCACCCCTTGATTCAGCTATCATGGTTTCGGGCGCAGGCTCGTACATCAGCCCCCGCATTGTCGGCAACGAATGGGTTATGGCCAAAGTGCTTGATGTGGCCAACCGTCCCGACAGTCTCCGCGCCAGTGCCATTTATATTTTCAATGACAAAGTGGGTGGCAACATCACCCGTGGCGACGAACAGGCCAAATTGCTTGCCGACAGTGTCCTGAACATTGTCCGCAGCGGTGCCATGACTTTTGAAGAGGCCGTGAACCAATATTCCGACGACCCCCAGAAAGCCGACAACAACGGCGATATGCAGTGGCAGCTCGACGGCAACTACGGTTTCTTGAACGAGGATCTTGTGAACACTCCTGAAGGTGGTGTGTTCGTGATGAAGCACCCCAACGAGGTTGGTTATTTCGTGGTGAAAGTGACTGGCAAGACCACTCCTCACAAAAAATACCGTGTCGCCACCATCACCCATACCATTGCTGCTTCGGAGACCACCACACGCAACATCTACAATAATGCCAACCGCTTTGCCGGCAACAACCGCACTTTTGCCGAGATGACCGCTACCGCACAGGCCGAGAACCTGCAGATGCGCAACGCCATGGTGGGTGCCATGACCTACTCTATGCCCGGCATCAACAATGCCCGCAGCATTGTCCAATGGGCTTTCAACGAGAAGACAAAAGCCGGCGACGTGGCAGACCAGATTTTCGAGGCCGACGACATGTATATTGTCGCTGCTTTGAAAGACATTTATAAAGTAGGTTACGCCACTCTTGACCAAGTGCGCAACAATATCGAGAACCAAGTGCGTATCGAGAAGAAAGCCGAGATTCTTAAAGCCCGTATCGAAGAGGCAAAGAACGCTGGTGCCAACCTCACTTCCATTGCCACCAAGATGAATGTGGCTATCGACACTCTCGACAGCATTTCTTTCAACGATTACTTCTTAGGCAAATATGGCATGGAGCCTAAAGTTCAGGCCGCCATTGCTACTGCTGAACCCAATACACTTGTCGGACCCATTCAGGGTGCCAACGGTGTGTACATGATCTTCGTCAACAACAAGGTTGACAATCCCACTCTTCCCGAAGTCGCTGCCATCCGTAGCCAGAAACAACAGGGTTTCATGCAGGGTCTCCGCAGCATCCAGCAAGTGCTCAAAGACAACGCCAAGGTTATTGACCAGCGCAACAAGTTCTTCTAATGGACAATCCTGAACAGAACTCGATAAAAGAGAAAGGCGCGGCCCTGCGGCTGCGCCTTTCTGATAAATGGCAGGACTTCCGCGAGCGGATGCACCACAAGCACCGCTTTGTGGTGATGGACACCGATACTTTTAAAGAGACCTTCTCGGCCGAACTCACTGGTGTCAATATCTTCACCTATGCCGGAATCATCGTCATTGTCATGCTGATTCTTTCCTCTCTACTTATCGCCTTCACACCGTTGCGTGGTCTTGTCCCTGGATTCATCAAACCTGAACTGCAAGAAGAAGCCATCCGCAATGCTCAAATAATCGACTCGCTCGAGGTGGTCATCAACCAACATGAACAACACATCAAAATCATCCAAGATGTCATCAATGGCAAAACCATTGCTACTGCCGAGTCCTCTTCAACCGAGACTGTCAATGAACAGGAAGTTGTTTATCGTCGCAGCCGTGAAGACTCTCTGCTCCGCGTAAAAGTGGAGAAACGCTTGAAAGAGCAACAGCAAAAAGAAAAAAACAAAACAAAAAAGAAACGCAAGAAATGAAACGCATAGCCATACTGGGATCTACCGGCTCTATCGGCACCCAAGCCCTCAATGTCATACGGCGACACCGCGACCTTTTCTCGGTGGAAATCCTCTGCGCTGGAAGCAACGCTAATCTACTGATACAACAAGCATTGGAATTTGACCCCAACGCTGTGGCCATAGCCGACGAGAGCAAATACCAGCAGGTCCAGGATGCTCTCTCCACTCACGACATCAAGGTCTTTGCAGGCATGGACTCCATTGCCGACCTCATGGAGATGGACTCCATCGACATGGTACTGGCCTCCATCGTGGGCTTTGCCGGCTTGCGTCCTACACTTAGGGCTATTGAGCACCACAAGCCCATTGCGTTGGCCAATAAGGAGACCATGGTGGTGGCAGGGCAGATTGTCACCGATGCCGCCACCCGCAACAATGTTCCCATTCTGCCTGTCGACTCCGAGCATTCGGCCATCTTCCAGAGTCTCGTGGGCGAGATGGGCAACGTGGACAAGATACTCCTTACTGCATCGGGTGGTCCCTTCCGCGGCCGCACACGCCAACAACTGGAGCATGTCACCCTTGCCGATGCCCTGAAACACCCCAACTGGAGCATGGGGCGCAAAGTCACCATCGACTCAGCTTCGCTCATGAACAAAGGCCTTGAGGTTATCGAAGCCCGCTGGCTCTTCAACATCCCCGCTGAACGTATTCAGGTATTAGTGCATCCCCAGTCGGTTGTGCATTCCATGGTGCAATACATCGACGGCAGTATCAAGGCGCAACTGGGCATCCCCACCATGGAAACACCCATCCAGTACGCTTTCAGTTTCCCCACCCGTATCGAGAGCCATCTCCCAAGGCTCGACTGGACCAAATATCCCCAACTCACCTTCGAGGAACCCGACACAAAGACCTTCCGCTGCCTCCAGTTAGCCTACGACGCCATCACCCGCGGTGGCAATATGCCCTGCATTATGAACGCTGCCAACGAAGTGGCCGTGCAGCGTTTTATCAATGGAGAAATCACCTTCCTGCAGATAGCCGACTTCGTCGAAGAACGCATGCAACAGGCTCCCTTCATCGCCAAGCCCACTCTCGACGACCTCTTCCACACCGACACCGAAGTACGCAACCGAGGCTGAAACTCCTAACGCTGTTCTGAAATAATATACACTTTGTAATCCGGTTCTATCGGCGGATACCAACTCTCAGTGGTATCCTGTATCGTAAAGCACTCTTCTCGCGTTTCCGCAACGATACCTACCACCAGATTGTCCGGTTTCTCCATCATGTCCCTACCCATGACAATTTCATTATAAGGGAACGACTCCTTTGCCTTCTGTCTTGCTATTACAAGCCACCGCTCTATTGCCATCACACGCTTGCCCGTTTTAGAAGCGAGCCATTTCATATCGTCCCTTATCTCACGCAACTCTGCCTTGCAGTCAGAATAAAGGGCTGCATCCATCTTTTCTCTATTCGATTCAATCAACTGTGTCACTACCTCACACTCCTTTCTTGTTGTCAAATCTCTGTCCGCCGACTCTATCCCCAACGATGACAAATCCTCAAGCACCGCTTCCGACAATCGGGTATGAAACATCCGCTCCACATCCCACAGGATAAGGCTATCCTTCAACCCTTGCAGAAACTGTTCTTTGTCCATCGTCTTCATGACTTATTATTCCTTTCATGGCACATAGCCAAATACTGCTCTGCCAGCTCTTGAGTGGCATCGTCTGGCTCGTGTTCAAGTACATACTTCAACTCCACCTCTGCCTCGCCTACGCGGTCGAGATTAAGATAGTAGGCAGCGCGGTTGACGTATGCCAACAAGAAGTCGGGGTCTATCTCAATGGCCTTCTCTATATCAGCCATCGCCTGCTCATGGCGGCCCAACATACCGTAGGCACTGCCCCGACTGCAATAAGCCTGAGCATAATCGGGATTCAGCTCTATCGCCTTTGTAAAGTCGGGTATCGCCTGCTCATACTGCCCCTGCTTATAGCGCAGATAGCCGCGATTGTTATACGCCTCCGCCCGCTTGGGACACAGTCGTATCGCCTGTTCAAAGTCCGCCAACGCCCGCTCCATATCACCCAACGCATCGTAGGCAATGCCGCGATTCAGATACACGATGCCGTCCCGCGGATTCAACGCCAACGACTCGCTGAAAAGCTCCACTTGACGCTCCGGATGCTCATCATCCCAATAAGCTAAATAGAACAGATTCTCCGCCTCTTCCTCCGCCCGTCTCTTTGCCCCATACCGCACTCCCCGCGTCTCAAACCGCAGCGACCCGATAGTGACAACCCACCTCCTCGGCGACTTCTGTTTCTTCTGTTGGTTCTTCATAGCGTAAATCCCCATTTATATAAATGAGCTTTTCATTACATCTTATTTCGTACCTTTGAACTCGAACCCTGCCTGCTCAACGGCAGCGCGAATGTCGGACTCGGTAGCGGTGCCCGTGACAACGAGGGTGTTGGCTGCAGGGGTGGCCTCGCAGGTATCGACGCCTTTCACTTTGCCGACAGCTTGTTCACAGGCGGCTTTGCAATGATTGCAGTGCATACCTTCGACGGCATAGACCACCGTCCCGGCAACAACTTCTTGTTTCTTGAATTTGCTGAGGAATTTCATAGTAAGTGCTATTATGATGAACAATACTAATAGTGACGAACATATCATTTGAAAGACGCTGGACGAAGCTGCTTCCGACGGGCAGCAGGCACTGTGCATACCGCATCCTTCGGACATGCCAATGGCGTTGATGCCAACGGCGTTTATCAGCAATCCGAAGAGAACAGAGAAGCCCACAATAGTGAGCAAGTAAATCCACGTGAAGCGACCACCCATCGACTTTCGAACCACAAGGATAGAGGCAATATTGACCGCAGGACCGGCCATCAGCATCACAAGTGCGGCTCCTGGCGAGAGACCCTTCATCATCAACGCAGCTGCCACAGGGATGCTGCCAGTGGAACAAATGTACATTGGCACCGCCACAATGAGGATGACCAACATCTGAAGTAACGGTTGCTTTCCAAAGGAGAGGAAAAACTCATCAGGAACGGCCACATTGATAAGGGCAGCCACCAAAAGACCGATGGCAAGCCGAAGCCCGATGTCTTGAATCATGTCGAAGTAGGCGTACTTAAATACACGCCACAGACGGTTACCGTGTTCAACAGTGCAACTGTTCCCTGAGGGTTTCACGGCAGCATCGGCACTCGTAAACCGGTTCACCAGTATGCCTCCACAAACACCTGTCACCAGCGCAGCCACAGGACGCACCACTGCGAAACCTAAACCCATTAGCGAAAAAGTGGCCAAGATGGAGTCAATGCCCGTTTGCGGAGTGGCGATGAGGAACGATGCCACAGCCCCTTTCGACGCTCCCTCGTTCTTCAGCCCGACAGCGGTGGGGATGACTCCGCACGAGCAGAGCGGCAGCGGAACACCCAGCAAGGCCGCCCACAGCACCGACAGTTTGTTGTCTCGCGAGAGATACCGCACGTAAAACCTTTTCGGCACAAACACATGTAGCACCCCAGCAATGAGGAAACCAAGCAACAGATAGGGACTCATCGCATTGACAACAGCCAACAGTGCGTTAAATATATCAGATACTGCCATCTATCATTAACAATTCTTTTACTATAATTAATTAACGCCAATCCCCCAAAATTATTGCCCCCCCGAAAAACAAAAAGCCACAATACATCCAAACCCCACCAATTACTTTAAAATTGGCAAGATAGTCCTTCAAATGTCTCTTCTTGCACTATTTTCTTCTCATGCTTCTACTTCGCGTAGTAGGTCAGTCAGAATATACTCGTCACTTTGTAGCTGGAGTCCGCTGTCAGGATTGATAAGCAGGGCGTAGGTATGTGAATTGTATAGGATGTCTAGAGCTCGCTCAATGTCAATGCCGAGGCGTTCAGTAAGCAAAGCGACTATTCGACCTCCTTTGCGCCAAAGGACTTGGTCTCTCATAGTTGAACCCCTTCTCGTGCTTCCCAGTTCTTAAGAGCCTCCTGCACATTCCACACCACGCCGTCAATGCTCTCTGCATGCAGCGTGTCGTAGCAATCTATCAGCAAACGCCGCACCAAGCCATATTGCTTAAGCCGATTGTGCAATTCGGTAGCTGTAATGCCCATACGCTGTGCAGTTGCTCCAATAGCCAGCGTAATAAACTGAGCTTGCTGTATAGACATTGTTGACATCTCCATTTTAGTTTGCCGTCATTTTAAATCTTCTACAATTTTAACGATACTCACCTAAAATTATTGCTTCAAGCCAAACAAAAACCGCAGTATAGATACAACTCCTTGAAGCGTTTCTTATTGGAACTTATCCTACCTTTTGTCCACTTGAACACATCGCCTCAAAAACAGACTACTTTCTGTCCATTACCCCCATATTCCATCGGCAACCATCGTACTATCCAATTCGTGAAGAAATATATCCGATGGCCATGGAGTATCTTTTGTCATAAATCTACCATTATGATATACTATGGTAAAATTTATACATTTCCCTGAATGATAAACAAGGTCTACGCTCCAATAGTTTTCCTCTTCCTTTTTTATCCGTATGTCATCAACAACATCATGCTGATAGTTTTCAACACCAAGACCAATAAGACTTTTATAAATCAGCCACTCTTCATCTATTGTTATTTTGTGAAAACTATACTTTGTTGGCATGAAAAATAGATCGCCTATTTTTTCTATAGAATATGGTGTATCATGGTTGGTCAATAATGTACGGAATGAGAAAGAGGTGTCAAAATCCAACCCTCGTATTTTATAATCTATATAATAGGCTTCTTCAATGTTTATAATAATTGTAAACGGTTGCCCACAATCCAAATCTCTCATCAAAATCCTTTTTCAAGGAACCGGAATATTTGGCCAAACCGAGAAATGATCCTGCCGTTTCGCGCTCGAACCAAGACCAATCATGGTCAAAGTTATTATACCAATAGTTTGCCCTTTCGGTGATTGCTTCGTTGGCATTACCTTTAACGTAGTTAACAATAGCTTGACAAATCAAATGGTCTTCTGCCTTGCCAATAACATCTTGTTCTACAAAATCACGTAAACGATCTTCTTGTGTTGTACATGAAGCAGCAAGAAAAGAGACAACAATCATCAGAATAATACGAGTTTTCATCTTCTTTGAATTTCTATTTCGTAAATACGGTTTGTGATTTGCTCCACAATGGGAAGTTTTATTTCGATAGCCTTGGTTGGATTCTCGGCATATTCTGTCCAAAACTCATTTCCTTCACGCATTGCATTGCTGAAATATTCATTAAGCATGCGATATGATGAGCCAGAACGATTATATGTTCTAGCACATACAACCATAATATCAGGCCGATATTCGTTGTTGTACCACTCCATTTTTTCATATAGAGTATCGTCATCATCTCCTTCTGATATAATGACAATACGTTTCTTCCCGACATCTAGGACGGACTGAAAATCACGGGCATATTGTCCTGCATCAAGAATATTGTTTTTCATCTGGAGTAATTTGACAGTTGCTCCATTTTCGACAAGTCTGTTGTGTACTAACGTTGCAGTTGTGGTTTTCCCACTATCGTGTGTTCCTCTAATAATGATTAGTTCCATAATTGTTTTATATTTAAATGATTATCAGCTCCTAGCCATTGAGCCGGAAGCCGATGTCTAGAGGCAACAAGAAAGGCGTAAACTCTTTCCTTGTAAGCCACTTATTTCTGGAAAGGTTGATCTGGAATACCTCGATGTAAATAAGGGTCGAAAGCAATTCACGCCTATGCGTGAACTTTCGCCTACTTATTCTCACATCTGATAACAATTTTCCAGATCATTTATCCAGGAGAACAAGAGCGTCCGCTCAATATGTCTTTATGTCTATACTATTCTGTTGTTTATGCCATATATTGTTGTTTTTGTTTCACAATGCAAAAGTACACAAAATATCTCAATTGTTTAAAATTATTTCAACAACTTTCGGTTTTCGACCTCTTCGAGGATGCTCATCTGGCGGATGGCTATCTGATTCAGACGTCTTAGACGTTCTCGTTGCGGGATGCCGTCACTGATGAAAACAGCATTTAGATTTTCGAGGTTTGATAGGCAGATGAGTTGATTAATGGTGGCATAGTCGCGCATATTGCCTTTCTTTTCTGGGTTGGCTTCACGCCACTCTTTGGCTGTCATTCCGAAAAGGGCAACATTCAGCACATCGGCTTCTTCGGCATAGATAAGTGAACTATGATAGGCATCCACTTCGTTGGGTATAAGATTTGCACGGACAGCATCGGTGTGGATATGATAGTTAATCTTCGACAACTCTCGTTTGGCACTCCATCCGATGGCTTTCTGTTCTTCCTCTTTCAGTCGTTGGAACTCCTTGACGATAAAAATCTTGAACTCAGGACTAATCCACATGGCAAACTCAAAGGCAATATCCTTGTGAGCATAGGTGCCACCGTAACGTCCTGCTTTGGCTTGCAGGCAGATGGCATTGGTGCGAGTGACAAACTCCTTGACACTTATCTTAAAACGGTTCAAACCGGCTTGGTTTCTAATTGTGGCGAATTCGCCATAATTAAAATCTGGGTTATATACTTTCTCCCAAATGCCGATGTACTCCAGCGTATTGCGGTTGCGCAGCCAGTCGGTGACAAAGAAATCACCGTCTTTTGCTTGCAGCATATCCGTGAGACAGATATAGTCCTCTGTTCCCTGTTTGATTACAGTAATCGGCGTGTCCTGTACAATTATTTTATTTGCCATACTCTTTTGGTCGTTTCAATTTGCAAAGATACGACTTTTCCCCCATTTGAAAATTATTATTGACAGATAATTTCTCCAATCCAAATAAAATATGCATTTTTGCAAATCGAATTTAATCAATTACCTTTCAAATTAATCTACACTATTATTCCTTATCTTACTGCTCCAGCAGGAAGTCGCCGATGTAGCGGCATTGGATGCCTTCGATGTTCCCGGCGCCGCTTGGGGTGCCGAGGACGATGTATTTGGGATAGTTGTCTTTGATTTCACGCAGGGGCTTCAGCTCCCTCTCGCGGGTGGCGTCGGAGTCCATGCTCTCGCACACCTGCACATAGACCGTCTCTTCTTGTCTCACACCGATAAAGTCTACTTCCGCTTTCCCCTGTTTCCCGACAAAAACACGATAGCCCCTTCTCAGCAACTCTACATATACCAAATTCTCCAACATTCCCGCTATCAACTCTGGCGTATATCCCCGTCGGGCATAGATAAGCGACAAGTCAGCCACATAATACTTTTCACCCGTCTGCAATAATTCCTTCCCTTTTGTATCGTACCGCTGCACTTTGCTGATAATAAAAGACGATTCCAACGCCTGTAGATAGTTATACAACGTCTCTGCGTCGATTGCCCGCTTCTGGTTCTTCAAATAGGCAGTAATGCTCTTGGCACTGAACGTATTGCCGATGTTGTCGAAAAGGAATTGCACCAGCCTGTCCAGCATATCGATATTCCGAATGCGAAACCGCTGCACCGTATCCCGCAGCAGCACCGACGCATAAATATCCTGCACCATCTGATATATCGTATCCGTCTCGAACGGCGCAACATGGAAAGCAGGAAACCCGCCCTGACGCAAATACTGATCGAAGTATGCCAATCTACTTTCCGGGCTCTCTAAACTATAGTCATGGAACTTCAGAAACTCGCTATACGACAACGGGTACACCACACACTCCACATAGCGTCCCGCTAAATAGGACGCCAACTCCGACGACAGCAGCCTTGAGTTGGAACCCGTAATGTAGATGTCAGCATCCCAGTCCGCCAACATCGAGTTCACGGCACGTTCCCACTCCTCCACCTCCTGAATCTCGTCAATAAACACATAGATGCGCTGTCCGTTCAATTTGGAACGCACCTCATCCACATAGTTATACAACGACCGATAGTCGCGGTACTGCTCCCACCGCAGACTCTCATAATTGATATACACTATCTGATTCTGCCGCACCCCTCTTTCGGTCAGCACGCCTTGCAGCATTTTCATCAATTCCGACTTGCCACTGCGCCTAATTCCCGTGATGACCTTCACCACAGGTTTATCCATAAACGGTTGGATTTTCTTAATATATTGCTCTCGTACTATCATAGAATATAACCTGAATTACGATGCAAATATACGAATATTTTCGGATATAACCGAAAAAGTAGTAATTACACTCTTGATATTCGGGTTATAACCAGACAAACCGAACAAGGGTCGACAGGGTTCCAAAACGCTTTATTTTTGATGAATTTTTACATTTGTTCTTTGTATATTAAAAATCTGTCGTATCTTTGCATTTTCAAAGTATCACGCATAATGCTTCTAACTATTAATAATGAACCATCTAAGCCCATCGCCTTTTTTGGCGACGCGGGGAATGTGCCGATGCTTCAAAACGAATCGGTGACATTCCATGAGGCTCTTCGCGCCCCATGAGCGACTTCTTCTTCGCAAAGTCACCATCCGTTTCATTATTAATAAAACCAATCTATGCTGAAAAAAATCATCATGGCGATGCTCGTAATGGGCATAGCCAGTGCCGTGATGGCACAAAACCATTATATGCTGACCGGACTGCTATCCGACAGCAAAGGGCAGCCCTTGCCCTATACCAACTGTGTGCTACTCAACGCCGCCGACAGCTCTTTTGCATGCGGCACCACAAGCGACCTCGACGGAGTGTTCTCACTCGCCAACATCAAGCAAGGCCACTACCTATTGAGGGTAAGCGCAATAGGGTACGACACCCACTGGCAAACCATCAACATGGACAAAGACACCAACCTCGGAACCATCGTGGTGGAAAGCAATGCCACAATGCTGAGCGAAATCAAAGTCACTGCCTCACGACCGCTCTACTCCGCCAACGGTGAGAAGGTGTTCTACAACGTGAGCGACGACCCCAGTGTGCAAAGCGGCAACGCCACCGATGCACTGCAGAACGCCCCGGGCGTGGAAGTCGATGCCGAGGGCAATATCAAATACCGCGGCGGAGCCGAAGTGACCATCTGGATTAACAACAAGCCCTCCCACCTTAAAGCCGAAGGCCTGAAACAATACCTCAAATCACTCCCCGCAGGCACACTCAAACGTATCGAAGTGATAGCGCACCCCTCGGCCAAATACCACTCAAAGAACTGCGTAATCAACATCATCACCACCGCCAAAGTGAAGCACAACGAACTGCTCTGTCTCGGCCTCAACGCCAACAGCAAACCCCAAGCCAGCCCTTGGGCAGATTATGTGTGGGCCAATGAGAAAGTACGCTTCAACCTCTTCCTCAGCGGTGACTACGACAACTATCAAGGCACATCCAGCAACCACTCAAGTCTGCTGGCACCCGACAGCACCATCTCCTCAACCCTTCGCAGTCGCGGCAACAGCCGCAACCGAACCCTCGGCGGCAACTTCGGAATAGACTTCGACTACCACATCGACACCAACACCATGGTCAATCTCTGGCTCTGGACTCCCGCCCTCCACGATAGTAGCCACCTCGACTCACGTACCGAACGCACCGAACTGATCCACAACCCCGGACGCTATTTCTACAACGAAACTATAAAAAACGGCAACACCATGGGCGACCTTAGCTTCGGCGTGATGCTGGAGAAAAAACTCGACACCCTCGGCGGCATGCTCTTTTTCGACTACACCGGCACCCTGACCAACACCCGTGCCTACAAAGCAGACAACCGCACCCATGACAGCCTCACCACGCTCGACTTCCTGCGCCTCAACCGGATCGACAATCCAACCCAATGGCACGGCATCATGGCCGATATAGCCTTACCCTACAACCAACACGGCGAAGTAGACTTCGGCATCATGGCCTCGCTCTCGCCCGAAAGCAAAACGGTGAAAGAAACCCTATCCACTGCCGAAGTCATTAACATGGTGGACACCCTGCGCAGCTACTCAATGACAAACAGCACCTACGAACTCTCCATCTATGCCGGAGCCGAACACCGTTTCGGACGGCTTACCCTCGGAGCCTCGCTAAATGCCGACAACGCATGGTACAACCTTGCCTACCCTGAAGCCGACAGCGGCAACGTCCGCAAACACTTCCTCAACTTCAGTCCCACCGTCCACGCCAGCTACAGCACCGAATCCATGCACAACTTCACCCTCAGCTACACCCACTACGTCACCCCACCTACCGCCACCCAACTCACACGCTTCACCATCTACGGCTACGACAGCTACAGCACCGGCAACCCCAATTTGAGCAATGGCTATGCCAACAACCTCGAACTCGGCTGGGAACGCTACTTCGACCACCTCGGCTCCATAGGCCTCACCGCCTGGTACAACGCCAACAACGACCACACTGGCACCCTCACCGACGTTGCCTACTGCGACCGCTTCGGCCGCATCGTCGCCTTCTCGCAGCCCTTCAACATCGGCACCACCCGCAACGCCGGCATCGGACTCAACACCACCCTGCGCCCAACCGACTTCATGAACATCCGTTTCTACGCCAATCTCTACGACGACTACTACCGTGTGCAGTATCGCCCCGGCCACTGGCAGGAAAGCGAGATGCTCTGCTACTCGCTCCGGCTCAACTTTTGGACAAAACTGTGGGACAAACTGCAACTCTTCGCCAACGCCACCTACCGCAGCCGCACCCAAACCCTACTCGCCACCGTCGACCCCTACTTCTCTTTCGACTGCGGAGCAAGCACCGACCTCTTCGACCGCCGACTCTCCCTCTTCCTCAACGTGGCAGACCTTTTCGGCACCGTCCGCACAGGCGGCGAAAGCATCAACCCCTATAATCCTTCCACAAGCGAAAGTACCCTCACCAGCCGCTACATCAGCTTTGGCCTCACCTGGCGCATCGGCCGCACCGAAATGGAAGGCCAGCAAACCCACGGCAAGAAACCCTCCCGAAAAAAAGCACGCTAACCAAAAAAACAGGGAGCGTTAATCCCCCAGCGCTCCCTTTATTCTCAAAAACAATATGGAAGCCACATCAACCATTATCCTTGTCCCCCTGCAAGAAGACGACCGCGAGCAATTTATCCTCGACAACCAAGAGGCTTTCCGTTATGGTGCACAACAAGCATCTGACCCATACGACACCCGCACCAAAGAAAGCGAAGAGGTCATCTCTCGAACCACCATTGAGCATTCCATCGACGACGAAAACGCGGAGGTTTACCGCATCGTTCTTAACGGCCAAAAAGTAGGCGGAGTAGTCCTGAAAATCAACCTGACGAAAGCCTTTGGCGAACTGGTTTTGCTGTACGTTTCACCAAATATCCACAGCCAAGGCATTGGCCAGACAGCATGGAAAGCCATAGAGTCAATGCACCCCGAAATCAAAGTCTGGGAATGCATCACCCCCTATTACGAGAAGCGCAACATCCACTTCTATGTCAACCGCTGTGGTTTCCGCATCGTCGAATTCTGGAACGCCCACTACCACAGCCCTGACATCCCCGAAGAAGAAGCCGGCAATTGGAGCGAAGAAGACGAAATGTTCCTCTTCAGGAAAGTAATACACTGATTATCTCAACAGAATGTCCATCACCACCATCAGGAACAATAGTAACCATCCACCATATCTTTCAATGGTACTTCTTAAGATAGTTCTATTACTCTATCCAACCCCCTCTTCCTACATATCCTTTATCGAGAGGGCACACGGCTCCAATCTATAACGTCCAAACTCCGCTGCTGGGAGACATCCTATCTTCCTTTGCAACTCGGCAAGGCTTATCTTATTGGGGTTGCGCTTTATCTCTGCCACAATCCCCGTATGTTCAAATTCATTCAGGGCAATCAGATCAATTTCAATCTCCCCCTTGCGATCCCACCAATTCCCTACCAAAGTGTATTCTCCCGTCTCCATCATCAGTGCTTGGAAATACTGCTCCAGCGTTCTGCCTGAAAACTGCTCATATCCCCGGGCGATATTCTGGCGCAACAACGGCAACTGCTGACGCTCCACAAGCGACTGATACGGCCACACAAAACGAAACCAAAATCTCAAAAACTGGTCGGAAATCTCATACGCGCTGGTCTTACTGTTCGGCTTAGCCAAAAGAGGTTTCAGTCGTGTCACAACCTGATAGTTCCGTTCCATATTCTGAAGAAACGTCCCCATGTCTTTCTGCATTGTACCGTCAATATCCGAACGGCGGTTCAACCCACCTGCGATAAGCTGCAAGATGGAAAAATAAGTAGCACTCTCCTCGCCAAACTCCTGATTCATCAAATCGCGTCCCTCAGTCAAGAAATACGAGTCCAAGCGGCACACATAATTGAGCATCTTCTCCCTCGTATAGCAACCCGCATCCATCAGCAGCTCAACATACTTCGCCACTCCGCCAGTCAACATATACAGACATAGCAAATCCTCATTGCCATAATCTGGACAATGGTCTGCAAAAATATCCTTAAGCACCTTGATGGTAAATGGTCTCAACGTGAACTTCGACGTAGGGCGACCATAAAGGGGCTCATTCGCGTCTTCAAAAATACGTCTCATCAACGAGCGTATGCTGCCCATTACTATCAAATTCAAGCGAGAATCACGGTGATACCTGTCCCAAATATCCTGCATCTCGCTAAAAATAGCCGTGTTCACTTTATACAGATTCTGGAACTCATCAAACACCACCGTAAAGTGCCTCTTCTGCGACTCCTTCATAATGACCTCAAAAAGATCCCGGAAGCGAGTCACCTCGCCATAAACCTGTATGCCAAGCTGTTCCTCAATGGCAGCTTGAAACTTTCCACAAAGGACAGCCTCGTTGTCTTTCGACACAAAAAGATAAGCATACTGCCTGCCCTCAAACGCCCTCAGCACCAACGAAGTCTTTCCCACGCGCCGACGCCCTGTCAACACCGTGAACATAGCACTCTGATCAGCCTGCCGTTCATTCTGCCTCAAAAGTTCAATTTCCGTTTCCCTTTCGTAGAATTTCATAATATAAATCAGTATTTATATAAATCTTCATTTATATTTGCAAACATATTTTAATCTGATTTGCAATATATTATAAAATACAAGTAACACAATATTTGGTACAATAACGCAAAAGGCAACTAAATATTGCATCCGACAGTACAAATCTTTATGGCCGCCACATAGTAACAGCGATACAATTATAGCGGGTTCTATTAATCTGCTAGTGTGTCGCGTCCCTATCGGGACGCATTAGTCAGGTACTGATAATCACCGCACTGCGCCTTCGGCTTGTACGGTGTTATTCCTATCTCACCCCTTCGGGGTGATTTATAGAAGTCCCCTTATTCCTTCTCTAAGTAATCGAATATATCAATGACTCATGATTCTTCTTTGAATTCACTCCCCCCCGAAGATATAATAGTTTAGACATTTTGCAGCATTACATCGGCGTTTTCAAAACCGTTTTGGGGTAATGCAACCTCATTCATCTTCATTGGTGGACTGTTAACAGGCTATATATTTGGGTATAACCGTAATGTCCATCCTCTTCGTCGTAATTTTCTACAAGCCCATCCTTATTGACAAGCAGTGGAATCGGCATTGCCTTGGTTTTTCTGTAATCTTTCAGTAGGCCAAGCATAGTCTTGTTGGCATCTCTCTTAATCAAGAAAGGAATGGACAAATCCAAATTGATAACCAATCGGTTCGCGGATTTTAAATCAACGACTGCTTCTTCTTTGCCATAATGAATGATAACAATTCCGACGTTGTTTCTCTCCAGCTCTTCAAGATATGGCTTTATACTCGTCTCAAGCATGCTTTTACTTGCTTCACAATAATCTGCCCAAATATAAATCAATGTATTATCATGACTCTCTATCATTTGAATAAGGTTTGTTCTGTCAGAATCTTTCAATGCTGTCTTTTGACCAGAACAAGAAACCAATCCGAGTAATGCTAACAGAAAGACTATAGCCTGTCTCATATCGTAATATTTATTATTATTTCACCATTATAAACGTCAATCCCCACCGAAATTATTGCTCTCCCGCCAAACAAAAGCCGCCACCCATTCGGTGGCGGCATTATCTGCATCAAGTTTTATTACAAACTCCTTACTATGTTCAGAAACTCTGCGAGCGTCCGCACGTCAACCTTTGGGAAGTCATAATGCTGGAGTTCACTGAAGTGGCGGTCATTGCTGACAATATAGGTAGCACCCGCCGTAATGGCGCAATCTACAAACTTGTTGTCATCGGGGTCGGTTGTAATCATGTTGAAGCGAAAATCAGGGCTGATACGTATAACGTTAGGTGTCTCAATCAACTCCTTAAGTACGGTATTAGCAATAAGGTTGTTGTATCGTTTTGCTAAAATCTCATGGTACTCAAAAAGGATTTCGTTGGAGACACACAACTTGTATTTGCCTGCACGGAACGCTTGCCAGATGTCATTGTTGTACGACCCTGGCATGATGACATTGACAAGACAGTTTGTATCGAGAACTATTTTCATTTGCTGTACGGTGTTCTCTCGTGCAGGTTCGACCATTCATCCAATGTCTGTTGAGTAATGTTATTCTCCTTTTGGAATTGCTGCAGCAGACGGTCGGTCTTCTGCCGATAGAACTGGAGCAGAATATCTTGCAATTCATTCTGCTCTTGTTCCGTGTCGATATACGACATGAGTCTCAAGATGTTCAACTGTGCAGGATTTAATTGCGTTGCCCCTGTTGCTTCCATATTGCATAAGTGTTTATGTGTTCAACATTTGTCACAATAACGGAACAGAATCTGTTTTATTGCGCAAACGACGGATTTCTTTGGCTGCATCAATACCGCCCAACCAGTCTTAACATCAAATACGCCGCAAATACACGAATATTTTCGGATATAACCGAAAAAGCCGCCATTTCAATCTCATTTAACGGGTTATAACCCGATAAACCATACAAGGGGCGATAGGGCACCAGTACTCTTTATTTTTGATGAATTTTGACATTATTTCTTTGTATGTTAAAAAACTGTCGTATCTTTGCACTTTCAAAGTATCACACAGAATGCTTCTAACTATTAATAATGAACTATCTAACCCTATCGCCTTCTTTGGCGATGCGGGGAATGTGCCGCTGATTAGCAATGAGGCGGTGACATTCCACGAGGCTCTACGTGCCCCCTGAGCGACTTTTTCTTCCCAAAGTCACCACTTGTTTCATTATTAATAAAACCAATCTATGCTGAAAAAAATCATCATGGCGATGCTCGTAATGGGCATAGCCAGTGCCGTGATGGCACAAAACCATTATATGCTGACCGGACAGCTATCCGACAGCAAAGGGCAGCCCCTGCCCTATACCAACTGTGTGCTACTCAATGCCGCCGACAGCTCTTTTGCATGTGGCACCACAAGCGACCTCGACGGAGGGTTTTCACTCGCCAACATCAAGCAAGGCCACTACCTATTGAGGGTAAGTGCAATAGGGTACGACACCCATTGGCAAACCATCAACATGGACAGAGACACCAGCCTCGGGACCATCGTGGTGGAAAGCAATGCCACAATGCTAAGCGAAATCAAGGTCACCGCCTCACGACCGCTCTACTCCGCCAACGGTGAGAAGGTGTTCTACAACGTGAGCGACGACCCCAGTGTGCAAAGCGGCAACGCCACCGACGCACTGCAGAACGCCCCAGGCGTGGAAGTCGATGCCGAGGGCAATATCAAATACCGCGGCGGAGCCGAAGTGACCATTTGGATTAACAACAAGCCATCACACCTAAAAGCCGAAGGCCTAAAACAATACCTCCAATCACTCCCCGCAGGCACACTCAAACGTATCGAAGTGATAGCGCACCCCTCGGCCAAATACCACACAAAGAACTGTGTAATCAACATCATAACCACCGCCAAAGTGAAGCACAACGAACTGCTCTGTCTCGGTCTCAACGCCAATAGCAAACCCCAAGTCAGCCCTTGGGCAGATTATGTGTGGGCAAACGAGAAGGTACGTTTCAACCTCTTCCTCAGCGGCGACTACGACAACTATCAAGGAACATCCAGCAACCACTCAAGTCTGCTGGCTCCCGACAGCACCATCTCCTCAACCCTTCGCAGTCGCGGCAACAGCCGCAACCGAACCCTCGACGGCAACTTCGGAATAGACTTCGACTACCACATCGACTCCAACACCATGGTCAATCTCTGGCTCTGGACTACCGCCCTCCACGACAGCAGCCACCTCGACTCACGTACCGAACGCACCGAACTAATCCACAACCCCGGACGCTATTTCTACAACGAAACTGTAAAAAACGGCAACACCATGGGCGACCTCAGCTTCGGTGTGATGCTGGAGAAAAAAATCGACACCCTCGGCGGCATGCTCTTTTTCGACTACACCGGCACCCTGACCAACACCCGCGCCTACAAAGCTGACAACCGAACCCACGACAGCCTCCCGGCACTTGACTTCATGCGGCTCAACCGGAGCAACAATCCCACGCAGTGGCACGGCATCATGGCCGACATCGCCTTGCCTTACAGCCGTCACGGCGAAGTAGACTTCGGCATCATGGCCTCGCTCTCACCCGAAAGCAAAACGGTGAAAGAAACCCTATCCAATGCCGAAGTCACTAACATGGTGGACACCCTGCACAGTTACACAATGACGAACAGCACCTACGAACTCTCCATCTATGCCGGAGCCGAACACCGTTTCGGACGGCTCACCCTCGGTGCCTCGTTAAATGCCGACAACGCATGGTACAACCTTGCTTACCCTGAAGCCGACAGCGGCAACGTCCGCAAACATTTCCTCAACTTCAGTCCCACCGTCCACGCCAGCTACAGCACCGCATCCATGCACAACTTCACCCTCAGCTACACCCACTACGTCACTCCACCCACCGCCTCCCAACTCACACGCTTCACCATCTATGGCTACGACAGCTACAGCACCGGCAACCCCAATTTGAGCAATGGCTATGCCAACAACCTCGAACTCGGCTGGGAACGCTACTTCGACCACCTCGGCTCCATAGGCCTCACCGCTTGGTACAACGCCAACAGCGACCACACTGGCACCCTCACCGACGTCGCCTACTGCGACCGCTTCGGCCGCATCGTCGCCTTCTCGCAGCCCTTCAATATCGGCACCGCCAGCAACACCGGCATCGGGCTCAACACCACCCTGCGCCTAACCGACTTCATGAACATCCGTTTCTACGCCAATCTCTACAACGACTACTACCGTGTGCTGTATCGCCCCGACCACTGGCAGGAAGGCGAAATGCTCTGCTACTCGCTC
>JAEEGK010008935.1_pt1 | contig 23543 bp, 8 predicted proteins | sample 8958771 | NCBI WGS metagenome assembly JAEEGK01 (sample SAMN16246547, study PRJNA631951) | gut metagenome | biome: gut microbiome; feature: rumen; material: SC-attached | host: Bos | place: Iran: Karaj | collected 2018-10
GACACTGAATCCTGGACGGTTGACAATGCTCGTGATGTTGAAGGTGGTTTCGCCCACGGGCAGGATGCCTAAATCGATGTTGGTGGCGTCTTGCGTGAGTTCGTAACGCTCCTCGTTGACGAAGACCGTGAAATCGGGCGCTGTGGGAACGCCATTGGGGGTGTAACCGCCAAGCGTGAAGCTCATGATGGCATTCTCGCCTTCGCACACCTGAATGGCATCGACTTCCAAGGTCATTTCAGGCATCGGGTTCATCTCGAAAGGATAGTCGTAGATGACGGAACCACAACCGGACGAAACAGCAAAGGCAGTCAGGTTGACACCATTGTTGATGTCGTTGAGGCCAGGCGTATAAGTGGTTTCCAGTGCCGAGGCATCTTCAAAGGTGCCGTCGCCGTCGGTCAGCCATTGGAACGAGACATAGTCGCCCGTGATTTCAACAGCAATGGGTTGAGGCTCGTCAATGGCACAATGGGTTTCGCCGACAAGAACAGGCATGATGACCACATTCTCAACGATGAATACGGTCATCTCGTCGGTGATGGTCTCGCCATTGCCATTGATGGTGAGGGTCAATGTGGCCTGACGGTTGGCAAGGTCTTGCGGGCCTGGGGTGTAGATGGGCATTGGGATAGCAGCGTCATTGAAGGTGCCGTCGCCCGAGGTGGTCCATTGCAGGTTGTCGTAATGGATGGCGTAACCCACGATTTGGGCATCGTTGCCTTCACAGACATTCACATCATTGCCGGCGGTGCCTGCCATGATGCGGTCGGCGGGAAGACCGACATAGTCGATCCAAGCGCAGTCGCTGCCACTACTGACGCTGGTGTCCTTGGTGTAGGTCCACTTGTAGGAGTGGCGACCAGCGGTGACAGGATAGGCAGCCTTGGTCCAACCCACATTGCCCGACCAATTGCCTTTTTCTTGGTTGTCAATGTAGAAGTGCAACTTGTCAAAACCATTTTCTGACGACACCTTATAATAGAAGGAGATGGTGTCGTTAGCGCCGGCCACGTGACTCAGGATGAGGGTGGTAGTGCCGTTATCGCCAATGGAACCAGAACGCAAGCAGTACTGGCCTTCATACGGTTCTTCGTTGACCATGCGCCATGGACGAGTTGGGTCGTTGTTCCAACTTTCACTGAGCACTCCAGTTTCGAAGTCCTCTATGACGAGACCAACCTTCACAGTGTAATCCTTTTGGTCGGAGTATGGTCCTGAAACGACATTGGCCACGAGCGGGCAAGAGTAGCCTATTGGCGTTTCTTCGCTGATGGTGATGTCGTAGACAGCATTGAGGGTCTCGCCTGCATTCACGCTCTCAAAGGTGACCATGCTTTCTGTCACCGTGATGTAGGGCGAAAGCATCTGTAATGTGGTCGTGGTCGAGGCAGCGTTGGCATGGCCGTTGTTTGCGATGGGAAAACTAAGTTGAGCAGTCTCGCCGGCATCCAAACGCCCGTTACCGTTACCTTCAACTTCAGTAATATGGAGATTGCCCAATTTGAAGATAGGGGCGTAGGCTTTTAAGGCCAGGTTGCTGACATAGACATCTTCACCATTGGTCACCGTGATGGTGAATCTGTTGCTGGTGTTGTCAGGTACGTTGTCGGCCACAGTGAATGAGAAGGCGTTCTCCAGATTCTGGGTGGCGTTGGGCGCTATGGCATCGTATTGGGCAGTGCCGTTTGTGATGGTGATGTATTCCGATTCGGTTTCCAGCACGGCTTCAAAGGCGCTCATGGGGTCGTTGCCTACATTCCTTAAGGCGACATCCAAGTTGATGGTTTCACCGAAATCGAGTTGGTTGTTGCCGTTTTGGTCGTTGATGACCTTGTTGTCAAAGACGATGTAGGGACCGTCGGCGGGGAGGACACCTATGACGGCTTCATAACGCAGATAGTTTTGTCCAGTGATGACGAGGTTGATCTCGGTCGGGGGCAATTGAGGTTCAAATTCAATGGTTTGAGGGTCGCCTGTGGCTGTGGCCACAGCGAGGATTTCCCAACCCTCTACTTCGTCTTCTTTCACCAGGCTGATCATGCAACCTTCGGGTGCGGTGATGTTGATCTCACCCAAACCGGCAATCACAGCTTCGGGGTGGGTCACATCCATGACTTGAGGCACTTGCGTGTAAATACGCAGGAAGGCATCGCAGTGGGCGGTGAACATGGTGTAGGTGATGTCCTTGCTTTCCGTGTTGTAGGGCCAGTTGCTTTGGGCGAGGAAGTATTTGCCAGCCACGTTACCGAAAGCGGGCATCCAGTTGCCTGTGTTATCGGCGTATGGACCGTAGGTGGGTAGGAAGTCACCGTCGAAGAGGTCGTAAACACCCCAGACGTATGCGTCGTTGACAAAGGAGTATGAGGTCTCGGTGGGGCAAAGCACGCCAACGGCACCAGCATTCTCGCCGTTGTAGGTGCGGCGCATCCAAGCTTCACAGAAACAGTCTTCGTGGTAGTTGAATTTGCCAGTGAGGCAGTTGATGGACATGACGAAAGGCAGTTTTCCAACATTGTTCATCTGGCTGACGTGGCTGTTGCGCACGGCGGGTTCCCCCCAGCCTGTCTCCAAACCATGGTCACGGTGCTGCAACCAGAATGAGCCTTGGTTGACGGCTTGCACCACGAGTTCGGGAGTGCCGTTGTTCCAATCTCCTAGTTCGCTAGGTGAAGCGGGGATATAACCTACGCCGTTGGGACCGAAGTAGTTGACAACCATGTAGGTGTTTTGGTTGCTTGACCAACTATTGCCAGGCGTACCCATATAGATGCAGTTGATGCGGTTGGTGTCATAGCCATGCTGGCGCATGTATCCACCAAAAACTTCAGAACACAATTGGAACCACCTTTCAGTCTGCCATCCCAGTGCGGTGATAGGACGGGTGTAGAATGATGGATCCATGTTGGGGTTAGTGTATTCGTATTCAATTTGCTTGCCAACGAATACGGGCAGTTGGTCTGGGGTTTCTGCAATCAGGCGTGAGAATACCATATCAGGCAGATTGTCATTGCCGACAGCATCAGAATATCTGTTATCGGTGATGCATGTTCCTTCGTAGGGGTGAGTAACGATCTCGGCAGGGATGTATTGACCCATATTGGTGCCGTGGTCGCCCAGCAGACAGACAGCCACGGGGGCGATCTCCCAAGTGTTGTAGGCGTTGTGGAACCAAGACTTCATCTGTGAGGTGCTAGTGGCAGGCATTTCGTCCAGACGGTAGACCTCAGTGAGGATGCCTTGGCGGGTGCGGTACTCTTTCAGTTGGTTGGCGTATTCGGCCCAAGCGTCGTTGTTAGGTGTGATGATGAGGTATTCAGCACCAGTCTTGTCGTCGCGCAACCATTCTTGCATACGGGCCTCATAATCGATGACGGGCAGTTGGTCATAGTTCAAGAGTTCGGCAGCGAGGATGGGGTCCCAATAAGGCGAGCGCAGGCGGTCTTCTCCGAAATGTCCGTTGCCGCCTTCAAACTCAACGGCGAGTTCAACGTTGGTATAAACAACCAAGTCCTTAGTGACAGGGTTGTACTGGAAGGGAGTGATGGACACCGTGACCGCATCAACACCACGGATGTAACTGTTGCCCATGATGAAAGGTTCGGCGGGATAGAAGGCGTTCTTGTTATAAACGCTTAAGTCCTTCACATAGTTCATGTCCGGTTCTTCGTTCTCTGACTGGATGCGGAGAGCGGGCGCAATGTTGACGTTGTGAAGGGTCTCTTTCTCAATGTTGACCACGCGTAAAGTGGCGGTGGCTCCATGTGGAATGGCCATCATGCGACTTTCACCAGGTAGGTTGGGTTTACCGGCCTCGTTGGGGATGGCTATGGCTTTAATGGCCACTTCACTCATCTCTTCACCACGGTAGTTGAGTTGGTTAAGTGTGACTTGCCCGACATTGTAGCTGATGTGAAGGCAGTCACGCGTTTTCTCCGTCAGGTTGAAGCCTTGCTTTCCTTTGATGGGATAATCGAAGGTCTGTGCCATGGTCACGCTGCCAAAGAAGGCTAGTAACACAAAGGCAAGAGCAACGGGTAATAGTTTTCTCATAGGTCTAGTGTTAAATTTGTTATTTTATGTTTCTTTATCGTTATGCTGTTAATCAGAAAGAGACGCAAAAGCGTCTCTCCTCCTATCATTCTCTCCCCAACACCCAACTTCCAACTCTTAACTCCTAACTCCTAACTCTCAACTCAATCATACTCTCCCCATCGTATGCAAGCGCCTTGCAATTGTTTCTTCAAGGGGAACATCAGAGTCAGTTTCACAGTGGCATCAGTGTTGAAGCGCATGCCTAAGAGATAGGGGTCGATGTAACCAGCACCCACCACGTTTTGCGACTCGCCATGAATCTCTTCGCTGGTGAACGAGTTGATGACTGCGGCATGGGCCGAGGCGTCAAGCCTGAACAGCAGGTAATAGTTGCCTACGTTGAGTTTGTAGAGTACGCCTGCGCCAAGCACCAAACCGACATTGAACTGGCGTGTGTTTTGGGCATTGAACTCTACGGTGTCGATGGTGACTCCATTCTCATTATATTGTTGGTTTTCCGTACCATAGTTTAATATCTCTTTTTTCTGCCAAACCATTTTTCCCGAGAGGGGGATGCTCACTCGGGGGGCGACATACACAAAGGGACGGATGGTGCCTTTTGAGAGGTAGTGGGTTAACGGGATTTGAACATTAACTTCTTGATAGTCTGCGTCAAATTGACGGTAGAAATCTTTGTTTTCATTGATGGCAACGGGGAAATTGAGCACTTCGTAGTTGAGGTGGGTATTGCGCATGGCATATAAACCTTCCAAAGCGATGGAGGTGTTGCCGTTGAGCATTCGCTCCACGATGAGACCTCCAGTGATGCCAAAATTGAACGGGGCTTTGTATGGAGTCTTTGTTCCGCCAAAATGTACCCAATAGGTTGAAGTCAGTCCTCCTTCGATGCCAATGTTATATTTGGCTTCGTTGGAATTCACGCGATTGCGTGCCGATTGAAGCGGCTTGTTGAACTGTGCTTGTGCTGTAATGCCTATGGCTAGAAAAAAGAACAGGATAATGATATTTGGCTTTTTCATTCTGCGAAGGTCTTAAAAGAGTGTTTATTCTAGTTCAGGGAATTCCCCAGTGTGCACGATGCCGTCGTTTTTGAGGATCATGATGTCGCCTGCTGTGGGCAGGTAACCTAAATGGATGATTTGGTTGACGCTTGGGCCGGCATTGAGGTATTTCATGGTTTCAATGCCCCATCTAAGGTCTTTGATGACTTTGTTCTCAATGGTGTCAGTGGTATGGTTGACGGTATCGGTCACAACAGTGAGCTCTTTGTCGATGCGACCGGAGAAAATGACGGCATTGAGCGGTTCGGCTTTCGACTTGATGTCGCGGATTTCGTAATAGAATATGGTGAAATATGGGTCTTGTCCCATAATATATACAGTGCGGAAATCATCTTCGGTGAGTTTGCCGTCCTTGAAGTAGATGGGAGCAATGGTGTCGTCAATGAAGGCTTGGATGTCATCTTGCATCAAGTAGTGAGTTGAATCGGTTTCCGATTTCTCAAGGAAATAGTCGTATTCGCCTACGGATCCTTTGGGGTATTTGAATCGCAACTTGGCGATGCCTTTGTGCTGTTCGTAAAAATCGAAGTATTGCGGCGTGGGGATAGCGGTAGGAGTGTTCCTCCATGTGCTAGATGGAACCTTGATGATGTCGGTAATCCAAATGTTGTCGGCAATGTAAAGGTCTTCCAACTTGGGCGGTTCGTCGCCATAATAGAGGTGTGCGCTACCCATGCTATGCAGGAGTCGTTGCGGCATAAACTCGTTGATATTGGGTATGTGCTGGTAGGCATAATACACCGTCTCGTTGTTTTTCGGGTCGTCTTTCATGCAAGAAGTGAGAAAGGCCAACCCACAAGAGAAAAACAATGCCAATAATAAGTGTTTCTTCATCGTCTTAATGCTTGGATGAGACTCTCAATGAGAAAAATTTATCTCGCAAATGTAAGGATTTAGGTCTTACATCCGACAAAAAAGAAACGATTTTTTTTGCGCCTTATTGTAATCGGTTGTAAATTATTTTGTTATAAAAGTGTCCTTAATGGACAATGACGGCTTTTCTGACCATAGTGCCTTCTTTGCTGGTGGCGATGAAACAATAGATTCCATTGCCCCTTGATGCGCATTGGTAAGGAAGGCTGTGGCGTTCGGATGTGCCGAAAGTCTGAAGATGGTCAACGAGGATGCCTCGCATGTCATACACCTTGATGTCAATTTTGCCTGTCAGATGCTCAAAGTTGAGCGTCATTTGCCCATTGTTGGGGTTGGGTACTACAGAGAAGTTTCCCAAACCTGGTGAGGGATAATTCTCATCCATGCCAAAAAATGAGCATACAAACCAATAGCGACGCTCGGTGCCTTCGGAGTGGCATTTGTTGTAAACTGTTGCTTTGAGCCAGACGGTGTCTTCCAATTGGTTGAGAACGTATATCCTGCAACGTTTTCCTGCGGGATTTGTCGTGGAGTCGGGCTCAAGCACCCATTGCACTGAAGGGTCTTCAAAGCTCCAGGTGACCGAGTCCCAATGGCATTGGTTGTTGTTGTCCCACAGAACAAAGTCGTAACTGTTGATTTGGAATTCAGTGGCGGTAACGACCCAATGTGGGGCATGGTTGTTTGTGTCGGCGGGGTAGATGGGGGTGGGATCGGGTGTGTATTCCATGTCAAGGTTGAGATACACAGTGCTGTCACAACCCAAAACGGTAGATAGGGTCTTCTCGTATTGGCCGGATAGGGTGTAGCTTTCGCCAAACCATTCGTATTCGTTGCATTCCTCGACTTCTATCGTGGTTCCCGTGACATTCCCCGAAAGGAGTAAGGTGCAGTCAACGATGCTATCGCAACCGTCGAAGGTGGTAAACACTTGTTGGAAGGTGCCGCTGTGGTCATACTCAAGTCCATTCCACTCAAACACCCCGCAGGAGATGGTGTCGAACGTAGTGTACTGCGGATGCCCCATGGTTAAGTGCAAAGTGACGATGCTGTCGCAACCTCCGAGAGAGATGTAATGACGCTCGTAGTCGTCAGGGATGTTGTAGGCTTGTCCGTCCCAAATGTAGCTGCTACCGCATTCGTGGTGGTTGAATTCATAGGTGATGCGGTCAGCCACAGTGAGGTGCAGGTTGAGGATGCTGTCGCAGCCGTTGGTGGTTGCTAGGTAGAGTTGTCTGTCGTAGGTGCCGGGACGGTCATATTCGAAACTGAAGCCATAAGCGTCATACACACCCGGTTCGCCTTGCCAACAGCGGCTGTCGTCGATGGGGATGTGGTATTGTGGGTGGGCATCGATATAAACGAGGACCGAGTCTTGGCATTCGCCATGGATGGGGTTGTCTTGCGTGCGCGCCAGAATGGTGTCGTTTTCGATGCGGATATTGTTGAAACCATAGCCTGAATAAATCTCTCCGGAGCAGATGTCATCGTGCTCGATAATGTATTGTTGGGTGGCATCCACTACGAATTCCGTGATGTTGCTTTCCGAGCCTGTACATCCGCCTTCGTGGGTGGTAATAAGCACTGAGACATTATAGGGACGGGCTTCGCTAAAAGAATGTGTGACCGGGTTGTCGGTGCTGGTGGTGCCATCGCCGAAGTCCCATAGCAGTTCGTAATTGGGTAAGTTGACTTCCGCATGGAAGGTGATAGGCTTATCGGAGCAATAAGGGAAGCTCTCGTTAGGCAGGATGGGTTCGTCATTCAAGGTGAGACTTGAGTTGAGATTGATGGCGTTGGAGCCTACAAGGTAGGCATAGCCTTTGGCATGACCAAAACCATATACATGGGCATTGAAGCCATTGGCACAGGACAGATGATGCGAACCGTGATCAATCTGTTTTCTGGCGAAGCGGTATTCGGAAGTGCCGCTCATCACTTCAAACAGTAACGGCGATAAGAGCTCGCCGTCAAGATAGACATGTTGGACATCTTCTGAACTGACAATGATATTCACATAATGATTGTCAATATGAGTGTCATGTTCACTCTCGTAATTGAAGGTTGAGAAAGTAATATCGTTGATGCGCTGCTCGATGGGGGCAATCCACACCATGCTGGGGGCGCCATCACCAGTCTCCCATCCAATCAAATCTGCAGAGTGGTTGTACAAATAAACCGCACAGCTGGATGAGGCCTCTATGAAACACGATCTGTCCGATTGCGGCAACTCAAAAGTAATGGATTGGCCTGCGTCTAAGGTGATGAATCTTTGGCCATCTTTGAGGATTGCATTATCGTTGTGGGCCGAAGTGATTTTTACGAGGTCGTTGTATCCGCGTCCAAGCGAAGCAGTGACCACAAATTTCTTTCCCCAGGCAGATAGGGGCATGGCTTGTTCAAAAATGCAGTCTGAATCCGCCCCATCATTGGGCACCTTGGTGAGATTGTTGCCATTGAATACTGCAATCTTTTTGCAGTCGCGTGCAGTTACTCGAGTGCCGCTAAGGTCGCGGTTTCCATAATTGTAGTGCGATCGCACTTGATATGCTTCTCCCTGGTACAGGGTAATGCTGTATTCGTTGTTGGCATTATGGCCGTCCAATGTGTTGACGGTAGGGGTGATGTCGACCGTGGTTTCACCCTCTTCGGTGGCCACGATGAGAAATGCAGAGGTGTAATAGTTGCTGTAGGGTCTGCTGCCAGTAGATTGGTCGTAGGTTTGTATGATGTAATCATCGCCCAAAGCAGGGGCGGGAAGGATGAAGGAGGCGTCGAATGATACTTCAGCAATGTTCGCACAATACACGGAAATCGTATCGTCAGCTGTAATGCGTAATCCTTTGTTTAGGATTTGCCCGTGTTCTTCCAATTCCATATAAGCTTCATCCCAAGGGATGTCATCAAATAAGTATGTGCTGTTGGCATTGACGTGAAAGGTCTGCAAATAATTGGTGTTGGGGTTGCTGATGGTGCAGTTGCAATCACGCTTGGCGCTGACAATCAATTGTATTCTAAGCCAAGTAAAAACGGGTAGTTCGGTCCACGAGTCATACCTGGTCTTGAATCCATTTCCCAGAAAGGAAACCCAAAATTCCTTGCCTTGTGTGGAAGTGTTTTGGGCCACTGCCGCTGGAACGCAAAGGCAGAATAGGAGAAACGCTGCGAAGAATGCCTTTAAGTGCTTCATGGAGTTTATTTTTATAGTAGTGACGGTGCATGCACCGTCTCTACAAATGGTCATTGGATAATGATCTTCTTGGCTATAGTGCCTTCCTTGCTTGTCGCCACGAAGAAGTAGATGCCACCCGCCTTATTCTTCATGTCGTACTCATAGGTGCTGCCATAGCCGTCGGCGGCTTCAAAGTGGTCGATGAGGACACCTCGCATGTCGTACACTTTCATCTCAACCTTGCCGCTGAGGTTCTCAAAGTGCAAGGTCATGTGCCCGCTGTTGGGGTTCGGCAACACATCGAAGGACCCTGAACCTGTCAAATTGCCGTCTTCGTCCACACCATAGAAAGAGCAAATAAACCAGTAACGTTCGCTGATGCCTTCTTGCGAACATCTGTTGTAGGCCGTGGCACGGAGCCATACGGTGTCTTCTACATGACTGAGCACATACATCCTGCAGCGTTGGCCTTTGGGTTGCATCTCATTGTCGGGTTCCAAAACCCATTCTAGTCCTTGGGTCTCAAAGTTCCAAACGACGGAGTCCCAATGGCAATGCGGGTTGGTGTCCCAAAGGTGGAACTCATAGGAGTTGATTTGGAACTCAGTGGCTGTGACTACCCAATGGGGCGCGGTATTCTCGGGATCCGTGGGGTAGATGGGTGTCGGGGAAGGCGTGTACTCGAACCGTGCATTCAAGGTCACCACACTGTCGCAACCATGTTGGTTCAAGTAAGTGCGGTGGTAGACGCCCGTCTCGGTATAAACGGGATCATCATGGTCGGTGCTGACAATGATATGGTCTTCTGCATCCCAATAGTATTCATCGCATCGATCAACGCTGAAGTCGGATGATTCGTTAGGGTTGACGGTGAGGTGGAGGTGCAAGATGCTGTCGCAACCGTACATGTTGGTCAAGGTGTGGTCGTAAACGCCCTCCGCGTTGAGTTGTTGCCCATAATAATTGTAGGTGTCGTTTTCGCAAATGGCCTCATAGATGTCTTTTTCCTCATGGGGACGCACGAGGATGGTCACGCTGACTTCTTGGATCGTCATGTGATCGCTAACGCTGCAATAAAAGGTGGTGCTGCCGATAGGAGGCGTGGCCACGGGATTCTGCGATGCGGGGTTGTTGAGCAGGTTGGCCGGCGACCAACTATAGGTATAGTCGCCAGTACCTGCCACGGGTAAGGCATGAAGCGTGGTGGAACCGTTCTCGCAAATCTCGTATTCGTCGGCAGTGGCGGTGGCGGTCAGGTCGGAACCTGCCATGGTCACGGTGACTTGGACAGTTGTGCTGCAGCCGCCATCTGTATTGGTGATGGTCAGCGAATAGACTTGCGTCTCGACCAAAGAGACGGTCTGTGTGGTTGGGCTGTTGGGATTGGTGACCATATTGGCGGGTTCCCATTGGTAGGTGAAGTTGCCGGGTGTTTCCACATTGACAGTAAGGGTAGAAGTGCCACCATACATGACAGAACTCGGACTGGCCGAGACCGTGGCTACAGGAATGGCATAGACGGTTACCGTCTTTGTGATTTGGTCAGTGCAGATGCCTGTGCCCACATTGAGGGTCACTTCATAATCTCCCGCTTCTGCGAATGTGTGGCTGACACTTTGTCCGCTACCGGTCTCCCCATCATCAAAATCCCATCCTATGTTCTCAATTTCTTGTCCCGCAGGATCAGTGGTCGATGTGCTAGTGAATTGTACGGGGCTGCCTTCACAGGCAGGAACATAGGTGAAGTCGGCGGAAGGTTGGGGATAAATGACGACATCGGTGGTTCCCGTAGTGGTCTGTTGCTCAACGGTGGTAACGCAGGTGTAGGTGCCTGCCATTTCTAAGGTGCAGTTTTGGATGAGGGGGTTTTGGAGCGTCGAGCTGAAATTGTTGGGCCCCGTCCATTGGTAGGTGGCGCCCGCCTGAGTGGTGACACTCAGTTGGATGTCGTCGCCCACGCAATAAGGGCCGTCGTTGGTGGCAATGCCAGGCAGAATGCCGCAGTCGGTAGTGCCGGGACCCGAGTTCTCAGCCTTGGTGAAGGTGATGACGCAAGGTTCGCGCGAATAGTTCGTAATCATCAGGATATAATACTCTCCTGTTTCTGGCATGTGGTAATTGACGGTGCCGTGACCGGTTTGGTGAACATGCAGGCTTTCTTCGAAACCTAAATAAATGTCTTCAGAATAGCTCGAGGAATAATTGCAGTCGATGATTTTGTTGCCGGTCAGTTGTCTTACACAAGGCGATGTCGGGTCGTCGAAGGGGCCCCACAGGCAGTAGTCAATGTCTCTTTCTACATTTGAAAGCGGATCGCGTCCTTCCATGTGGATGACGAATTGTCCAGGGGTGTTGATTCTCATGTGGTACCAAGATGGGTTGTAGGAACTGCCGATGCAGCCGTCATCAAAAGAATCGCTTTCAAGTTGGTCAGCAGTTTGAGACGTGTTGGCTGCCTGGAACTGGATGACATCGGAGGTGCAGAAGGGGTCTGAATCCACACAATGGTTGTTGACGGAAATGGCTCTGTTGAGGGCAAGGTCCATGGTGATGGAGGTGAAGTGCACGGCAGGTACACTCTCTTTCCAATGTGGGAACAGGTCTACGATGTCGACTTTGTCGATGAACTGAAAGTCTGACACGGCACGGTTATACGCTTCTTCGAAGATGTCGATGAAAGGCTCGTCACTGTTGTCGTGGCTTGGGATGATATTGAACAAGCCATTTTCTTCTTCTGTTTGCAAAATGAAACGGTCGTCTTGATCGAGGCTGTATAGCAAGAACAGCCTGAAATCATGATTGTCTATTTCATAGAAATTCAGCAGGATGCCGTCTTCGGCATAGGGCCTGTAAGGGGTTTGCCCAAACTGCTTCAACGGGAGGATGAACAAAAATAAGAGCGCTATGGCTAATCTTGTCAGTGATTTCATTGTTGTTTTGAATTTGTTTTTATCGAAAAAACGGACGTTTGGTTATTTTTGGATGACGACTTTCTTGGCGACAGTGCCTTCGCGACCGGTGGCCACGAAGAAGTAAATGCCGTCAGACTTGGTTTTCATATTGTAGGTATGTTGTGAAGGACCGTTCCCGTTGTAGGTCTTGAACTGGTCGATGAGTATGCCGCGCATGTCGTACACTCTCATGTCGACAGTGCCGGTGAGGTATTCGAAGTTGAGTGTCATCTGGCCGTTGTTGGGGTTGGGAATCACGTCGAAGTTGCAGAGCTCGCACATGGTTTCGCTTTCCTCAACGCCATAGAATGAACTCAGCAGCCAATAGCGTTGCTCGATGCCTTCGTTTGGTGCGCAGCGGTTGAAGGCATGTGCTTTCAGCCAGATGGTGTCGTCTACATGGTTGAGCACATAGACTCTGCAGCACTTGGCTTTGTTGCCGAAAGGTTCAAGTACCCATTCGGGTGCCTCGTCGCAGGTCCAGGTGACGGTGTCCCAATGGCAATTGGGGTTCTCGTCCCACAGGTTGAAGTCGTATGAGTTGATTTGGAACTCAGTGGCGGTCACCACCCAGTGTGGGGCACCGTTGGTGGCGTCCATAGGATAGATGGGCGTGGGGTGCGGCGTGTACTCGAAATTCATGTGCATCGTCACCAAACTGTCGCAATCTGCCTGGTTCTTGTAGGTGCGGTGATAAATGCCCGAGATGTTGTAGACCGGGTCTTCATGGTCGGTGAAAACTATCTCATGGCCTTTTGGATCCCAGTAATACTCGTCGCAGCTTTCGCTTTCATCAAGGGAGTCCTCGCTCTCGTCGTGGTCGTTGATGGTCAGGAAGAGGGTGACTTCACTGTTGCAGCCGTAGCTGTTCACATAGTGATGCGTGTAAACCGTATCTGCTTCAAAGGTCATGTCGACATTGTATGCGTCGTTCTTCCAGCGGTAGGTGTCGCAGCTGGTGACGGTTTCTTCCGTGTCGTAGCTGGGTCTCAGTTCAAGGAGGAGCATGACGGTGCTGTCGCAAGAACTTGGGAAGGATAATGTGTCGTAATAGGTTCCTGATTCATAATAGGTTATTCCATTCGAAGGCCAGGTGTATTGGGTGTCGCAAATGGAGATGTTGTAGGTCTTGGAGTTGTATTGGGCCACATCGACATGGAGGATGACGAGACTGTCGCAACTGGCCGTGGTCTCGAAGTGGAATTCGTAGGGTGTGGCGCTGGGTTGCAGGTATTGGCCGTTGTAGTAATATCCGGGACCGCCTTCGCAGGTCGACTCATGCAATTCGATTTCATAGCTTGGGTCTTGGATGAGGTTGAGCCTAAGGACGCTGTCGCAACCGTGCACCGATTCCAAGGTGTGGTAATAAGTGCCAGAGGTAGTGAACGATTCGCCATAGAATTGGTAGGTGTCGCCTTGGCAGAAGTGGTCGCTGATGGGGGTTTCGTAGATGTCCCAATTCATCAAATGCAGGTGGATGGTGCTGTCGCAGCCGTGTGTCGTCTCAATAGTGTGGTCGTACACGTTGGGGGCGCTCAATTCCTCGCCAAAGAAGTTGTAGGTGGTGTTCTCGCAAATGGTTTCATAGATGTCGGACTCCATGTTGGGATAGACCCTAATGGTGACAGTGGCGTCTTGTGAAGTGTAACCATCACTGACATGGCAGGTGTAGGTGTGGGTGCCTACGGGCGGAGTGGCCACGGGGTTTTGGGAGTTGGGGCTGTTGAGTGTGTTGGCAGGTGTCCAGTTGTATGAGTAATTGCCCGAGCCGCCAGAGGGGGAGGCGTGAAGGGTGGTCGACTCGCCTTCGCAAAGTTCGTAGGCGTCGGCAGAGGCCATGGCCGTCATGTCTGAACCTTCGATGCTCACGGTGACTTGTGTTGTACCCATGCAGTTGCCTTGCGGATTGGTGACAGTGCAAGTGAATGTGGTGGTTTGTTGCAGCGCCACAGTCGAGGTGGTCTGGCTGTTGGGATTAACCACTTTGTCGGCGGGTTCCCAATGGAAGTTGAATTGGCCTGTCGTGCCGGCGTTGGCAGTCAGCGTTGCCGTGCCGCCATAGATGACGATGTTGGGTTGTGCTACAGCAGTAGGAACAGGGGTCGCATACACGGTCACGGTTTGCGTACGGGAGCCCGTGCAGTTGCCCGTGCCGATGCCGACGGTATGGGTCACTTGATACGGGCCAGCGTTGGCGTAAGTGTGGCTGACGGTTTGTCCGCTGCCCGTCTGCCCGTCGCCAAAGTCCCATTGGTAGCTGCTAATGGTTTGTCCAGCGGGCGCGGTGGCGGTGCTGGTAAACTGGGTCGGCGTGCCTTTACAGACAGTGGTGAAGGTGAAGTTTGATGTGGGTTGGCCAAACACGGTGACGTTCTTGGTGATTTGGTTGGTGCAATGTCCTCCGCAGCCCACGGTAAGGGTCACTGGGTAGGATCCAGGGTTAGCGTAGGTATGCGTGGTATTTGCCCCTGTTCCTAGTTGGCCGTCGCCAAAGTTCCAACTATAGGTTTGTATCTGCTGCCCCGAGGGGTTCGTGGTGGAAGTGCTGGTGAATTGTGTGGGAGAGCCGACACATACTGTGGTGAAGTTGAAATTGGCAGATGGCATAGGATAGATGACGACTTCAGTGGAGGCAGTGGTGGATTGTGATCCGACAGTGGTCGTGCAGGTGTAAGTGCCGGCCATGTTCAAGGTGCAGTTGGGACGGTTCGGGTTTTGTTGGGTGGAAGAAAAACCTGCAGGACCGCTCCAAGAATAGGTGGCGCCATCTTGTGCGTTGACGGACAGATGAATGGTTTCACCGACACAATAAGGGCCGTCGTTGGTGACAACACCAGGAAGAATGCCGCAGTCGGTCTCGCCAGGGCCACTACCTGTTGTCTTGGAGAACGAAATCGTACAAGGCTGTTGTGAATAATTTGTAATCATTAGAATATAATACTCTCCAGCCTCTGGCATGTGATAATTCACGGTTCCATGGTCAGTAGTACCTGTTGATCCGTGATAATGTTGGTCGCTTTGATATCCGAGGAAGATGTCTTCAAAGTAGGCAGCTGAGAAAGAACAGTCGACAATCTTATTGGTGGTCAATTGAGCCACGCAAGGAGAGGTAGGATCAGTGTAGGGTCCCCACATGCAAAAATCGACATCTCTATTTGTACTACTATTATTAGGGTCATGGCCTTCCACATGGATGATGAACTGGCCTCCTGTTTGTATTCTCATGTGATACCAAGAGGGATTGTAAGAAGAACCAATACAACCGTCTTGTAATGTAGTGCCTTCCAGTTGATCAGCCGTTTGGGAAGTGGAAGCAGCGTCAAAAGTGATGACATCCGATGTGCAGAAAGGGTCTGAATCGACGCAGTGGTTGTTGTTAGGCCGATTATTATGCATGAAGACATCCATCATCATCGAAAGGAATTGGGTGTCAGGAATGCAGTTTTTCCAATTGGTCATCTGGTTATCGATGTCCAATTTGGAAAGCAAATTGAAATCTGCATAAGTGTTATTGTAAAAAGTCTCAAAAGCATCAAAAAAGTTCGTAACATCACTATTGCCATTCGAATTGATGCTGAATTGTCCCCATTCCTCGCCTTGGGTCAGAATGAATCGATTGTCTTGGTTAAGATTGTAAAGCAAGCATGTCCTGAAATAGACATTGTCGATTTGCGAGAAGTCCAACAAAACTCCATCGTCGGCATATTGCCTATAAGGTGTTTGCGCGAAATGTCTCATCGGTAAGGCCAATAAGAAAAGCAAGGCCACTAGGGTGATTTTCGTAATTTTATTCATGACTGTTTGTTTTGCAGATGATTACCAATTTGTATTGCTATGAGTGTATTTTTTGCTAGATATTCTAACCGACACATAATAAAAAAGCGCGTAAAGATACGCACTTTTTTGGAATAATGAAGCATTTTTTGTTTTCAACGCATTTTTTTTTGTGTAAGCCTCTACATTTTCAGTATTTTCCTGCTCCAACGTTGCCCATTTTGCTCTACTACGATGAGGTACATGCCTGCTTCGCGATTCCTGAGCGATACGCAGGATGCTTGTCGCTCGGTAAGGATGAGATGGCCCTTTGCGTCGAAGACACTGATGCAGAAATCACTCTCTTTCTCCACTTCTACAAATACTTGGTCTGTTGTTGGGTTAGGGTGCAGGTTGAGCGGGAGGTCCGGTTTCTCGTTGGTGGCGTCCAAATAGGGCGGCAGCGTGATGTAGTCGAGCCAGGCACAGTCCTCGCCATTGTCGACGGAATAGTCCTTGGCGTATTTCCATTGGTATTGGTGGTGTCCTGGTTGGATGGTATAGGCGTGTTCGTACCAGGCCGCATTTCCTGACCAACGGCCTAACTCAGTGCTGTCGACAGAGAAAATGAGGAAGTCGTAGTTGTTCTCCGACGACACCTTGCAGAAGAAGGAGAGGGTGCCTTCTTCGTTGGAGGTGTAGTTGAAGATAAGTTGCGACGACTCGTTATGGGTGATGGTGGTGTCCGACTGAGCGCAGTAGGTGCCTTCATAGGCGTCGAGGTCGACAATTTGCCACGGATGATGCGGGTCGTTGGACCAATAGGCTGGATTGAGCGCCCCGTTTTCGAAACTCTCCATGGAAAAGCCTAACGGCAAACTAAAGTTGTTTTCCATCACCAATTCGTGGCAGGTGGTGCTGACGATGAAGTCGAGGAAGGGCATCTCGCCAGCGAGGAACTCGACGAAAACGTCAAAGGTAAATTCGACAGAGGCCCCGACGGGCATATCGGCAAGGGTGGACTCTGGCGTGATCACCCTTATGTGGTCTTCGTTGCCTTGTAAGGCGATGCGTGGACTCTCGGCAAGATAGTGGCCATGGTTGGCGAGACGGAAGGTGAGGCTGGCAAACTCGCCCGCGTCCAAGTAACCGTTGCCATTGCCTGCATCGTCATTAATGGCAAGGAGTTCTGCCTTGATGTTGGGGGCAGTGATGGCGATGTCGAACTCGCGCTCGAAACTCTCATTGTTGAATTGCGTCGTGACGGTGAAGGGAACGCTGGTCCCGTCGGGAACATCGTCGCTGACGTGGATCTGGAAGGCGTCCCTGATGAGCGCACTCTCGTCGGGTGCCAGGGAAGGGATGGCGGTCTCGTCTTGTGTGATTTGCAGTTGCCCCGTGGCGTTAGCGATAGTGGCAGTGCCTGAAGCGTTGGTCTCGGCACCGACGTTTCTGACGACAAGGTCGACGGTCGCCGATTCCCCATAATGCAAATGGGTGGCACCTTGGTTGAAGGCGACGCTGTCGGCGACGATGAGAGGCCGGTCTAAGGGCACTACTGGGATTTCCACTTCACATCGGATGAAGTTCAAGCCCGTCATGGTTAGGCATATCGTGCTGGTGGGTATGTAATCCATAACATAGATGACTTGTTCTTCGCCCGTTCCTGTGGCGGTGGCCAGCAGGTGGTCTTTGTGTCCGTAATAGGTGCTCAAGGCGATCTCGACGCCTTCGGGCGCCGTGACGTGGAATGGGGTGAAGATGGTGATGGCGGGGTCAAATGTGGTTGGGATGGGTTGTGGAACCTCAGTGTAGAGCCTAAGGAAGGCGTCGCAGTGGGAATGGTAGGCGTTGAAGATGGTGTTGCGCATGATCTCGTCAGCATTGGGGAAGACGTTTTGGGCCAGGAAGTACTTGCCTGAGACATTGGCAAAAGAGGGCATCCATTGGGCCACATGGCTGGCATAGGGACCATAGTCAGGGAGGAACTCAGGGTCAAAGAGGTCCCAGACGCCCCAAAGATAGATGTCGTTGGCGAAGGAATAGGTCCTTCCCGAAGGGCTGATGGCGCCAACAATGCCCGCATTTTGTCCGCTTCGGGTCATGCGGAGAAGGCCTTCCGTGAAGCAGTTTCCGTTGTAGTCGAATTGGCCTGTCTTGCAGTTTACCGAGATGAGGAACGACATCTTGCCGGGATTGCTGATGTTGCCGAAGTCGCTGACGTAGATTTCAGGTTGGTACCATTTCTGTGTCCAGCCATGGTCGCGGTGCTGGATGAGGTAGACTCCCGAATTGATGGCGCGGATGACTTGGTCTGCAGTGCCACCTGTCCAACCGCCTAGTTCTGCAGGCGTGGCGGGTATGTATCCCAGGCCATTGGGGCCGAAGTAGTCGGTGACGGCGCTCGTGTTGCTGGCAGTCGACCATGCCGCGCCTAAGTCGCCACTGTAGATTTCGTTGATGCGGATGGGTTCTTTGCCGTGTTGGGTGAGATAGCCGCTGATGGTGGCGATGCAAATCTGGAACCAGTTGGTGTTCTGCCAGGCAGCCGCCGTCAATGGATGGGTGTAGTAGTACTGGTCCATAACGGGAGCAGTGTGCTCGTATTCGATTTGCTTGCTGATGAAGAGCGGCAGTTCCGACTCATTCTGCGCAACGAGGCGTGAGAAGCACATGTCGGGGAGCAGGTCGCCGTTGACGTCAGCGTAGGGGTTGTCGGTGTTGACGGTGCCTTCGATGGGGTGCGGCATCTCGAAGGCAGGAATGTATTGCGCCAAATTTGCGCCATGGTCGGCGAGGATGCATACCGCCACGGGTGGTATGTCCCAGTCATTGTAGATGTCCCTGAACCATTGCCGGATTTCCCTGGTGTTCGTGGCACCGGTTTCACCGATGCTCATCACTTTAGTATAGATGCCTTGCCGGATGCGGTAGTTGGCAAGTTCTTGTGCGGCCGAGATGAAGGCATCGTTGTTGGGCGTGAGGATGAGGTATTCGCAACCGGTGAGACGGTCGTGTATCCATTCCTGCCTGCGGGCATGGTAGTCGATGTCGGGCAGGCTGTTGTAGTTCAGAATGGCGTTCTGCAGGATAGGGTCCCAATAGGGGGAACGCAACCGGTCGTCACCGAAGTGGCCATTGCCCCCTTCAAAGTGGATGTCAATGTCGAGTTCGCGGTTGACGGCGAGTTCGTGTGTCACCGGGTTGTATTGGAAGGGGCAGAGACCGAGGTGGATGACATCGACGCCGCGCAAGCACTGTGGCTCGGCCACCATGTAGGTCTCGGTAGGGTAGAAGGCATTGGTGGCATATACTTTCGAATCCCTGAAGAAAGGCTGTTCGGGTTCGCTCTCGGCTTGGCTGCCTTCCGACGGCATGATATTGATGCCTTCCATGCGTTGGCAGCGTCTCGTCGTGACTTCCACAATGGCTTTCGAGCCTTGTGGGATGGCGATGAAGCGGTTGAAGGTGGGCAGGGCAGGAAGGCCATAGTCGTTGGGCGCAACGATGCCTTTTGTCGTTATGGTGTGCATCACCTCGCCTTCGTGCATGACCGTGTCGATCCTGAAGTCGCCCAGGTCGAAGTGAAGGCTGATATGGCCGCGGTCGGAAGACATGATGGTGAAGGTCTGTCCTATAGCGGTGTGTGTTGCCGTGATCGCAAACATTAGGAAGGTTAGGGACAATAGAGTTTTTTTCATGGCCAGCGTTTTTTTTCGAAATCGGGGTGCAAGTAACACAATTTTTGCGACTTGTCAAACAAATTTTTCCGCAAAAGACATTTTTTTTCGCTTGACCACAAAAAAAGAGCCACCCTGAGGCAGCTCTTTGTGCTTGGTCCGTTTGCGTTGGATGGTTATCCGTCGGTTTCTAACTTGGACTTGGTCTTTTAGGTCATTCCTTCACCACCTTGCGCACACACTTGTGCCCTTCCTTGTCAGTGATGTTGACGAAGTAGACGCCGGTGGGCAATTCGGAGAGGTCGATTTGCAGTGTCTCGCCCTCGCCCGTGGCGTTGGCCACGCGCTGCCCGAGGGTGTTGAGTATTTCGGCTTGTTTCAAATCCTTGCCCGTGATGTTGATGAGGCCCGTGGTGGGGTTGGGAAGGAGGGAGAAAGGAGGAGTTGTTTCGTCCTCTTCAACTGCCATAAAATCCTCGGCTGAGATTTTTGCAATGGTGTTATGGTAAAAGTTTTGGCCATACAAGTTGTATGTGTAGACCACAAGTATTCCATTGTCTTCTGTCGATTTAATGGTATAGAGCGTTATTGCGTACTCTTCCTCTTCGCCCAATCTCCAGGTCCTTATGGTGTCGAAATCGGGGGTCAGCCTGTCTATGCATAGTATATAGTAATCCGGATGCAGGACGTATCCTAAAAAGATGGTGTTGTCTTGGGCGATGTCGACACCTTTCAGCAAGGCGACCTTGTCCCAGGTCTGTCGCCCTGACGACCTTTCCGTATATCGTATCATGGGCAGCGTGCCTGCTCTTTCAGGATCGCCAAATTCGTAGAGAGCGATGCCTTGTTGCCCTGATCCTTGCGGCTTGCAGTATAAGGAAGTGACATAGGCCGAGTTGTGCGGGCTGCGCACTACCGACATCTGTTGGAACATGTCGCCAATAATTGGGTTTATGTCGGCTTGTTGGCGAAAAGCCTTCACATCCAGGATTTGGAAGTCTTTGTCGATAAAAAAGGCGGTGCCAGGCGTCCCAACCCTATCCTTGCCGTCGGGTGTGGTATAGTAAATATCCGGCGCGTCGTTGTAGTAAAAGACAAACCCGTTGCCGGCTCGGCATAATTGATAATAAAGCCAATTCGTATCCATGCCCCCGCCTGTGCTTTCCATTTCGTAGCCAACCCTGCTGATGAAGTTCCCGTCGAAGTCCATCCTGAAGAAGAAGAGGGTGTCTTGTCCTCTTGGGTTGTGAACGTCAAAAGTGGGCGATTTGACATAGAGGCCAACGATGTCGTTCCCGTCCGATTCGGCGGTGAGGATGGTCAGTCTCCCGCTAAACCCGTTTGGAGTACAGCTTTGGTGAGGACAAACGGCCGTGTCAACTTGGAACCTGTGCTCGTGGCTTTCAAGGATGTTGAGTTCGTCGTCGAGTTTGTAAAGGTTGAGGATGGCGTAGTCGGGCGGATTGTCGAAGTTGAGGAAGAAATTGGGGGTGGAATCGTCGTAGTCAGGATGGTATGACATGAGCGCGAAGGTGTTGCCTTCTTTGTCGAAGAAGACATGAGGGGACAGTCCAGAGAATGCAGGTCTGTCAAACACCCTTTTTTCCAATTCGTTCCCGTTTGGCGAAAGGTGCGTCAATACGGGCCAATCGTCATGGTTGACGGTGTGCTCCCTCCCAGCAGCAATAACCCCACCGTCCTGCTTTTGCCAAACATCTCTATAATAGGTTACCGTTTCGCCATTGAGAATATAATCTGATGTATAGGTCCATTCCTGTGCCGAAGCCTTGGCCCCGAAAAGCAACGATAGGCCGACTAGCAGGACAAGTTGTTTTAAGTTGAACTTTTGCATAACGATATAGATTTTTGTTGGAATTTTGCAAAACTATATCGAAACAGTGAATTCTGTCAAGAAAAAACGAATTCGGATTATTCGGATTTTTGGTTAACAACTTGATTATGAGGTTTCCATATATCCATGAAGCGTAATAGCTACTCGGTCTTCTGAACCCAATATCTTTTTCAAACGGTTCTCCCTTTCCCAAGTCGTACTTAAGGAGTTCTGTAGCAAAACGGAGATTTGGACATTGTCCAATCCAAGAAGGCACAGATAAAAATACTGGAAGTCCTTTTCTTTTAGCTGAGGGTATTGTATCTTTAGTATTTCAAACAATGGACCAAAATGCATGATTGCAGCATTCTTGAGTTTCGCCTTTTGAGCGTCATTAAGCGCTATACTTGTATAGGCGGAAACCGGAACGGTAGATTTGATAGGGTTTTGAGTGGCGTTACACAACGATAGGATATACTGGCAAATGGGTTCGTCCTCAAACTTTTCTGCTATGCTGTTTTGTTGAGGAATTGAAGGGCTTATCTTGTTGCCGTATTCTTTGATAGTAGCATTGCTCCGCTTTAGTCTTCCCGACAAGGCTTTTTGCCATATTCTATGAGCATATTTTTCCTCCTTAATCTGAATTTCAAGGTTTTGTTTCTTCTTTTTATATTTCCTGTACAAGACAAATAATGCCAATATCACAACGAGAAGTCCAGAAGTTAAAGCAATACCCCATCGTGTTTGTTTCTTAATTATTTGTCTGTGTTGGTGCACTAATTCATACTGCTTGTACCCATTATATAGTTCCGCCAACTGTGATTTTACGAAGCTTTTGTTCTCTTCTTGGTTGGCAAATGGAACCAAAAACTCAGCAAATTTATGCATATCCTGCATATTATTTTGTGCCTTGCATATCTCAACAAGCCATTCTGCCGCCTGCTTCTTTGCGCCAATATTTTGGCTTTGGTCATAGACATTATTCAAATAAAGCCAAGCCGAATCGAATTCTTTTTCGTGATAATAGATTTCTCCAATTGTCAAGCAACGAGAAATATATTCTTGTTTACTTTCAGCTTGTGAAAGCATAGAAAACAATTGGTTTAATGATAATATTGGATTCTTTTCTTTTTTATATGAGAGAAATGCAAGGCGTGTGGTAAGGTCTCGGTAGTTAAGATTATTTGTATCAGACAACAAAAACAATCCTTGGTTATAATAGTATCCAGCACTATCATAATCACCTAAAACGTCATAATGCGAACCTATCTCATTTAACACCCACGATACATTCCAAGAAATAGCATCGTATTTTTTGAAATACTTTAAAGTCTTATTACCGAAATATATGCTTTGTTCGTGAAGATATTGATCAGAGAAAACACCTGTCAAATGCGCAAATAACAAGGCAGTCAAATTCGCTTTGTTTCCTATGATCTCAACCTCGTCGAAACAATCCTCCATCAACTCTAGTGCCTTCAGGTATTCCTGGCAGGCCTCCACTACGCTGTCGCGCTCGTAGAAGCCCACACCATTGATATAATGGGCGCGAGCGTCCAGAAACATTAGGATTGGGTCCGTAGGGACGTGGCGTGCCGCGTCTCTACAACATAATGAATCATAATAATCCACCGCCTGCAGCAATTCCGCGCGGTTGAGCTGGGGATTATCGTTCTTGTACAACAATTCGGCCAACAACAGGTTGGCGTAATGGCAATCATTGGTTGTAGAGACGTTTCCTGAAACGTCTCCCGCCAGAACATCGTTTGTGTTTCCAGAGACGTTTCGGGAAACGTCTCTACAGCAGGTGTCGAAATAGGGCAACAGGCACCTCAACGCGCTGTCGGGCCGCTGCCACATCAGGCTGTCGATGGCGGACAATTCGGGCGACATGTCGGTTGGTAGAGACGTGCCATGGCGCGTCTCTACAGGGCGGTTGCAGGCCGAAAACGCCACCATCCCAACAAAAAACACTATGGAAAACCACCGTTTCATGCCTGCAAAAATAACAAAAAAACGGACACGGACCTCACATGGGGCAGAGCATCAATCCTCTGTGTCCCCTGCGTGAGATCCGTGTCCCCAAACACACCGCTGTGTGCGATTCGTTATACGATGCCTTTAAATCCCATAAACTCCAAGACCAGAATGCCCGCCGTAATCAGG
>JAEEGK010008936.1_pt1 | contig 23542 bp, 11 predicted proteins | sample 8958771 | NCBI WGS metagenome assembly JAEEGK01 (sample SAMN16246547, study PRJNA631951) | gut metagenome | biome: gut microbiome; feature: rumen; material: SC-attached | host: Bos | place: Iran: Karaj | collected 2018-10
GGTAGTCCCAGTAGGTGTAGGACAGGTCGAACGTCAAGCTGTCGACGACGGGAACGTCACTCAGCGTGTAGTAGTAGCCAATCCAGTAGTCCCATTCTTCGGGTTCGTAGTCGATGCGGGAGTCACGGTTGTAGTCGTTCCAGTCATTGGCGACCCACGTACCGATATAGATGCCGCCGAATTCGTTGAAATCCCACGTCAGGTTGATGTCAGCGAAAAGCATGCTTTCGGGGTTGATGACCCAGCCATCGGAGATGTAGCGGGAGCTGTATGACATGGAAATGTCAACAGACGGCCGCCAGATGGGCTTTTCGTTGGTGGCGTCCTGAGCGATCGCCTGCACGCCAATCAGCATCATGGCGGCGAAGAGACTAAACATCAGTTTTTTCATGGTTTTAAATCCTCCATTGGTGTTTTTGATCAATCCGGCATCTGCCGGCAGATTCATTCAATCTAACCGTTCAATAGACAATTGCAAATGCCAAAAGGCGAAAAAAAGATGAAAGACGGCAAAAAGACGTGTTTTTTCCTGTCTTTTTGCCGTTTTTCAATGATCAATCGTTGTATTTGATTGCGTCATCGAAGAGTTTGTTGAGTTCTTCAGACGGGGCTTTGGTCGCCAGCGCGACGGCGATGGCGGCGATAAGGCCGGCGAAGAATCCGGGCACGAGTTCATAGATGCCTGTGCTCGAGCAGAAGATGAGATAGAGGCAGTCCACGAGGGCGCCGACGACGATGCCGGTGACGCAGCCTGCCAGGTTGAAACGCCGCCAGAAGAGGCTGAGCAGGATGGCGGGGCCGAAGGCCGCGCCGAAGACGCCCCATGCGTTGGAGACGAGGCCCATGATGGAGCCGGCGTCAGGATTGGTGGCGATGATGAGTGCAACAGCCGCGACGACGAGAACGATAAGACGTCCGTTCCAAAGGAGTTCTGGAGCGCTGGATTCGTTCTTGCGGATGATCGGCTTGTAAACGTCGTTCGTGAATGCGGAGGAAGCGGCGAGAAGCTGGCTGTCCGCCGTGCTCATGGCGGCGGCGAGGACGGCTGAGAGGAGCAGACCGGAGATGATGGCCGGGAAGATGATGCGGACCATGTTGACGAAGACGAGTTCGTTGTTGACGATGTCTTCATGCAGACCGAGATGCGTCCGTCCGATGATGCCGATCAGAGCGGCGAAGATCAGGATGATGACCGTCCAGGTAATACCGATGACGGAGGATTTCTTCAGATCTTTCTGCGACTTAATGGACATGAAACGGATGATGATGTGCGGCATTCCGAAGTAGCCGAGGCCCCAGCCGAGGCCGGAGACGATGGACTTCCAACTGGAAGTCATGCTCCAGAAATGTTCAGGAAGGGCGGCCTGTTCGGCGCCGACTTCCGGAATCATGAATACAGCAAAGATCGGAGCGAGCAACATAGCGCCGAGCATCAGCATACCTTGGAAGAAGTCCGTCCAACAGACAGCGGAGAAGCCGCCCAGGAAGGTGTAGCTGACGATGATGATGGCGGCAAGATACATGGCGGTCAACGTGTCAATGCCAATGACCTTGTGGAAGAGGATGCCGCAGGCCTTGATGGAGGAGGCGGCATAGATGGTGTAGGCGACTAGGAAAACAACGGCGCAGACGACCTGCAAGGAGTAGGACTTACTGCGGAAGCGGTTGGTCAGATACTGCGGGATGGTGATGGAGTCGCCTGCCACGATGGAGAACTGGCGGAGGCGTGGGGCTTCCACAATCCAGCTGATGGCGTAGCCGAGACCGAGGCCGATGGCGATCCAGACTTCCGAAAGGCCTTTGTTGTAGATAGCGGTCGGCAAGCCCATGAGGACCCATGCGCTCATGTCGGAGGCGCCGGCCGAAAGGGCGGCGACCCAGGCACCCATTTTGCGGTTGCCGAGGAAGTAGGTCTTTTCACTGCCGTCTTTATCCTTGAAGAAGAAGACGATACCGATGCAGACCATGCAAATTAAATAAATTATAAATACGATTAATTCAAGATTCATGGATGACTCCTGAAGCCGCGCATCATGCCCATGACGAGCCGCTGTTTGGACAATACCTATATATTAATATATATCATTGTCTGTCTGGTCGAATCCGTCATGAACGTGGCGGAAGGCTATCCTATTTTTTTATTTTTCGGTTGTCTCTTCGGCGGCTTCCGCTTTGTTCGCCTTGGCTTTGGAGGCGAGTCTCGCACGGCGCTTTGCAATTTTTTCACCGAGACGTTCAAGAATGAGGGCCTTCAGTTCACGCTTGCCCATGTCGCGGAGTTCGACGATGCGCTGTTTCTGGGCTTCACGCGGTTCGGTTTTTCCAGATTCCCAATGGTTGACGGACAAGTGGCTGACGCCGAGAAGTTTAGCGAACTGAGTCTGGGAGACACCGATTTTCTTGCGCCATTTGATGATGCGGTCTGGAGAGACACGGACGGCCTTCATATCTTCCGGCGGAATCTCGTTTTTGGGTTCTTCGGGCGGCAGAACGATGGAGGCAGTCTTGTTGGTGAGCTTGGAGAGTTCTTTGAGGAGCTTGCCCTGCTCGGAGACGGTCTTCTTCAGCGTGGCGATCTGTTCTTTCAGATCTTCAATGGCGGCTCTGGCCTCTTTTTTGGCCAAGCGGCGGATTTCTTCTCCCAAAACTTGTTGTACGTTCGGCATAATAGTCCTTTTGTTTTGTGTGAAATAATAGGTCAATAATAACGAAAACGCTCTATAAACATAATACATCATGAACAAGTTACAAATAAAACTGATGAACAAAATGCGAAACATCATTATATATCCATGTTTTTGAAACAAAGTATTCATGTTGAAGGTGCATTTTCGCGAAGTCAGGCTATCTTATGACTTTGGATGAACCTACTAGCTTGGTTTGCTTTGAGATATATATTAGGTATTTGGTTGGATTGCATCATGGATTTACTATTAATCACGCCGCCGCTTCTTCAGCTCAATTCGCCGTATCCGGCCACGCCTGTGTTGTTGAATATGTTGCGGAAACGTGGTTTTGATGTAATGCAACGGGACATGTCTTTGGAATTCGCGTTGCGTGTTTTCACGCCAGAGATCATCGCGTTAGCGGCAGATGCGGCGCGAAAACGTCGGAATTTGAGCGAACAGATGGTGTTTTTTCTGGACAGTGCAGAGGATTACGCGCGAACTATACTGGATGTGGTAGCGTTTCTGCAAGGTGGTCGCCCTGAACTGGCGTGGCGTATAGCGGCCCGCACATTTCTGCCTGAAGGGCCGTTTTTCAGTCAATTGGATGGTGATGATGAAGAAACGGATTTACAGGCATATTTTGGGTTGATGGGAACACATGATCGCGCCAAATTCTTGGGATCCTTGTACATGGATGATGTGTCATCTTTTCTGAATGAAGCATTGGATGACAAATTCGTCTTTGGAAAGTATGGTGAAAGTCTGTCGATGTCATTGCCTGTTTTTGATTCTCTCGCGTCGGAATTGACGAAAAAGCGGGTAACTGTGTTGGAAGATTTACTGGACGTGATGACAGAAGAGCTTCTAGCGCAGTCACAACCGAAATTTGTGGGATTTAGTGTCCCATTTCCGGGAACGTTGTATGGTGCATTCCGCATGGCGAAGAAAATCCGTGAGATATCCCCTAATACAAAAATCATTTTAGGCGGCGGATATGTCAATTCCGAACTACGTGATTTGGAGGACAGGCGTGTTTTCGATTATGTGGATTACATAAGCTATGATGAAGGATTGCAACCACTTCTGGCGATATTGAAAAACGAACTTATACCATCTGCGGAATCGGAAAAGGAAGGTTGTCCGCATCTTGGACATAAACGTGTATTGACGAAAGATGGCTGGCAGTCGTTGCCGCATTGTGATGCGTCGCCAGCGATGCTCGTACCGGATTATGATGGTTTGGATTTGTCCAAGTATCTGTCAATTGTGGAGATGCCGAATCCATTGCATAGGATTTGGACGGATGGCGTCTGGCTGAAAATGCAACTTGCGCAGGGGTGCTATTGGCACAAATGCACATTCTGCGATTTGGCTTTGGATTATATCGGGAGGTATGAGCCGGGCAAGGCGACGGAAATCGTCGATGCTGTGGAAAAATTGATGGAGATGACGGGGCGCCGTGGCTTCCATTTTGTTGATGAAGCGGTGGCACCTTCGTTGTTACGAGCAGTTAGCGAAGAGATTTTGAAACGAAAATTGTCGCCAGTCTGGTGGGGTAATATCCGTTTTGACAAGAACTTCACGCCAGAGCTTGCGGATTTGATGGCCAGTGCGGGTTGTATCGCTGTGACGGGTGGTTTGGAATGTGCTGATGACCGTCTGTTGAAGCTTATGAACAAAGGAATTACGTTGGCAACGGCGCGTGCGGCGTTTGAGGCGTTTGCGTCTGCAGGAATCATGGTGCACGCCTATTTGATGTATGGTTTTCCGACGGAGACACGTGAAGAGGCGATAGGGGCGTTGGAGTTTGTGCGTCAATGCTTTGCAGATGGAATTCTACAATCGGCCTTCTGGCATCGATTCGCATTGACGGCGCACAGCGGCATTGCACGTGAACCGCAACGATTTGGCATTACAATTGATAAAATGAAAATATCGGGGCCACGTTTTGCGTTAAATGAAATAGCGTATCATGAGGTGAAAGCGCCAGATTGGGATGCCATAGGACAGGTCTTGAAGACTGCCTTGTATAATTATATGCTGGGACGTGGGCTGGACATGCCTGCGAAACAATGGTTCAAACATGGTAAATGACAGTTTGCCGTGTTGGACATATATAGGAAAAGTAATATAAGTATTTGATGATAAGAAGGATATAAATTATGGATATGGCGATTTTTGAAGACGGAAGCCGCTTTTTCGTCGGTTGCAATTATTGGGCGAGCCACGCAGGTACGAACATGTGGCGAAATTGGTCTGCTGAATCCGTTGAAGCAGATTTCAAAGCGTTGTCGGAGAACGGCGTACAGGTTTTGCGCGTTTTTCCGCGATGGGATGATTTCCAACCGTTGACGCCGCATTTGGGCGGCGGTGGAAGCTTTGTGGAAGTACGCATGGGGGAAGATCCGCTTCCGGACACGGAATTCGGTCATGCGGGCGTGGATGAGACGATGATGAAGCGTTTTCGCGTCTTTTTGGATTTGGCGGAGAAATATAATCTGAAACTGCTGGTGGGACTCATCACGGGCTGGATGTCCGGCCGCATGTTGAAGCCGCAAGCGTTTGAACGTGTGAATGTTCTGGCAGATCCGTTCGCGATTCGTTGGGAAGTTCGTTTCACACGGCTGTTCGTCAAGACGTTCAAAGATTCGCCAGCGATTGTCGGATGGGATTTAGGGAATGAATGCAACTGCATGGCTGGCAGTGATATCCATCAGTTCTGGGCATGGACGAACGCAATCGCAGGAGCGATTCGGATGGAGGATCCGACGCGGCCCGTCGTGTCCGGCATGCATGGTTTGAAGACGGATCCGAATCAGCATGTGCCAATTGTCGATCAAGCGGAACTGACGGACGTCCTTTGTACGCATCCGTATCCTGTGTTCACGCCACATTCGAAGGTAGATCGTGTCAACACGATTCGCAATGCATTTCATGCAGCGGCGGAGACGCGGCTGTATGCGGAAATCGGCGGTAAGCCTGCATTCGTGGAGGAGGCGGGCAGCCTGGGGCCAGGTGCTTCGTCGGAAAATGTTGCCGCGCATTATCTTGAAAATATGTTGTGGAATTCGTTTGCGCATGGTTGCAGGGGGCTGTTGTGGTGGTGCGGCCATGACCAGACGGCGTTGACGCATACACCGTACGATTGGGTGGGCATGGAGCGTCATCTCGGACTGCTTCGTCCAGACCGTTCACCGAAGGAGACGATGAAAGTTTTAGGTATGTTTGGTCGCATGGCGGCTAATGTGCAACTGCCGAAACATCGGCAGGATGCCGTCTGCCTGCTGACGGAGGAGCAGGACCAGTGGGGAGTCGCCTACATGACGTTCATTCTCGCGAAACAGGCTGGATTCGACATCGAATTCCAGTATGCGAACGAACCATTGAAAAAGGCCGATGTCTATCTGATGCCATCCATTCGCGGCTATAGAATCCTGCGGAGTTACCGTTGGCGGCATCTGCTGGAAGTCGTCGCAAATGGCGCGAAATTATATGTTTCCAGCGATGACGCGACGCTTGATCCGTTCTTCGATGAAACGGCGGGCATCCGTCTGGAGACGAGCGCGAAAGCCGCCGCGCCACAGCAGATCAACTGCGACCGTTTCAATATCCAGATTCGCGGCGGTTATGAACTGAAGCTGTCGTCCATCGGCGCGGAAGTTTTGGCGACGGATGCAGATGGCGATCCCGCATTGACATGCAATCAATATGGTAAAGGAAAGATCGTTTTCTGTAACGCACCAGTGGAAAATTCGCTGACGGAACAGCCTCGCGCTTTCGACGGCAACTTGCATCTGTTCTATCGCTATCTGATGGAACTGCTTGGAATCAAACGCGCTGTGACACGCCAGAATCCCATGTTGACGTTGACGGAACATCCGATGGCGGATGGCGGACTGCTGGTCTGCGCTGTCAACAACACACCGTCACCGATAAAAGATACGTTGTGCGCTTCAGGAAAGACGTTTGTTGAAACAGTCTGCGGCGCACCACAGACATCATTGGAAATCACACTGCCGGGCAATACAGGAACGGTGATTCGGCTGAAATGAAAGGAAGGGTGTGACGACGGTGTCCCCGCCGTCGTGCGAAGGCGACGCCTTCGCGGCTTTCTGAATAGTTACAAGTTATTCTGAAACAGATAGTACCCAAAAAAGGAAAAAGCATGAAGAAATTATGGTTGATTTTAATGGTCGCATGGGCGTTCGCGTTGACGGCGCAGGAGGCGGAACAGGCGGCGGAACAGGCGGCGAAGACCGAAACGAAGGACAAACCTTACAACGTCATCATGTTCGGTGATTTGCATTACGACAACATGGACTGCCATGATGACAAGAAGAAGGAGGAGCGCAAGAGCGAATTTACGCGTAACATGAGCCATTGGAATCCGGAAAAAGGACTGGCTCCGAAACTTATCAAGGCGGCGGCCAGCAAGGTGAACGACGAGACGGCGTTCGCATTGCAGGTTGGCGATGTCACGCAGGGTGACGGCAAGACGCTGGAGGCCGCGAAACAGCTATTCACGGAAGTCATCGAACAGTTGACGAAGCCTTTCGGCAAGACGCCTGTCTATATTGTAAAAGGAAACCACGACTATCGTTCGCCGGGCGGCCGCAAGGCATTCGCGGAAGCTGTCGTGCCGTATTTGAAGACGATTCTTCCCGAAGGCGCGGAAATCATCAACAGCAACTACGCCGTCGAACACGGGCCTGATCTGTTTCTTTTTCTTGACCTCCAAGTCCCTGATTTTGAGTTCGCCAAGAAGACATTAGAATCGCATCCAAATGTGCGCCATCTGTTTGTCATCAACCATCTGCCGTTCATTCCGAATCCGGGCGGACGGCCTGCCTGGACGCTATTCCATACGCGGCAACAGCCGATTATCACGGAAAAGCAGTTGGAGTTCCGCAAAATGGTCGCGAAGCGGAACGGCATCATGCTGGCGGGGCACATCCACGCCAATTCGCTGTCGGACTACAAGCGGGAAGGCGAAGGGCGCATCACGCAGATCACCATCAGCAGCATGGGGTCAAGCAAGAAGCGGACGGAATTCCCGAAGCCGAACACATCTTATTCATCCGCCGTGCTGAAAGCGTTGGAGCTTGCCGACCCGAAGGTCGCAAAATACATGGAGGAATTCCGGCCGTATGTCGTGAAGCATGAGCGCTTCGGCGATTCCGGCTATGGCATTATCAAAATCAACGGCGAGCATGTGACATTCGAGCTCTATCGTGCCGATACGACGGACAAGCCTGGTGTTGTTTGGGAATTGAGATAAGTGGCTAGTGGCTAGTGGCTAGGAGGCTAGAATGCTAGAAGCCTAGAATGCTAGGAGCCTAGAATGCTAGGAGCCTAGAATGCTAGGAGCCTAGAATGCTAGGAGCCTAGAATGCTAGGAGCCTAGAATGCTAGAAGCCTAGAAGCCTAGAGTGCTAGAAGCCTAGAAGCCTAGAAGCCTAGAAAACAAAAAGGCCCGCCTTCCGAAATGGAGGGCGGGCCTTTGATTTCAGACGATGATTACATCATCTTGCCGACTTGCTGGATGAAGTCCATGCGTTTGGCGGCGTCGGCTTCGGCCTGCTTGAAGAGCTCTTCCGCGTGGGCGGGGTTGGCCTTCATGAGCAGCTTGTAACGGCCTTCGGACTGGATGAAGTCCTGGAAGCCGCCATTCGCCGCGGCCTTGACATCCCACGAGAAGCGGGCGGCAGGATCCGCGACGGCGGGGTTGAAGCGGTAAACCGGATAGTAACCAGCTTCAACGGCGCGTTTCTGCTCGGTCTGCGTCTTGCTCATATCGATGGTATGAGCGATACACGGCGCGTAGGCGAAGATGATGGACGGGCCATCGTATGCTTCGGCTTCCTGGAAGGCCTTCAAGGTCTGCTGGCGGTCATAGCCGAGGGCGACGGACGCGACATAGACGTAGCCGTAGCTCATGCACATGAAGCCCATGTTCTTCTTGTAGGTCTTCTTACCGCCGGCGGCGAACTTGGCGACGGCCGCGGTCGGAGTGGACTTGGAGGCCTGTCCGCCGGTGTTGGAATAGACTTCCGTGTCGAGGACGAGGATGTTGACGTTGCGGTTCATGGCGACAACGTGGTCGATGCCGCCGTAACCGATATCGTTGGCCCAGCCGTCACCACCGATGATCCAGACGGACTTGTCGGTGAAGAAGTCGGCCAGTTCGTTGACCTTCGCGACGACGGGGCAGCCGCAGTCGGCGTACTTGGCGAGGACGGCCTTGGCGGCTTCCTGCGCGGCGACGGCTTCGGCGGTCTTGGAGTTGTCCCAGAACTTGAGGGCGTTGCTGACGGCGTCCTTCAGGTCGGCGGGCGTCTTGTCGTTTTCGAGCAGCTTGCCGCAGAAGGACTTCAACGTTTCACGGTTGGAGTCGATGGCGAGGCGCATACCGAAACCGAATTCGGCGTTGTCTTCGAAGAGGGAGTTCGCCCAAGCGGGGCCGCGGCCGTTCTTGGCCTTGGCGTACGGGATGGTCGGGAACGTACCGGAGTAGATGGAGGAGCAACCGGTGGCGTTGGCGACGACCATGTTTTCACCGAACAGCTGGGAGACGAGTTTGACGTACGGCGTTTCACCGCAGCCTGCGCAGGCGCCGGAGAACTCGAACAGCGGCTGGCGGAGCATGGCGCCCTTGAGGGACGTCGGGCTGGCCTTGCCGAGGATGTTGTCTTCGGTGGATTCGAAGAACTTCTCGTTGGCGTTTTCGCCGGCGGCGCGTTCGGCTTCGATCGTGGACCACACGAGAGCCTGCTTGCCTTCCTTGGCGGTCATCGGGCACTGGTCGAGGCAGACGCCGCAACCCATGCAGTCTTCGACATAGACCTGAACCTTGAACTTGAGGCCGTCAACTTTCGGCAGCGGATCCTTCGTCGTGAAGGTCGCGGGAGCCTTGGCGAGGTCTTCAACCTTGAAGAGTTTCGTGCGGATGGCGGCGTGCGGGCAGGCGCTGGCGCAGATACCGCACTGGATGCAGTTCGCAGCGACCCATTTCGGAACCTGCGGGGCGAAGCCGCGCTTTTCGAGGGCGGCGGTGCCGATGGGCAGCGTGCCGTCGATGGACATTGCGGAAACGGGGATGGAATCGCCGTTGTTGCGCATGGACGGCTCGATGATCTTCTTGGCGAAGTCGTCGGCGTTGTCCGGGATGAGTTTCAGCATTTCGGCATGCGGAACGCCGTCGAGGGAGGCGGGAACTTTCACCTTGACGCAGGCGTCTGCAGCGGCATCCACGAGTTCGTTGTTCATGTCGATGACGGCCTGGCCTTTCTTCGCGAAGGTCTTGGCGTTGAGCATCTTCATTTCCTTGGCGGCGTCTTCGAACGGGACGATGCCAGAAACTTTGAAGTAAGCGACCATCATGACGGTGTTGGCGCCTTTGCCGCGGAGGCCGGGCTTCGTCTTCACGATGGCTTCGGCGTTGACGTTGTAGAACTGGATGTCGTTCTTGATGATGTATTCCTGCATGTCGCGGGTCAGGTGGGCGAACACTTCGTCATTGCTGTAATGGCTGTTGAGCAGGAAGGTACCGCCTTTCTTGAGGCCTTTGAGGAGGTCGTAGCGGCCGATGTAGGCGGCGCAGGAGCAGGAGACCAGATCGGGGCTCGTGATGAGATAGGTGGATTTGATGGGGCTGTCGGAGAAGCGGAGGTGGGAGCAGGTGAGGCCGAAGGACTTCTTGGAGTCGTAGGCGAAATAGGCCTGCGCGTCCTTGTTGGTCAGATGGCCGATGACCTTGATGGTGGTCTTGTTCGCGCCGACGGTACCGTCGCCGCCGAGGCCGTAGAACATGCAGGCGGTCGTGCCGGCGGGTTCTGTGGTGATATGTTCGTCAATCTTCAGGGAGAGGTTCGTGACATCGTCTTCGATACCGACGGTGAAGCCGTGGAAGCCGCCCTTTTCGAGGTGCTTGTAAACGGCGAGGATCATGGAGGGCGTGAAGTCCTTGGAGGAGAGGCCGTAACGGCCGCCGATCACGGTGATGGCGGGGTTGTTGATGGCGACTTTGACGTCCATGTACAGCGGTTCGCCGATGGCACCGGGCTCCTTCGTGCGGTCGAGAACGGCGATGCGCTTCGCGGTCTTCGGCAGAGCGGCGAGGAACTTGTCCGCGTAGAACGGACGATAGAGGCGGACTTTGATAAGACCGTACTTCGTGCCGCGGTTGGCGTTCAGATAGTCGATGGTTTCTTCGATGGCTTCGCAGCCGGAACCCATGGCGACGATGACATCCGTCGCGTCGGGGGCACCGACGTAGTCGAACAGATGGTACTGACGGCCAGTCACTTTCGCGAGCTGATCCATCTTGGCCTGGACGATGTCGCCGACGGCCATATAATATTTGTTAACGGTTTCACGGCCCTGGAAATAGACGTCGCCGTTCTGGGCACCGACCTTGGTGATCGGTTTTTCGGGGCGCATGCCGCGGGAGCGGAATTCTTCAATGGCCTTCTTGTCAACCATCTCAGCGATGGTCTCGTACGGGATTTCTTCGTACTTGTGAACTTCGTGGGAAGTACGGAAACCGTCAAAGAACTGGAGGAACGGAACTTTGGAAGGATAGGTGGAGAGGTGGGCGACGAGGGCCATGTCCAGTTCTTCCTGGACGGAGTTGGCGGCCAGCATCGCGAAACCCGTGTTACGGCAAGCCATGACGTCCGAATGGTCGCCGAAGATGGCGAGGGACTGGCAGGCGAGGGAGCGGGCGGTCACGTGGAAGACGGTCGGCAGGAGTTCGCCGGCGATCTTGTACATGTTCGGGATCATCAGGAGGAGGCCCTGGGAGGCGGTGTAGGTGGTGGTCAGCGAGCCAGCGGCCAGCATGCCGTGGACGGCGCCGGCGGCACCTGCTTCGGACTGCATTTCGACGACTGAGACCTGCTTGCCCCAGATGTTCCGTTTGTCTTCAGCGGCCCACTGGTCAACCCATTCGCCCATGGTGGAGGACGGGGTGATCGGGTAGATGGCGGCGGTCTCGCTCAATGCGTAGGCAACATATGCGGCTGCATAGTTGCCGTCTTGGGTGTTGATGTTTCCCGACATTCTTGTTACTCCTTGATAGATTTAGTACGTATCGCCAAATGGTGGCAAAAAAAACAAAAAACCTTTTCTATAAATATAAAGCCTGAAGGCGGTTTTTTCAATAAAAACCGACGGCTTCGCGGCGTATAATGGGACTATGGCTTGCCGATGATGGTTTTGCCGCGGCAGGGGAAGTTGGACGTGTATTCCGGATGTTCCTCGAAGAAAGCCGCCCATGGGACATCCGTCTGACGTGTGCGGACGAGTTTCCATTGCTCAGGCGTCAGATAATAAGGCTTGAAAACGTAGGGGATGGATTTCCAGAGGGCGGGTGTCAACAGCGGCCAAATTTCCTCGGGGCAAGAGGGCAGATAATCTGGATTATTCCAAAGGATTTCCGCCCAATCCGTTGCGGAAAGCTTTGATTTATCGGCATTTTCGTCGAAATCCTGCAACGTGATGGCGCGGCAGGCGAACAGTTCGACAAGCTGTTCGTTGGAGAAAATCTTCAGATTTTTGCAGAGGTTGGAGACGAAACCGACGGGCCGATGGAAAGGATCGATGTCATGGACGGCCTTGAGCCAGTCGTCGGCTTTCATGGTTTCCGGTTTCAGTTGTGCGATTTTTTCTGTCATGATCAGCTCCTTGGGTCTGGAAAAAGACAAAACCAATAAACATAATCATATAATGACAGAAAGACAAATGGACAGGCCAGATTTGTTGGTGGATTGCCGCGTTAGAGGAGATATTTAAGGCCGGACCAGCGTTGTGTCTTGCGGAGGATGGCTGTTTTCAAAATCGTGTCGTCTGGTTCCGCGATGAGGAAGAACGACTGTTTCGTGCGGGTGATGCCCGTATAGACGAGCTCCCGCGTCATGATAGGATTGTCGTGGTCCGGTAGGACCATCAGGACGACGGGATAGTCGGAGCCTTGCGATTTGTGGATGGTCATGGCGAATGCGTCTTCATGCGGCGGCAACTGGACGGGAGCGAAGGAGCGGAACGGCCGTGGGCCGTCCGCGACGGGAAAATGGACGCTGCCTTGGAAGCAAACACCGATGTCGCCGTTGCGCAGGCCCGTCACGGGATCGTTTTGCGTGACAAGCAACGGAAGTCCATCAGGATAAGGACCTTCCATATTCAGCAAATCGCGCATGAGACTGTTGATTGTCATGACGCCGTAGTCGCCTTCGCGGACGGCGCAGAGGATTTTGAACTGGAGTGAATAGGAAAAAGCCTCTTCGATGGAATGCGGGGCGTTCCAACGGTGAAAATCAATGGACGGCGTTGAAATTTTGTCTAGAAGATCTTTCAACGCGACCTTCAAAGCATCCTGCCGTTTGCGATCGCGGTGCAGGCGGATTGTCTGGAACTGGTTGCCGTCTTGTGTATTATAGAGATTTTGGAGCATGCCGTCCATTGTTTCGGAGAGCTTTTCCTGTCCTTCCAAAATCATTTGGTTGACGAAATCGCACAATGGTTGATTGTTTTTGGAACGATGGTTTTCCATGAGACGGCAGACATGCGATTTGAGAGACTCGCAGTCGCAAAGTTCCGCAAAAACGACGCCGGATTCGACGGAGGCGAGCTGATTTTGGTCACCAAGCAGAATCAGACGGGCGGTGGGCGGCAGAGCTTCCAGAAGTTGATACACGAGTTCCAAAGAGGACATGGAGCATTCGTCAACGACGACCAATTCGGTCTCAAGTGGATTTTGGCGATTGCGGTAAGCGATTCCCGTCTCGGGAGATATGCCGAGAACTGCATGCAATGTCTGCGGCGTGATGATGGCAAGAGATTGGCGGATGGCGTCATTTGCGATAGCCAGCGAACCGTCCGCAGCAAGTTCGCGGGCGATGGATTCTTTCATACGCGCAGCGGCTTTGCCTGTAGGGGCACAAAGCGTGATTCTGCATTCTGGATTACGTTGCAATTCAATAGCTAAGATAACTGTCAGAACGGTCGTTTTGCCTGTTCCAGGCCCTCCTGTGATGATTGAAAAATCGGATGTGACAGCAGTTGCAACCGCCTGTTGTTGAAGGTCTTCTTCAAACGGTTTTGTGAAATAGCGGCAGGTGGTGCGGATGTCATCGATGAGCTGTTGCGGGAAAGGCGTGGTGGATTTGTTCGTGGTGATTCTGGAGCGAATCGCGTTGGCGATGCTCTCTTCATAACGACGGTAACGGTTGAGATAGAGCAACTTGTGTTTGGCATCCAGAATCAGTGGTGCGGCGGAGGATGCATCCTGTGAAATGGCAGACGGGTGGCGTTCGGCAATCGTCAGCCAGTCTTCCGGCGACAGTGGAGAGGGAAGAGCGTCGTCATAACCAGTTGGGCGAGATGACCATGCGACGAGATCCAGACAACTGTGGCTATGGCGGACGGCGCATAGGGCCATGGCGGCAAGGAGGCGCAGATCGTCGTCGCCATCGCCTTCGCAACGGCGGACGACCATATCCGCGAACTGCCAGTCCAGTGGAACAAATTCGCCGCTTGTTTTGTAGATTTCGTATTTCATAAGTGAATGAGGCTAAAGATTATGCAAGCCGGAGGATGGAATAAAGCGGGAGGATGTCTTTGAAGGGCGGTTTGGCGAAAAAGACGCCGCGGCGGTCATGGTTTTGCTGCTCATGTTTTTCTGAAACGCCGCGCAGGAAGACATAGAAGACACCGCCGAAAAGCTTTTCGTATTTGTCTTCGTTCCATTGGAAAGTGTCCGTTTGCAGTGATTTGTAGAAGTTCATGAAGGCAACGATATAAATAAGGTATTGGAGCGTGTAGGAATTGCGGGACATTTCGGCCTGGAGGCCGTCAAGATGGAAGTTGTCCATATTGGCACCGATGATATTGGTTTTCCAGTCAAGGATGAAGAACTGCCCATTGTGGCGGAACAGGAGGTCGATGGCACCTGTCATGATCCAATCCAGCCCTTTGCAGGAAGGTGACCAATCGTCTGGCAGATTGCAGCCCGCGTTGACGAAGGCTTGCCGCAAATCATTGGAGGCGAAACCGTTGCGGAGACGATAGGAAAAACGCAATTCGTGGAGGCGGTCTTGCGGTGGAACGGTTGCCAGCGTGAAATCAACCGTTGGAAGCGGATTGAGAAGGACGCCGCGCGTCATGTCAAGGAAGGCATCCAACATCTGCCGTCTGTCTTCTTCCGATTCGCCACCTGCGAAATAGAGTTTCAGATGATTTTGAGCAGATGACAGAAGTGACTCGTTGTCAGATATTTGGAAATCAAGCTTTTCAAAGAAGGCATGCCAGCAGATACCTGCTTCAGCCCCAGCGGCGAAACGGAAAATCGGTGCGCGTTCACGCCATGGAATGGTGGCTTGCGCATCATCGCTGTCCAAATCGCGATTGGCGTCAGCATCTTTTTCCGTAGTTGTGTTGTGATGGATGGTCAGCGCCGTATAACTGCATGTCTTCCAGCCGCGCTCCAGTTCAGTTGTATGGAAAATCTCTGCTTCTGGCATTTCTTCATGCGGAAGGGAGGTTGTTTGTGGAACATAATTGTCGGGAAGAAAAGACGGGCAGGGCGTCATGAGATCACGGGAATCTTTTGGCTTTAACATAAAGCGGCAGAGATACTTGGCACGCGTGATGGCGACGTAGAGGAGGCGTTTGTTTTCGTCGTTTTCCTCCATGTCACAGCGAGTCTGCTCAATGGACATTTTGTCATTTTTCAGCAGGACATGACGTGTTTTGTCATCTGTATGGTAGATTTTGGACGACGAGCGGCTTGCGCTGTCCAATACGGGCACATAGACGATTGGGAATTCGAGACCTTTGCTCTTATGGATGGTCATGATCTTGACGGCGGCGTCTTGCGTGGCGACGCGGAGGGCGTATTTGTCTGGATCATCTTCTTGTCTGTCTGCTGCGTCAGACGAATTGAGTTCACTGTCGAACTGATTGGGACCGAATGATTTCCGTGTGGCCTTGTTGACATTTCTGGAAAGAAAATCCTTCAATCCGGACAAGCCGAGGGAGCGCTCCAAAGCGGTTTGGTGGAGGATGTCGCCAAGTTGGCGGTAGATGGCGACGGAGCGGCGTCCGTCCGGCCTTGCGGCAATATGGACGACAAGTCGTTGCGATGTATCAAGACTTGAATTACCTGCAGGCCATGTCGGAAACATTTCCTGCAAGGTGGATTTCATAAGTACATTGAACATAGAAAGGAAGGAACTCTGTTGCCATAGCGCCGAGAGAGATGAGAGGAAGAGCTGAAATTCCGGCAAGCAGTTTTGACGGATGGTTTCCAATTGTTCCGCTGTCAAACCGAATAATGCATCCGCCAGAAGAGAGATGGCGAAGGGCTGGTTGCCTGGATTTGCAAGTGCTTCAAATAGTGAGATAAGCGAGGCCGCTTCCTGTGTGGAGAAAATGTTTGTGCCGCCATTCCAGACGCAAGGAATGCCTAAATTTCGGAGGGCTTTTTCGACTTCTTCGCCAGTCGCACGACTTCGGACAAGCACGGCGATATCACCGTAACTGACGGGTAAAACGTTATTTTCATTATTCGTGATGACACAGCTAGACTGGTTGACAAGCCATTGGATTTCATCGGCGATGTTTTTGGGAGCTGTGCTTTTTAATTTCGCATTGTCAGTCGCGTAGGAAAGAAGCGGAAGCGGTGTTTGGGACGGCCGGTTGAAAGATTTCTTGTTGTCTTTTGGCGTTTGGATGGGCACGTTACCGTAATCTAGTTTTTGAGCGTCTGGATTATTGAAAAAGTCGTTGCCGTCCACATCTTTGAAGAAATCGTTCATGGCGGCGATGTAGGCATCTGATGAGCGGAAATTGACGGAAAGCGTATGGCGGTTGTCCTGAGGAATTGCGTCTTTGGCCTTTAGATAAGTGAAAATGTCACCACCACGGAATTTGTAGATGGCCTGCTTGGGATCGCCAATCATGAAGAAAAAATGATCCTGCGACTGCATGAACAACGTGTTGAAAATACTATACTGTGTCTGATCAGTATCTTGGAATTCATCGACAATTACGCCTCTGAATTTCTTTCGTATGGTATCGGCCAGTGCACTGCCAGTTAATGGATTGTGGAGACGCGTATCCAATTCCGTCAGCATATCATCGAATGTAATAAAAGCGTCTTGTGATTTGTAGTTGCGGATTCGTTCCAGCACGAATTCATATGCAGTTTTTTTGATGATCTGTCCATATTCGTCAAAGACAGCGTAGAGCTTCTTTATTATTTCCATGACCGGCTGAGACATAATGATGGCCAACGCCTGATCGGAAACTTTCTTTTTGAACCACCGTTCCTTTTTGGTTGTCATTCGTTCAAAGGCTTTTACGGTTACAGAAACAGCCTTAGGATGACGAATACGGAAGAGTTCGGATAGGATGATGAGATTGTCTCCCCCAAAGAAATCCCGTCCTTCTTGATTCAAGACATCAGTTGATAGGAGTCCATTAAGATTTTGAATATCAATTAGTTGATCAAACAGTGATGGAAACTCCGCTTCCAGTTCAGCACGGCGTTTGGCAATTGTTTCTGTAGTTACAATTTTATTACACCAGTCATAATCGCCCCAGTTCGGAATGGCGTTTCCTCCTGATAGTAGCGGACTTAATGATTGTTGCAATGTGTCTGGGCGGCAACCGACAGCCTCCTGCATGGCGCGAATGGCATTGGAAACTTCCGTTGTTTCGCCTTTGGGCAGATAGCATTCCTGTCGGCAAAAGTCGTTCAAAGCTTTGAAGACAAGATCGGAAACATCCGTCCGTGGCTTCATGCCGTAGCGGAGTCCGCTTTCGAAGGCGTTCTCGTTGAGCATTCTGGAGCAAAATCCATGGATGGTGGAGACTGGTGCATCGTCAAAGGATTGTTGTGCGATTTTCAGACGTTTCAAGATTTCTTCCGCGTTGTTTTCCATGATGGCTTCAGGGCATGCAGTGGAATCGAAAAAAGGAAGAATCTGTGCGTTGTCGTCTGGAAGTGAACCGTCAATCGTGAATTGTATGCAGGCGTTGAGTGTTTCGGAGAGGATTCTGCGCAAGCGGTCACGGAGTTCGGCTGTTGCTAATTCCGTGAATGTCACGACCAGAATTTCCGTAATGGGAACGCCTTGCAAAAGCATTCGCATAAAGAGAATCTGGATATTATAGGTCTTCCCAGTACCCGCTCCAGCTTCGACGAGATGGTTGCCGATCAATGGACATTTATATGAATCAAGTTCCATGTTGCTCCTCTCCTCCTAGTTTAGATTCTCAAGCGGTGAAAATGCGTATTTGGCAAATTCTTCACAGGCCGTGAGCCATGCCTTATCATTCTGAAGACTTTCAAAGTCCTTGAAAATGAATTGAAAGCAACGATCTGGCGAACAGTCTGTGAGATTCTTCTTTTGCGGTGAATAGTCTTGGAACATCGGTAGCGGAATGAGATGACCGACTAGATACAACGTGACAAGTTTTGACAATTCGTCATGCGGATCCTCAATGGCGTCACTTTCCAAAATTCTGTTTTTGTCTTTAAAACAGACGGTCATGGGAGCCGGATGTTCTATTTTCGAATGGACAAGAAGATAACGGATATATGGTTCTAACAAGTGCTTGGCGTTTCCAGACGACAGAACGGGAGAAACGATACCGCCTTCTGGCGTGACTGGAAAACGGCCTGTGATGTGAACTTTTTCCACAGGCGACAGCGCAGTTTTAACAGGATAGCCAACGGCGTTTCTCAATGCGACTTGCAATGTTTCAGGAAGATCTGATGGAACGTTTTCCAAGATAGTTTCAAAATCCATGTCTTGCATGGAATTCAAGGACTTGCGTACATTCGCATCGTCGATCCATGCAGCGATTTGCTCTTCAAGAAAAGCATTTCGGGCAAGCGGTTGGACTGGCAGACGGGATGTCGCTTTCCAATCATCGAAAAGCGGTTGGAATGCATCGGCGACCTCTGAAGACGAATCATTTTGCGGGAAAATGTCTTTTGGAGAAGCCATATTGGCCTGCATTCTGCTGAGAATGCGTTTTTGCATGGCCTGTTCAATATAATCTTGCGCAAATGGTTCGTAATCAGAAAAATCTGGAGCATCCCATAGAAATCTTGAAAAACCGAGACGGGCAATGAGAAAACGTTGAAGCGGATTTTTGTAGAAACGAATTAAATCATCAAGACGGACATGCAGTTCGCCGCCGATGGTTTGGAATGGCAGCGGAGAGGGCAACGGTAGCTGGAAAAGCCCTTTGCCAAGATTGGTGAGAGGGGAAGGTTGCGCGGTGGCTTGGGGGTGCAGGACAATGTCTGCATTCGTTTCATCATAGGAGAATGCTGAACGGAGCCATCCTGCAGAAGATTGTGTCCCTTGAGGACGGAAATTCTTGGCGTCAAACGCGTTGAGACGATGTTCGATGACGATAGCGTTCTTCTTGGAATCGCCGTCAAGCGACAAGTCACGTAGTCGTGATGCATAGTCCAGAAGTTCTGCGATGGGTGCCGCAGGTAGGAGGTTGTCCAATGATTTGTCATCTCGGCCGTGATAGAAAATCATCAGATAATCTCTTGCAGCGAGAATGGCTTCCAAGAAGGTGTATCGGTCTTCCATGGAGCGGGAGTGGCTGTAACCGGAAATTAGATTAGCATTCCGCATGAGATTGAAGCCAAGCTTTTCGTCGTTGCGCGGGAATTTCGCTTCATCCATGCCGAGTAGGGCGATGACTTTGCATGGGATACCGCGCATAGGCAAAAGTGAGCAGAAGGTGATTTTGCCGTTGAGGAACGCTTCGCCCGGGGCGGGCCGTTCCAGTGTGGCGGAAAGCAATGCACGAACGACAGGATATGGAATCAGAAGTTCTTTGCATCCAGCTGTTTCCACAGATTCTTTGAAGCTTTGGAAAGCTTGTCCGAGGGCGGCGTAATCTGCTGCGGATTCTTTACCTGGCAGGAAGAAATCGGCCCGCATGGCGAGAAGCAGTTCCTGCCATTCGGCGGCTGTGCGGCCATTCGGACGGACGGTTGTTGTTTCATTTGCATAATGGGAAAGGGCTTCAAAGAATTTCAGAAGTGATTCCAAACCATGAAGATGTTCTTCTGAAGCGGCAAATGACACGGGAACTAGGCCTTGCCAGTTGGTGTTATTATCTTCAGAAGATGTTGTGGTGGAAGGATCAAGGGCCAGATTGAGAAGCAATCGGTCAAGCCCCTGCCGCCAGGAAAATTCGTCAAAAGCATAGCCGCATTTTGCAAGTCGATCCTGCGCGTCCCGTCCCCAGCGGATATTACTGGACAATAACCATTGGCGGATGATGGCCGTGTCGTCTTCCGTTAGGTCGAAGCGATGTTGCAAAGGCATGGAATCCAATAACCTGCTGATTTGCGAAACTTCAAAATCCGTCTGACAGAGAGAGAAAATGGAAAGGAAGGAGGCCGCGATGAGATTGGCGTTTTTGATGGAACGGTCCGTCACGGCGTAATGGCCTTTCAGCGGACCGTTGTCGAAAACGGCTTGAATGGCGGGAGCGAATTCGGCGATGTCCGGAGCCATGACGATGATGTCATTCATCGCATAGTGATGCGTATCAATAAGATGCAGAAGGGCATCCTGCAACGTTTCCAGTTCACGAGTGGCGTTGAAGCAGCTGTGAATGGTGAGCGAATCGTCCCAATCTGGCAACGGTAGCCGTTCGTCTTCATCTGGATTGGAACGACTTATGACACGTTGCTGAATTTCCGTCAAAAGCGGATGCATGGTTTCTGTGTTCAGAAAGAAGGCAGGCGGCGCGCTGTTCCATGAACGTTCATAGTCGATAGGCATGTCTTGTATGTCCAAATCCAGAACAGCCTTGAAGAATTCGCGCCCCTGAACACCGAAATTGCCGAGCAACGTGTTGTCAAAGAGATTGTCAAAATCTTCTGGTTCAGATACTTGCTGATGCGATGCCTCCCATCTTGATCGTTGGTCCGCCCAATATTCATCGCATGGATTGTGGTAGAAGAAATTGACATCCACGGCGCAAGACAATTTCTTGAGAATCTTGAGGAACATGGGCGGCATGGCGCTAATGCCGAAAAAAGTGACAGGCGGAAATGGCGTGGAAAAGTTTTTGACGGCAGTGCGAAGCTCTGCATCACTCATGGAAAGGAAGCGGATGATGGCTTCCGCCTGCGAGATGAGCGGCTGGCCGTCCATGACGCAGAGCCTATCCCAAAGCTTAAGCTGCCATTGGAGTTCTGATGGCACAAGTGCCCTTGCTTGAGGAAGATGCAACTTGTCAGGAAGAAACGACTGGTAGTCGAAAAGAAGGCTTGCGAGTTTTGCAGATAGTTGGTAACGGCGGAGTTCCGTGCACTGTTCGGGATTGATGGATGGATTGAAATATTGCTTAAGGACGGGAAATTCGTCCAGACTGTCATGTGTCAGAAAATCGTAGAGCCGCCATGTGAGGACTTGTTCGGAGAAAAGTTCTGGGCGGTAGTCTGGATTGTCTGCGAAGAAAAATGAGAGGATATGGTCGATGGTATCCCGCACGAAGGGGAACTTGATATTAGCAGCAACACGTTGATGTCGAACGAGATACTGTTCAAGCCAGATGCCCATGCCGCGTGTTGCGACGGTGATGCTTTCGGGGATAAAAACATCGTTGGTGGCGCGGAATTGCGCGGGAGTCCGTCGCCATGCGTCGCAGTAGGCTTGCGCAAGGCATTCGAGGCTGTTGTGTGTGTAGAGGTTGAAACGCGGCATGAGTTGATCAAAGGCAATTGGGGAGACTAGATGATGTTATGGATATAATATACATCAACGGGTGGACAATTTTATGTCCACTATATATATTTAGTAAAAATAAAATGAATAAAGGCGTGATTTTTTTATTGATATTGAAAAGGCAGGGATAAAATGAAAACATGGGCGGTGATATCATTTCTGTTTATGGGCATATTGTTTGCGGGGCAGTATGAGGATCGTTGGTTCTATGTGTCACGCAATCTGAATAGCGATCAAGATCTGACGGATGTGGAAGAGCTTGTGCGGACGGCGGGCAAGGTGGATCTGAACGGAATGCTATTCGCTTGCGGCGTAGAGCGTTATGAATCATGGTCACCCGAACGGAGAGCACGCCTAGCACAATTGCGCAAAACGTGTGACGAGAATGGCGTGGAAATCATTCCGATCATTTGGTCCATTGGATATGGGACGATGCTAGGCCGCAATCCAAATTATGTGGAAGGTATTGCGGTCACGGATGTTCCGTATGTCGCCAAAGATGGAAAAGCCATGCTGAAAAAGGATGATACACTGTTGCTTGAAAACGGCGACTTTGAAAAACACAATGGCGACCGTTTCCCAATCAATGGCTGGATTGATGAGCCAGGCAAACGGTCTTTCGCGGATACAGAAGTCAAGCATGGCGGCGAATGCTCCGTTCGGCTGGAGAATTTCGCTTCAAACAAGCATGGACATGGCCGTATCTGTCTGCAAGTGAAATTGATGCCGCATCGTCGCTATCGCATGAGAGTATTCGCGAAGACCGAGGGGCTCGTGCCGAACAAATCGAAATTCATGCTACAGTTCTATCGCATGAACGGCGGGCAGATAGCCACTCTCAAACCAGACATCGCGCCGACACAGGATTGGACGGAATATTCGTTGGCTTTCTTCTCCAGCGATGAGTCGGAAGGCCGCTTTTTCGTGGGAATGTGGGGCGGCGAGCAGGGCAAGCTGTGGATTGACGACATCCGATTGGAGATGGACGGCGTTACGGACGTTATCCGCCGGCCGGGCACGCCGTTCACTGTGAAAAATGCGGCGACGGGACAGATTTATGAAGAAGGAAAGGACTACGGAAAGGTCGAAGGGCTGACACGGATTTCGACTTTGCCAAAGGAAAGCATCGTATTGAATCTGCCAGAAGGCTCCACCATCAAAGATGGCGACGAATTACTCGTAAGCTTTTATCAGCCAGTGCGTTCCACTACGTCACAGCATTCGACCTGCATGTCCGAACCTGCGCTCTATGATGAATTCCGCAGTTCCGCGAAGCTCATCATGGAGGCGCTGAATCCGCGCAAATGGTTCCTCAGCATGGACGAAGTGCGTGCAGGCGGCACATGCGCCGCCTGTGAGGTGCGTCATACGGATATGGCGCATATTCTTGGCGATTGCATCACGAAACAATATCAAATTATCAAGGAAGTTCGGCCTGACGCGGAGGTGTATATCTGGTCGGACATGCTGGATCCCGTCCACAACGCACACGACAACTATTTCAATTGCAAGGGGACGTTCGAAGGCTCATGGAACTATATTCCGAAGGAGTTGATCATCTCCTGCTGGTATCATCAGAAGCGTGATGTGAGCATGCCGTTTTTTGAGAAACTCGGCTTCCGCACACAAGGTGCGGCGTATTATGACGCCGATAGCCTAAACACGAGCCGTGAATGGCTGGAGACATGCAACAACACGAAGAATTGCACAGGCATCATGTACACGTCATGGCGTCGCAAATACGCTCTGTTGGCGGACTTCGGAGAAATGGTGAAGAAATACAGCGAACCGAAGAAATGACGATACTTTTTGCAGTATCTTGATAAAGTGTTACATTGATGTAAACAAACAGTAAAATATTGGAAATATTTTAGGAGTAAAGTCATGAAACTGAAATGGATGATGGTATCGTTGATGGTGGCATGCATGGCGGTGTTTGGTGAACAGTACGAAGATCGTTGGTTCTATGTGTCAAGGTTGCTGAATAATGACAAGGAATTGACAGATGTCGAAGAACTTGTACGGACGGCAGGAAAAGTGAAGCTAAACGGTATGCTTTTCTCTTGCGGTGTAGAAGGTTACGATACATGGATTCCCGAA
>JAEEGK010008939.1_pt1 | contig 23538 bp, 14 predicted proteins | sample 8958771 | NCBI WGS metagenome assembly JAEEGK01 (sample SAMN16246547, study PRJNA631951) | gut metagenome | biome: gut microbiome; feature: rumen; material: SC-attached | host: Bos | place: Iran: Karaj | collected 2018-10
GTATTCATGTGACTATGACCCCTATATATATATTTTCAAAGACGACGGTACTTTAGAGGAATGGTGGAGAGAAAGTAATAGTAGTGATTATCGATTATATTGTGTATTCATTTATACATATAACGCAAATACAAAAGTTCTCGCAATGAAGAGTTATAGACAACAAATAATGCCCGGAACAAATTTAATGACATTGGACGAATCAATAGACTGGATAAACGGAATGACTGACGCAGAAGTCGCTCAGATGTCAGGAGGATTAACAAAAGATGACTTAATAGACATGTTAAATGCCTATTATAACTCTATATCGTTATATAAAGCCGAAGAAGAAATGCACGATGGGGCTCTCCGTCTTTATAAGAGAGAGTACTATCCAGAGAATACATCAATATCAGAATTAAACGGTTCAGATTATCTGGATTTTACATCAACGGGATTTGAAATCTCTATACAAGGTGAAAATATAAGATCTTCTGATGGCGGAAATAGTATAACTTTTGCAGGAAATCAACGATATTCAATTATCCAAATAACAGATTCTACTATTACAGCGACAAGCGACAATGATAGTTCGACCCTTACCTTGAACTATACAAAAACATGGGAAGACGGCGTAATCACACTAAACGTTTCTGGTGCTGACGAAGCTTCAAGGGCAGTTTTGGGTAACCAATCACACGACCTTTCCACACCAACACGGAAACTTTATTACACCAAAATAACGACAAACAATGGTAACAATGGTAATACAGGCACACCTCTTCCGCCAAACGTAGGCACAGACACCTTCAAAGGGAATACATATTTTAATGAAAGAGACGGTGGTTCAATGCTTGTTTTCAAATCAGATGGAACTATTGAAGAATACTCTTCCTTGGACGGGGGGCAAACTTACGATACACTTAGGTTTGTTTACATTTATACGTACAACGCTAACACCCAGTTTCTTTCATATAAATGGCTTAGAACACCTTCACCTGTTGAAAATTCATCATGGTCTTTAGACGATTATCTTTCTTGGCTAAATGGATTGACTGACCTAGAAATCCAACAAATGTTAAATATGACAAGGACAGAAGCTATTGAATTATTAAACTCGCAATATACAACCATCTATCAGTGGAAGCTCGAAGAATACAGTGAAAATGGCGTTCAATGTTTTTCTAGACGTGATTATTATGATGAGGATACTGTTTTTCAGATTGAATCATTTACAATTAATAATGGAAATATTGACTTGAATACAATTGTATTAAGTGCTGATGGAGAACGCATAATCGGAACCTTTTTTAGAAGTTCTTGCTACTCTTCAACGAATTACTCGATGACAGATATGACAGATTCAACATTCACGGCAACATCAGAGGATGGTAACAGTATAATTACGTTTAACTATACAATAACATGGAATGACGGAAGCTATACATTTGTTATTACCGGTGTTGATGATGTCGCGCAAGCAATTATCGGAGAAACGCCTTTTACTAATACCACTTTATATCTACGTAATTACACTAAAGTAACCCCATAAAGCGCATACCGTCACCCTGAATTTGGTTCTGCATCTCTGCGCTATGTAAAGCGGATATGCAGAACCAAGTTTTTTCCAACTTTCACACGCTGGTAACATCAAAGAAACACACTTGAAGTATTCGCGGATTCAATATAGAGTATTGCCTGTCAGCCATCGCGCAGCAAGGCAATAACAATGCTTGATTATAAATACATATTATTCGATTTTGACGGAACGATTTGCGACACTTCGCCGGGAATTTTCGCCTCTATGCAAAAAGTGTGCGACTGGTACAACCTTCCATACGGCAAAGAAACATTCGTAAAGATGATAGGGCCTTCGCTTCAGGAAAGTTTTACAAAGATTTTTCATCTACCAGAAAGCGAAGTACGGAACGCTATTAAAGTTTACCGCGACTATTATTCTTCCGAAGGAATGTATCTTTGCGAACCATATGCGGGCGTAAAAGAGCTGATTCTTGCGCTACGGAAAGCGGGCAAGCGCATTTTTGTCGCCACGAGCAAACCTGAGGTATATACCAGAAAGATTATAGAACGGAAAGGGATTTCTGACCTTTTCGACTTTGTTGGCGGCGCAGACATGGAAGAGAAAAACCGCATAGACAAAGTTGATGTTATAAATTACGTTCTTGCTGAAAACGGTATTTCGGGAGCATCTGAAGCTCGTTTCAACAACTCGCGCGATTCGGTACTGATGATAGGCGACCGCTCTTACGACATAATAGGGGCGCACAAGGCGGGGCTAAAAGCGATGGGCATACTTTGGGGCTTCGGCGATATGGCTGAATTCGAACAGTGCGGCGCAGACTACATTTGCGCCACTCCTGATGATGTCGCAAAGATTCTGGTCGGATAACTGTTCCGCGCCTTATGCCGGAACAGTGAAAAGCGTCAGTGCCGAAACTTTTTGAACACCGCACGCTTTTAGCACCGCCGCGCAACTGCACAAAGTACTTCCTGTCGTCATAACATCATCAAGAAGCACGACATGACGCGGAATATTTTCGTTTTTCTCACACAGCAGTTTCTTTGAAGCACGGTACTGCGCTTCTCGGGAAAGCCGCTCCTTTCGTCCCAGCTTCTTCTGCTGCAAACCGCTCGTCCTTTCAAGATAATCAAGGACTTCTACCCCATAAACATGACGGAACTGCATCGCAAGGCTCTTTGTCTGATCCCAGCCTTTCTCACGGATTTTTCCGGGTCTTGGCGGCACAGGCACTAAAGGCAGACCGGCGAACTCATGGCTGTACATTTTATGCATACAGTCTGCAAAAAAAGGCGTGAGCGGTTTGCAGCCCGCGATTTTCCAAGTATATAGCAGCTTCTTTTTTGTAAGCAAATACGGAAACACCGGGCGTATACCGTCAAGTTTCTTCGCCGGAGCGTCTTCGGTGCGGCACTGTAAACAAACTTCCGTTTCCGAAAGGAGCGGCTTTCCGCACACAACACAACGGCTGCTGCCTACGCTTTCGGAAGCTTCTTTCAAAAGCGAGTTCCGGCATGTACGGCACAACGGAACGCCGTAAGCTATGCCGCCACAAAGGATGCACTCATCAGGGAAAAGCGCGGCGGAGACGGCTGCCCTAAAAAACGAAAGGCTTTTTTGGGAGCCAGCATATAAAAATCGATACAATTGTCTCATGTAATAGTTATACGAAAGAGGGGCGACTTTTTATGATGTTTTTCCGTAGTTTTTAGAAATTTTCCGGGGGATTTTCAGAAATTCGCCGGCTCCGCGAACGCAGCGCTGTACAGCGCGGAAGCAGTCAGGCACGCAAAGTTTCGCAGGATTCGCCGGCTCCGTTACTGGTTCATCAGTCGCTTACGCCACATCGCAAGCCGTTGCAAAGCCTCTAGGGGCGTCATTTCGTCAGGAGAAAGCGAAAGAATCTCGTTTATAACAAGTTCCTCTTCCGAAAAAAGGCCCGCGGCAGACGGCTTTGGAACTGGAGTTTCATCTTTTGCCGGAAGTTCCGGTATAAGCTCTGTATGAAGCGTGTTATGCTCCAAAACTTCAAGCAGTTCTGAAGCACGTTTTAAGACGGGTTCCGGAATACCGGCGAGCTTTGCTACATGAATACCATAAGAACCTGCCGTACTGCCGCTCTTTATATGCTTTAAGAAAACTATTTCACCGTCTTTTTCAAGAACGTCCATGCACAAAAGCGTAAGCGACGGATGCGAAAGATTCGTCAGTTCATGATAGTGTGTCGCAAAGAAAGTCTTTGCCTTTATTACGTTCAGGATATACTCTGAAATTGCCCACGCAAGCGAAAGACCGTCTCCTGTAGAAGTTCCGCGCCCTACTTCGTCCATTATTATAAGGCTTTTCGAGGTCGCCGCGCGAAGAATGTGGGCTGTCTCCGCCATTTCCACAAGAAAGGTTGATTCGCCCCGAGCAAGGTTATCCGATGCACCGACACGGCAGAACACCCTGTCCACCATTCCTATATGCGCACTTTCAGCCGGAACGAACGAGCCTGTCTGAGCAAGCAGAACAATAAGGGCGTTCTGCCGCAAATACGTACTTTTGCCCGCCATATTCGGTCCAGTTACAAGCGCAAAGTTTCCGCCTTCAAGCATTGTATCGTTCGGAACAAAGTTTCCGGCGGGCATATGATTCTCTACTACAGGATGACGACCACCTTTTATTTCAAGCACATCGGAATCATCGACAACCGGACAGCACCAATTGTGAGTGACAGCTGCATACGCAAGAGAAGCTGTTGTATCAATCTCTGCAATTTCCGCGGCGACCTCCAGCAAATACTGTATTTTTGTAGCAAGCGAGCTTCGTATTTCAAGAAAAAGTCTTTTTTCCGTCTCTATTATCTTCTCGTTAGAGTTAAGCAGTTCCGATTCCAGCTCCTGCAATTTCGGGCTGGTATATCTGTCTCCGTTCATAAGTGAACGCCTGAAAATAAAGTGAGGCGGTACAGAATCAAGTTTTCCACGCGAAACTTCCATAAAGTAGCCAAAGTTTTTCTGGTACTTTATCTTTAGGTTCGGAATGCCTGTTTTCTCTTTTTCTTCTGCAATATAATCATCAAGTATCTTGTTAAAATTGTTCCGTATGTTCCTGTAGTGATCAAGTTCTTCTGACCAGCCCGGCTTTATTATGCCACCTTCAGAAAGCAAAATCGACGGCTCCGGCAAAATTGCGTCCTGAATTGTTTTTATTATAGAAAGAGCCGTATCAACTTCTACTCCGGCAACAGGCTCTATGGCAGAAATAAGACGGCGTACATCTATCCAGCCCGAAAGGCTTACACGCAGAGCTTGTAAATCTTTGGCATGGGCGCGGTCCATTCCGATTCGCCCTGCAAGACGCTCTACATCAAGTATCGTAGAAAGAAGATTTCTTGTTTCATGAAGCAGCTTTCTGTTTTCAACGAATGAAGCAATTCTTTGCTGACGCTTTTGCACAAGCTCTGCGTTCCTAAGCGGATAAATGAGCCTGTTGCGCAAAAGGCGGCTTCCCATTGCGGTGACAGTGTAGTTTATCGTTTCAAGGAGCGTATAAAGCGACGTTCCATCCCGCAAATTCGTGGTAATCTCCAGATTGCGCCTTGAAGAATCGTCTATTATAACAAAGTTGTTGTCGTCTAGAATCCGAATGTTCCGTATCTGTGGAATTGGCGCATCGGGCGCATTCGTGTTAGCCGTCCGTGACAAATATTCAAGCAGGCACCCGGACGCAAGCACTTCCGGGGAAGTTTCCAAAAGGCAAAAAGCTTTTAAGTTTGTCGTACCGAACTGTGAAAGAAGTTTTTTGTATGCAAGTTCCTGCGAAAAATGCCAGTCCTGCTCCCACGTCACGGCGGTGGAAGGGAAACTTTCCAAAACTTCCATAATCGTCCTGTTTTTTTCGGCGGAGCATGGCAATATTATCTCACGCGGAAGATTCCGCCCCAACTCTTTTGAAAACTCATCAGCAAGTTTTGACTCTTTCCAACAGCGTGTAAAGAAAGTTCCTGTAGAAATATCTGCACACGCATAAGAAACCCATGTCTCTTTTTTGTCTTTTGCGAAGCAAAGGCATGCAAGATAATTGTTGCACCCCTGCTCCAGATAATCTTCGTCAAGAGTGCTTCCCGGCGTAATAATTTCTACAACTTTACGTTCGGCAAGCCCCTTGCCGTTTTCTGGCAGAGAAAGCTGTTCGCACACGGCAATTTTCTTGCCCAGCCGCAAAAGACGCGCTATATAAATTTTTGAGGCATGGTACGGAATACCGCACATAGGCTGCCCGTTACGGCTGGTGAGCGTAAGATTCAAAAGCCGGGAAACTTCCACCGCTTCGTCATTGAACATCTCGTAGAAGTCACCCAGCCTGAAAAAAAGAATCTCGTCTTTGTACTGATTTTTTATTGCCGCATATTGATCCATGAGCGGCGTGGAGCCACCCATTTTATCTTATGAGAGAATTGATAACCTGATCGGTAATATCAACAGATTGGCTGTACCATAGAATTGCATTTGCCTGCTGCAGGCTCATAATAATGCTGTATCCGCCGGCTTCCGCGATTCTTTCGATGATGTTATACAACGATTTGTAAAAGTCATCAGAATCGGCGAGCTTGTTTTTCATTGCATCGAGCTCTGCATTCTTTGAACGCGTATATTCTATAAGATAGTCAGTCTTTTTAGTTATCTCAGTTTCCATTTTAATAGCTGAAAGCTCATCACCATTCTTAGTGAACTGAGTTTTTTTAAGATTCAGCTCTTTCAGTTCTGCCGTCAGCTTGTCTACTTCTGCCTGGAACTCTAGCTTCATGCTTTCGTAATTTCGCACAGCCGTAGAATCACGGAAATAAGTTGTGTATACGCGTGATGTATCAATTACGCCTATCTTCGTAATATCCATCTGTGCATAAACCGCAGTGGAAACAAACAATACAAATAAAAATACAAAAATCTTTTTCATGATATATATCCTATCTGATATTTTATCTGTTTGCAATTGTAAATGACAGTGTGAACTGCCAAGTTTTATCCCATTCGAAGTTTCCGTTGTTGAACTTGAACGTATTCGCGAGTAAAAGCCTTATAGGGAACTGCTGCAGCGCAAAGCGGATTCCCGGTCCAAAACTGAATCTGAAATCATCGAGCGAAAGGTTAGAGAACATATCGCCAACCGTATCTTTAAGTGCGACAGCATCAGCAAAAATATCAACACCGAAAATACCGATTGCTATAGGAAGACGAAGCTCTATGTAGCTGTTCCATAACGCCTGTCCTTTATCCTTGAACAACGATGTCCAACCGCGTCCTGTAAACATACCATCGATATAAAGCTTGTTGTTTGAACTTATTTCGCAGCTTCCGCCCGGAACAAGGAAAGAAAGGCCTGTATAACCCATAAGGATAAGCCTGAAGTTCCAAGTTTCAGAAACAGGCTTGTCAACAAGCGTAAAATATATTTCGCCTTTTGTGTCAGAACGCAGATAATACTGGTTCTCCAAATTCGGAAGAAGTCCGTTCCATGTAAGCCTCTGGCTTACGAACCAGCCTTTCATCGGGTCATAATACAAATCTCTGTCATCAAAAGAGATTTGTGACCAAATACTGTTCTGTATACCGAATTTCTTGTGGTTATCGCTGATAGCCGTATCAACCGGCGTATAAAGAGTCGCGTCATAATCATTGCGTACAAGGTTCGTAGAAAGACCGCCCGTAAGAGTTATGATGGAGAATCTTGGATACCATCTGTGGCCCAAAGAAACGCTCGCACCAATCGTTCTCTTGGTGTAGTCCATGTAGAAATCATTTACGTTTGTACCTGAAGGAAGCGTCATTACCTGCGGACATGACGCTTCTGTCTTAGAATACTGCAAGTCGGCAGAAAAACTGATTGGTTTGTTAAAAAGCCATGAGTCAGCATATCCAAAGCTTATTGATTGTTCGTTCGTAGCAAGATTAAATCCGGCAGAAATCGACTTTCCTGTACCTGCAATGTTAGTGTCTGACCATTTAAGATAAGTGGACACAGGAATATCATCTGCGCTGGCGATACCGGAGAAAGCAAGTCCTACTTCGATATTAGTCGTCAGACCTTCTTCTACGGCAACAATCATGTCTATAAGGTTTTCTTCAGAACCTTGCTGAAAATCAGGAGCGATAGCAGAGAAAAACTGTGTATTTCCTAGGTTTCTAAGACCGCTTTGAATCTTTGACAAAGAATAGATATCACCTGTTTCAATTCCAAGCTCACGTCTTATTACATAATCTTTTGTCTTTGTGTTTCCTGTTATAATTACGTTCTCTATGTGGCTTCTTGGTTTTTCAACAATTTCCATAGAGAAAGAAATCGACATTGTTTCTGGATCAATCTGACTTTTTGGATCAGAGAAATAATTTGATGTATAGCCGTTTTCGTAATACTTATTGGCGATTGAATAAATACCAGTTGTAAACTTCGTCTGGTTAAAAACATCGCCTTCTTTCATGTTGATATAAGACAGAAGCTCTTCTGTCGTGAAAAGCGTATTGCCTGAAAGCGTAAGTCCGCCGTATGTATAGCGGCTTCCCTCTTTCAACACGAACGTAAGCTCTATCTCGTCCTGATTTTTGCTTTCGTTGTAAGTAACGTTCTTTACTACATCCGTAACAGCCGCGTCTATATAACCACGCTCTTTATAATACGATGCAATAAGTCCCTTATCCGTCTCTACAAGCGCTTCCCTGAACGCGCCCTTGTTAAAAAGTCCCGATTCCTTAAGGTTTATCTGCTTTTTAAGAGTTTTCTCGGAGAAAACATCGTTGCCCTGGAAATAAATGGCTGTTACGATTGTTGCCCTTCCCTCTTCAATCGTGAACGTTATGATTACACCATCTTCATTTTCTTCCACTGTGGAAGAAACGCGAACGTTCGTGTAGCCTTTTTCCAGATACAAATCTCTTATTTTGCGCTCATCGGAAGGCAGTTTTGAAGACATAAAGACATCCGACTTTTTCAAAGAAATGGCATCAGTAATGTCGGTGTCATGAATATGCTTATTGCCTTCTACGTTTATTTTTGTGACTACAGGTTTTTCTACAACGGCTACGTTAAGTATGAGCGAGCTTCCGTTCACGTCGCCAGGATTAACCTCAACACTGATATCATCAAAAAAACCAAGATTATAGATTTTGTTTATTATATCGATATAAAGCTCATCGGAAAAATTCTTGCCTTTAAATTCTGAAACGACTGTATCCATCTCGCTGGAACCAACTACATGAAGTCCAGAAAACTTTATTTCCTTTATCGGCTTGTTATAAAACCAGTCATCAGACTGTGCGAACATAGCAGATACAAAGACAAAGCAAAATAACAAACAAACTAACGTGCGTTTTATACGCATATATGCCTCCCAAACCATTCGGCAGCAACCATACAACTAACAGCAGCATTGCCAGCGGCAAAGCCAAAGCCTTTTAGAACGAAAATTTCCAAGACAAACTAATTGAGGTGTACGGAACCCACAAATTTTGTGCTGAAGTAATATCAGGTGCAATACTCCAGCGGATCGTAGCAAAAGGAGACGGAAGCTCAAGACCTATTTCCGGCTGAAGAATAAGTCTGCCGGAAGAGCCGTCGAGTCCTGAACCGTTTGTATAAACGAGCCGGAACATTGCATCCAGATATAGGTCAGTACCTATATACTTACCTATGTAAACAGTCGTATTGTCCAAAAAGTTACTTGGATCCGTTTTTCCTGCATTATTTGTGAAAACTTGAAGCAAAGCCTGCTGGAAAAAAGGAGTCCTGAAAGAAAATATATCAAAATGAAAGAATTCACGCAATCGGCTTTCTATTTGACGGAAAAGGCTGTTCTGGATAAGGAAGTCGATTCCGCTTGCAGCGACTTGTCCAAAAAATTCAGATGCAGAAGAACTTGCCGCGTCCAAATCGTTCAAAGAGAAAATGGCGGCTCCAAGAAGATTTCTAAGCTCGTCTTCGGAACGGTTCGGTTCTGACGTAAGGCGCGGGTTAAAATCGGAAAGCTTTTGTTTTTCTGCGGAAAGAATGATTTTAATAGGCGTACCGTCGGCATCGCGCTCCCTAAGCTCTGAACGGATTGATATTTCAGGATTAAAGTCAGATTCTGTTTCATCAAGGCTTATCTTGCCTTCACGCAAATAGAAGCTTCGTCCTAAGAAGCTTATTTCTCCGCCTTTAAGAGCAAGTTCGCCTTTAAGAGCGAACGCTTCAGAGAACGTGTCCAGTCCCAGATGAATAGGCGTCTGCGCGCTTACAAGGCCCCTGATTATAGGGCTGCTCTTGTCCGGATAGTAGATTTCTGTTTTCGGTCCCAAAAGCAAATCAAGGTCCACGATGATGTTCATTTTTTTGCCGGGATCTTCCTGTTCCTCATCCGAGCCGCTTCCGATAGCCGTAACATCAGTGAGTGAGAAAACAGCGTTTTCTGTTGCTACAGAACCGGAAATATTTATATCCTCAGGAGTCATCTCCAAAGAAAGGTCGCCGCTTATACCAGCTGTTATTGAAGCGAATGGCAGTTTTATATCACCTTCGATTGTTTTGCCGTTCAACGTCTTGAAATTAGCGTTAATAACAGCAAGTCCCCATTTTTCCATTTCAACAGAAAGGTCAATGGAAGCTTCCGCACTACCAAAGTTTATTCTTCCGTCTTTAAGGATGAACATGTTTTGGTCAGCGTTTATAGTGAGTGAATCTATGATAATCGGGTTCTTAAGGTAATCATCAAGCGCGACGTATATGTTGTCAAGCTTCAAATAGCCAGAAAACTCCGGATCTACAAAAGGCCCGCCGATATGGATACGTCCGCTTAACAAGCCGCTGTTGACGGTTACTTTATCTTCCGGGATAAAACGCTTGAATGTCAGTATATCGCCTTTAATTGATGTGATAAGGATATCCATCTCTTTTTCTTTTATCTGGCCACCGACAGTGAACGTCAACGGGAAGTCGCCATCAATCTTTGCGTAGAGATTTCCGTCTTTTGAGAAGGAACCGTTTATAAGACCTTTTTGTCCGGCCGAAAACTCTATGTTGCCGTCAGAAAGCGACATTGAGAACTTATAATCTTCAAGCGGATCGATTAAGTTTGTTTCAAGATTTTTGAACACAAGGCTTGCTTCAAGCTGCTTGTCTGTTTCTTTTTTGCCAAGTTTCACGCCTAGTTCTATTGGGCTTTTTGCTGAAAGAGCAGATCCTACTTCCGCACTCAAATTAGAATAAATTGTTCCCGCAAGGTCATCAATAGAAAAGCTACCGGAAGTTTCTTCAAGCTTGAATATGTTCCACTCACCTTCAAGAGTGTGGCATTTTACAATTTTGTCTTCCATCTCAAAACCAGCAGAAACGACAAGCGGAGAGCCACCTATTTTGAACGAGGCTTGCGGAACATCAACAGAAACAAAAGGATTATCAACAGACCCCATAACAGAAACTGATGCTGAAATTGTGTTGTCTGCGTCTTGTGACTCCAGAAGTTTTGCGGACGGGAAAGCAAGGACATCGACCGTACCCGAGATCATGAAGTTTTTCATAAAACTTTCATCGCTAAAATCGAGCGCGAGCGGGTTTGAGCCGGACAAATCCACGACAAGAGATTCTCCTGTCTCGGCATTTGCCATATTAAGCAAGAAAGACGCGTTGCTTATTTTGCCGCCGTCAAGGTTCCACAGGATTGAGCCTGTTCCATTAAGGGCAGAAACATTGTCGCCGTATGCAACATTATCAAGCAGAACACCGTACATGTCGGCATAGCACTGGAATTCTATACCTGGTTCTAGTTTGAACTTGCCTGTGTTTTCAACGGCGTCAAAATGACTTACGTTTATGTGCCAGTCGTCTTTTGAAAAGAAAACAAAGTCCGAATCCAGGTCGAATGAAGCGATGTAGTCCTTGAACATCAATGGCAACGATGAAGTGCTCAAAGAGCCGGAGAACATTCCATCGCGTCCGAATTCCATAAAAAGGTCAAACCCGTAATCACCCGATACGGAAAGATGGTTTCCTTTTTGGAACACACCGGAAATTGAGTACGGTAGTGTATTAAGGCGGAAATCAGAGGAGAAGAAAACTTCGGTATAATCATCGTTCGCGTCCGCACTAAGAGAAGCGGTGAATTCTTGTCCGGCGGCAAAAAGCTCCAGATTCGTTATCTGAACGGTTGTCTCGTTGCCGTCGAGCGAAAGTGAAAGCCGCTCATCGTCTTTTTCTGAATTGAGTATTACCGCATCTGAAAGGTTATATGTAAAGCCCTTCAAGTCAGAGTTTCCGTACAGGCTAAAAGAAATGGTGTACGGTGCGGCAAAGTCAGACAAAGAAGACGGCAACGCCGATTCTTTTGGGAGAACATTGTTTATTATGTCAAAAACACTTGAAAAATGAAGATTGTCTACGTTTACGCCAGCCTGCAGATACGATTCGCCATTTTCGGACAGAAGGCTTCCGTCAGCAAAGATTGTTCCGGGCTGCTCCCCGCCGGCATAGTCGCTTGCGCTGAACGTAAAATCCGTTGAAACAGAACCCAGTTCGCAAGAAATGTTCACAGCGGTAAGTCCCGCTTTACCCAAATATACCTGCGGAGCAAAAAGCGAAAAACCGTTTCCGCTAGGGGAAACAAAAAACTCGCCCTGTGCCTGCTGACCTGAGGGAAGCACGAACTTTCCGACAGACAGTTCTCCGTCAGGCTGGAGTTTTGTTATATCAAGCTTACCGACGTAAGAAACGTCGAACATATCGTTAACAAAGCTGAGCTTGTTTATGTTTACTGTTTCAAGGTTTCCCTCCAGGTCAGCAGTGACTTCCGCACCTTGAGGGAACATAGTTTCGGGGAGCAGCCCGACCGGAATTGAAATGCCGCCGGACATGTTATAGACAAGGGAATCTCCGCTGCCAGAAAGCTCAATGCCGTAAATACCAGAAAGCCTTATATCGTCAAGTTTCTTAAGAAAATCGTTGCTGTTCTTTATCGTTATAAAAGAAAACGGCGAAAACTTTTCTGCGTTAAAATACATTGAAGTTTTCTTTGACGAAAAATTGTGTGTAAGCGTTACACCGAAAGGATTGCCGGAGCTGAAAAGCGTGCAAGAAAGCCTGTCTCCGTTCATATTGGCTGAAAAATCGCATCCGTTTACAGAAAAACTGTTTCCGTTTGAGTTGGAAAGTTTCAGCTTGGCGAACGTTCCTTCAAGCTCCGGAGTTACGACAAGTTGCGCGCTGAAAGACGTTGTGAGCGTCATAACGTCCGGAAAAACGCCATTAAGGAATTCAGCGGATATCTCCGGGATAGGTGTAGAAACAGCAAACAGACCGCTTAAATCGAGCGCAAACGAAGTTTTTTTGCCGTCGCCTTCGGTTGCTTTTATTCCATCAAGCTGAACATCCATCGCCAGTTTGCCCGCTGAATAGTGAAGTTTTGTCTGGCGGAAAATTATTGGGAACGGAAGGTTGAATTTTGATATGCCTTCAAGGATGGCAGAAACATCATCATTTTGGGCTTCATCGCTTTGGGCTCCATTGCTTTCCACAGGCTCCGGCTCTTTTACGGAAGCCACAATGCCCATTACGGTTTTTGTAAGATTGTCGTTCCACGTAAGCTCAAAACCGTTTATTGACACAGACCGGATTGCGCCAAGAAAGTCCTGTTTTATAAGGTTCATAAGCCTGTAATTGATTACAACCGAGTCGATTTTTCCGACGGTGAAATCATTATCAAGCTGTTTTACCTCTATACCAGAGATACGGATTCCTGATAGAATAGACGGAGAAAGCGTCTCATATCCGATGGTAAAACCTGTTTTATCTTCCAAGTACGAGAACGCATAAGTCTTAAGATCCTGAAGCTTTTTGTTTATCTCCATATATACCGGACGGATAAGCATAAAAGCCGCGAATATCATGAGGAGAAAAATAATACTGCCTATTCCGTACTTAAGGTAATGGTATTTCATCAGGATTCCGGATACTATTATTTACTAGTGAAACAACGACACTACTTAAATATAACAAGTTTACAGGAAAAAAACAGGAAAAAACTATGATATTGCACAATTTTATCGTTTTTGAAGGCATAGACGGAGCAGGAACATCAACGCAGCTTTCAATACTGCAGAAGAAGCTTCCGCCCAACCGCGCTTTTTTTTCAGCGGAACCGACAACCCTTGAGACAGGAAAATTCCTGCGGCGGATTTTATCCGGAGAAGTGCCCGTTCACCCACAGACAGCCGCATATCTTTTTGCAGCCGACAGATGCGAGCATATCTACGGAAAAGACGGCATCCTGAAAAAAGCCACAGACGGCATACTCTGCTTTTCTGACCGATACCTTTTTTCTAGTCTTGCATACCAAAGCCAGGAATGTGGAAAAGAACTTCCGGAGCTTTTGAATTCCAGTTTTCCGCTGCCCGAAATTCTGTTCTACTTTTCAATAGATCCTGCTGTTTCCCTAAAGAGAATTATCGGCAGAAATGTCACTGAAATTTATGAGAAAGAAGATTTCCTGCGCAAGACAGAAAGTGCCTACAAAGCCGTTATCGAAGCGTATAAAGTTAAAGTTCCGGAAATGAAAATTGTCGAAATTGACGCGACTCTTCCCGTTGAAGAAGTAAGCAAAATAATCGCTTCGGAATTAAAGAAATACGAAATCAATCTGTAAAGACACCCGTTTTTTTCCGATAATGTCTACGTGAAGAGCAATAAGTTTTTTTTAGCAGTCATGTTGCTGCTTTTTACAGGCATTACAGCTGTTTTCCCGTATGCAATAACGTACAAAGAACAGTACTATAATCTGTTTCACACCCACTATCAGCAGTATCCTGAAGATGTGATAGAAAACATATACTGGCTAGAACGTGCTGTTGCAGCCGATTTTTGCCACCCGCAGTATGCACTTGCAAAAATCACTGATGAAACCACCTGGGAAAAGTACCGTTATCTTTTTATGATGCACGTAAATATAAAACTTGCAGACCAGCACCTAAGGCTCGGCAGAACATGGGATAAATACAAAGCTTATTTTTACGATGAACCGTGGAAAGAAGAATATTTGCGTAACCTTGACACAGCGGAAACATGCTACACGATGGGACTTTACTATTGGAACGAAGCGAAGGCATGGGCAGAGAAAGCAAACGCAAAGAAATTCATGTTTTTATATATTACAGATCAGCAATTCTGGGAAGACGAAAGAGAACGCATCTATACAGGTGATCTTGATTACGAAAGGACAATTAACAGGGAACTTGCAAGAATTCAGTCTGTAAAAGACACGCTCAACTCTTTGGACGGCAGTTATTAAACTGTTTGTTTGTACTCGCCGTACTCACAGCCACAGTTATAAATCTTCGCATCTTCAACAAGTTCAAGAGCCTTGTGTTTTTTCCGGAAGAACTTAAGTTCTCCATAACCATTTCCACAGTTCCAAAGCTTATCAAAGTTTTTCTCGCCGGCGGGTGATTCGTAGTTAATAAAAAGCGAGTCATCCATACGGCAATATACATCGACATCAAGCAAATAAGAGCGGTTTTCCGCCGAAACAAACCAATGGAGCAGCTCCCCTTCCTCGCTGAAAGAAAACTCTACTTTGCTCTTCCGCCAGAAATGAGAAAAGTTGAATTGGTAGTTTTTGTCCTCGAAATGGAAAAACGCAAGAAGTTTTCTGTTGAGCGGAATACCGCAGACTTTTGGGCAACCGCCGCCAATGTCAAAGCAGGCGTTTTCCAGCTTATTACCAGTAATTTGGCTTACAAGATTGCAGCTAGAAAGCCAAACCCACGGACTTGTAAAATCTGTTCCCCAGTTTTTATCAGCGTATCCGTATGACTTTTCTGGCGGAACTATATACTCCTGTCCGTTATAGACGACGGAGCCGGTGTATTCGGTTTTTACACCCTGAGCATGCCAGTACATCTGGAATATGTTGAGTTTTCTGAAAAGCCACGACGTACCGTAGCCAACATCAAACGCTATTTTCTTGTTTACTTTGAGTTTCCATGCCATTGAACCGGCATCGCTCATATATTCGGGATGTATTTTTGATTCACGTTCGGGCATTGCGACCGCGCCGGATATATATGTTTCTGAAAGGCTGCAGCAACCGGATGTAAGCGTAAAATCGTGTTTTTTTATTACGAGTTTTTCGGTCGGGTAAAATGCATGAATCTGTTTTGCATCTTTGCCCCATACACCAGCTTTAATCATTACATAGCAAGGCTTTACAGAAACACTATCTTCTGTAAGTGAAGGCGCGTTTTTTTTCTGCCCGAATACAATCTGCTGAGGAGAAATTGCAGGATTAACGATAAAATACTCTATGAAAAATGATTTCGGCTCGCCGTTGTTTTTATTATAGCCGGTAAATGAATGCCACCACCAATCGTATCCATTTTTTTTAAGGACACCACGCAGCATATATTTATCTTTTTTGGCATTCATAACATCAATTCCACCTGAAAAAGAAATTATACATCACTACGCCGCGAAAATACTAAAGAGATTCAAGAGTATTGTTTATGTCGGTTTCCGGTTCCTTCGGAATATTTTCATCAAGGAATTCAAAACATTCTATGGCATTCTTCTGAATGTGTTCATACCATATCATGTACAGTTCGTTCTCCAGAGAGCCGGGATACGGCGCGCCCTGAACATCCGAAACCAGTCTTCTAAGCTTTTCACTGCATTCTTTTAAAACTTTGTCCATAAAAGTCCACCTGCAACTTTAGTATAATGGTAAATCAATGATTTTTCCAGTAGATTTTGATTTTTTTGATTTTTTCCCTAAAATAGCGGATTTTTTCGACTTTTCATACATTTCGACAAGTCTAGCCGCCGTTTTTCGAACATCTTCCGGGGTAACGCACTGAACAAGCTTAATGCGCCGCTCCCTTTTTTCGTCAGTAATGCCGTACAAACAGCGGACAAATCCTTTAAAACCGTTTCCTGCGGGCGAACCCGGCTGAATTATCCGGCTGTACAAACCGGTAATCGCCTTTTCTACGGTTTCTTCGTCAAGAAGTGTTTCTGAAGCATATTTAAGGCAGTCATAAAAAACTTCAAGCGATTTTTCCGGATCGGGATCACGGTATGTAGCCATAACAAAACTGCGTTCGGTCCCGTCCACAAAAGCAAATGCACCGTATGCGCCGCCTATTGTCCTAAGTTTTTCCCACATTACGGTATTTGAAAGCCAATGAGAAAGCACAAGTTCGCATGCCGATTCTCTGTCTTCCGTATCGGAGGCATCAAGGACGCACGAAGCAAAGCCGACTTCCGACCCGGCATTAAAATACTCGTCTTCAATGCAACGCTCATCAAGCCCTGGAACGGCGGCATACTTCAACAAGGCTTCGTTCGGGAAATAAGTGGGCTTTACAGGGCCGCTGAACGAAGAAAGATGCTTTCTTATAAGCGGAATTGTTTTTTCCACACCCTCTTCCGTTGAAGTTATGTCCACAACGACACCCGATTTAAGCAGAATATCTTTTATTGAGCTTAACGTTTCTGAAAGCTTGCCCATGTCCATGGAAACCATTTCTTGCGCTGTGTAAAGCTGGCTTATGCCGTTCCAGATTTCGTCACAAAGCTTTGCGCGTGTCTTTGTGCACGCGGCTCTTGCAGCGACGTAATCGTTTCCGCCCGGCACGATAGAAGACGACATATCGTTTTTATATTCTGCAGCCAGGTTTTCAAGACGCTTAAGGTCATCGAACGAGACGTGCTCTATGCAGTCAAAGAACACATCAAGAGCCTCGTCTGTTTTTTCGTCGAGCATTTTTATGCGGAAAAACATCCAGTGCCGGGCGAGACACGGGTCTTTCTCGTAAAAGCGGTAAATCACTTCTTCCGGCGGACAGTCTGCGCCCGCATTTTCTTTTATTACGCTTTCAGCCACCGATGACGAGAACAGGCTTGCGCCAAATCCGCCTGAAACGCGTGCAACTGCAGATGCGGCTTCTGCCCAATTGCAGCCGCCGAACCCCATGTTCGTCGCTGCAATTGTGTAAAACGGCAGATACTTGTAATACTCCGGCGGGAGCGTGTCTATTGGGAAACCGACCGTAACATAGTTTATGCCGTTTACAGCTTCTGCGTGTGAATAGTACGATATTCCGTCGAGCACAACTTTTTTCATCGCTACGCGGTCGTTCTTTGAAGGCAGTTCGGACACACGCAGATGCGGCAGAAGCCGCAACTTTTCTGGCGTATCTTTTTCCGTCTGGAAAGCTCGCAGTGCGTCAAGTTCTTCTGCAACTGCCGCCTCCGTTATTTCGGAAGCTTTTGACTTACAGAACTCTTCAAGTTTTTTATCACGTTCTTTTTGGTAACGGCTGTCGGGTTTAACTGTAAGCGTCACACGATGATTGTTGTCCAAAAGGAACTTGCGTAAAAGTTTCTGTATATATGTGCTGTCAGCTTCTATATTCTTTTTGATTTTCTCAAAAGCTTCCGTATTACGGAGCGTAACGTCGGGCGCAACACCGTTCATCCAGCCGCGCATACACGAGCGCATAAGCCGTAAAGAATACGGTCCGTTATGACGCTTTATCTCGCGGCTAGAAAAGTCCACGGACATGACGGCGGCTTCTATATCGTCTTTTGAAAAGCCGTTCTCCGCAACGTCATTAAGAACTGAATAAATAAGATTTTCAAGAGCCTTTGCATTCTTAGCCTTTACGTTCCGCATTCCTACAGTGTACACAAGATACTTCATCTCGCTTGTAAGACCGGAAACAGGCGATATATCGTCACCAAGAGAAGATTCCAACAAGGCTTTTGAAAGCGGAGAGCCGTCATGCCCCATAAGAAGCTCGTCGAGCAAAACCATCTGCATAAAGCTTTCTGTACTTGAAGTTTCGCCCGCGAGCCAACTGAGCGCGACTGTCGGCCCCATATCGCCGCTGCCTTTTTCCGGCGCAGGAGCAAATGCTTCTATAGTTCGGGGAGAATCAAAACGGACGACAGATGAAGCCTGCTCGTCTTTGAAAACAGGAAAATCGTGCCCGTCAAGGAAGCGGTTGCTTACAAAATCGAGCTGTTTTTCGGTCGGTATGTTTCCGTACAAAAACAGCCGGCAATTTGATGGCGAGTAATACTTTTTGTGGAAGTTCAGGAAGTCTTCATAGGAAAGTTCTGGAATGCATTCTGGGTCACCGCCGGAATCGAACGCGTACGGTGTACCCGGCAACAGCGTCGTAAGAGTAAGGTCGCCGGCGACGTTCTCAAAACTGGAATAGTTTCCTTTCATTTCGTTGTAAACGACACCCTGGACGCAAAGCTTGCCGTGCTCATCATATTCGTAATGGTGGCCTTCTTGCAAAAAAACTTCTTTACGGAGCTGCGGGAAAAAAACAGCGTCGCCGTAAACGGACATAACGTTAAAATAGTCTTTTTCTACAGTGGAGCTCGCCGGGTACACAGTTTTGTCGGAGAACGTAAGCGCGTTCATAAACGTTTTTACGCTCTGGTTAACAAGCACAATAAACGGGTCTTTCAGCGGATAATGCTCAGAGCCGCAAAGTACGGAATGCTCCAGTATGTGCGCCGCTCCACGAGAATCGGCAGGAAGTGTTTTGAACGCAAACGCAAAAAGGTTTTCCTCATCATCATTCTTCATGTGGAAAACTTCCATGCCTGTCTTTTCATGCCGGAGCCAAACACACTCCGATTTGTATACAGAAATTTCAGTCACATCAAGGACTTTCCAACCGTTATATAAATCGTTTTTTTTCATATCGTCTTCACCATGCTGATTTTTTACATAACATACTCGTCGTCTCGTCCGAGGATTATAAGGTCTCCGCGTTCCCAAGCAGCGCGCATAGCACTCATGAACTTGTCAGTAGCGGCAACGCTTTCTGTTTTCTTAACAGGAAGTTTAAGCTGCTCTTCTTCAAGGATTTCCGCACCACGAATTTTAGAAACATTTTTGAATATCTTATCTCTGAATTTTTCGTCTTTTCCGGCAATAAGAACGGCAATATCTCCGTCTTCCATGTTGCGAAGATACTCCTGAATATATCGGTCATCGGCGTTCACAAAATCTTCTGTAGAGAAAAGCCTCTGTCGCAAGTCCGCTGTAAGGTCAGAATCGGATTGCTCCAGTGAAGAAAGAATTTCGTTTTCTGCAGAGGATGACATTCTTTTAAGGATTTCTGCAAGAGCGCCCCTTCCGTCCATCGACTCGGAACGGTTGGTATCTATCGCCTTCATTTTTTCATGCATTGCTTTATCAACTCGGCGCACGGCTTCCGGATCCATCGTCTTCATTCGTGCTATACGCTTAATCAGCTCTGTTTTGTCATCGCCTTGCATTTGGTTAATTACGTCGGCTGCGAGCTGTGGCTTAAGGTGGGCTATTACTAGCGCTCTTACAGGGATGCTTTCGTCTTTAAGCAGAATCCAAATCTTATCGCTTTCAAGCTCGTTAAGGTACTCGAAAGGCGCTTTCTCTTGCTCGGGCACATATTTTTTAAGCAGCAAATCGGCGCGTTCTTTTCCGTACGCTTTTTCAAGGATTGTACGGGCTGTTTCAACCCCACCCTGCTCACGGCTTCTGGCAGCAATTGCCTGAAATTCTGCAAGGATAACTTCTGCCTCGTCTTTTTCAACGCTGCGGATTGAAGCAATTTCCGGGATAATTTTTTCTATTTGATCCTGTGGCAGTTTTGCAAGAACTTTAGCAGCCTCGTCAATTCCTATGAGAAGCAGGAATTTTGCCACACGCCTGTATTTGTTGTCATCAACTTTTTTTTCTGACGCGGTTTTTATAAGTCCATCGTTCACGTCAGTTTTTTTTGAATCGTCTTGTGCCTGCATTTTATACCATAATATCAGCTAATATAGGCAGATGCAAGTACAAAAAAAGCCCTCCGTTTCCGAAGGGCTTTGAACATCACTTAAAATGCTTACTCTGCGAACAGGTTCGTTCCTACGTCCTGTGTCTGAGTTTTCTTTTCATCATCAGAAGGCTTCCAATTGCGTCTTGTCATTGACGTGAACGCACCGGAAATAAAGATTGATGAATAAAGACCAGAACAAAGACCTACGAACAGAGCGAGCGCGAAGTCTCTCATTGTGCCTGTTGTGAACAGGAACAGAGAGATAACAGCGAGCATTGTCGTTATTGTAGTAATCAAAGAACGGCTTAATGTGTCGGTAAGTGAAACGTTAAGTATGTCTTTGAAGTTTTCTGTTCTGATTGTACGGATATTCTCGCGAACGCGGTCAAAGATAACGACCGTAGCGTTGATAGAGTAACCGATAATCGTAAGGATTGCAGCAATCGTTGTAGATGTGAACTCCATCTGCGTCCAAGAAATGAACGAAATGATAATGAGAGAGTCGTGTAAAAGAGCGATGATTGCGGCAAGAGCGAAGTCCCACTTGAAGCGGATTGTCGCATAAAGCCAGATAAGGAGCATCGTTCCAAGAACAAGGATTATAGCCTTACTTGCAAGGGATGATGAGAACTGTGATCCGACGAAATCTGTCTTGATTACAGCAACCTTATCCGCACCGTATTTTCTTACGAAGCGGTTGTAAATATCGTCCTGAATCTTCTTAGAGATTTCTTTGTCAGAGCCGTCGTCACCAGCGCGAATCTGGTATGTGTTAGCGGTAACTTCACCGCTCTGCTTTACGCTGTATGAGCTGTCGTTTCCAAAAAGGTCACGGATATCTTCTACAGAAACAACTGTAGGATTCTGCTCGCTGTAATACAGTCTGAACTTTTCAGAAGACAGGACAGATGACTGTGAAGAGCTTTCAAAGAAGCCTTCTGCAGGTGTAGATGAAACCGCTACTGCTTCTGCAGTAATTCCGTCTACTTTTGACATAGCGGCAACCATGTCTCCGACTGTAGGATAGTCGATGTAGCGGAATGTCTCTGTTCTGTTGTCCGCGCCGGCACCGCTTACTACAAGGTAAACGCCCTGAGCGTTCGTCTGAATCTCGACGTTTGCAACACCGTTATAAGAAACCGTCATTGCTGTAGGAGCAATGCGGACTTCCTGTATAAGACCAGGCTTAAAATCGATACCGAAGTTAATTCCCTGTGTACAAAGAGAAACAATTCCGGCTGCAATAAGAACCAAACTGATTATAACCGCAGGAACAAAGAATCTGCTGAATTTGATCATTTTTTTCATTTACTTAATCCTCCAGCTGATACTTACCTTCTGCTTCTTAATCACTTCTGTATTGAAATCGAAAATAAGTCTTGACACGATGAGTGCCGTGAATACTGATGAAACAACACCGATTGCGAGTGAAACCGCGAATCCCTGGATAGAACCAGTTCCGAGCTGTGAAAGGAATACAGCAGCTATGAACGTGGTGATGTTGGAGTCCATAATCGCCCAGAAAGCGTGACCGAAACCGGCTGCAATAGCAGCGGCGCGGCCTTTTCCGGCGCGAATCTCTTCTTTGATGCGCTCAAAGATGATTACGTTCGCATCAACAGCCATACCGATTGTAAGAATCATACCGGCAATACTGGAGAGCGTAATAGTAAGGTTGAACGCAGAAAGAATACTGAACATCATGTAAAGGTTAAGTATCTGTGCTACGATGGCGTTGAAACCAGCGCCCTTATAGTACAGCAGCATGAATACCATAACAGCAAGAAGACCGATTATAAGAGCTTTGAGACCCTCATTTATAGCCTTTTCACCGAGCGATGCACCAACAACCTGCTGGCTTTCAACAGAAAGCGGAACGCTGAGCCATGCTGTCTGAAGAACCTTCTGAAGGTTCTGTGCTTCTTCAAGGTCGAAACCGCTGATAGAAACGTTTCCGCCCGGGATTGCCTCGCGGATTGACGCGTATGACTTAATCTTGTCGTCAGAAACGATAGCGAGTGACTGACCAACGTGTGATGCAGTGAAATCACCGAAAATCTCAGCACCTTCGCTGTCGAGCGTAAGATGAACTTCAGGCTTTCCTGTGATGTTGTCGCTTGCAACAGCGGCTGATTTTATATATTTACCATCAAGAACGATTTCTTTCTTTACGACCATGTAGCTCTTGAATTCATCAAGACCGTAATCGTCCTTTATGTAGTAACCGAGTACTTCTGTATCTTCTGGGATAACATCAGGATTAAGCAGCTCGCCGTTTGAAGCGAATACTCTTCCTGGGTTAGCCGCATAGTATTCCTGGAATGCATTTGTAGCATCGGAATCGATATGGCGGATATTAAGAATACCCTTACCCATTATGATTGAGTTGATTCTGTTGGAGTCTGCTGCACCAGGAAGCTCTATGTAGATGCGGTCTTCGCCCTGCTGGCGGATAACTGGATTTGAAAGACCGAACTTATCGATGCGGCTTGTAAGCGTCTCGATAGCCTGTGCCATAGCAGTCTCGCGAAGAACAGTTGCGTCCTCAAGGTTTTCGCCCTGAGCTTCAACTACAGCGTCAAGATCAGCCTTTACGATTACGCTCATACCACCGGAAAGGTCAAGACCAAGCTTAACAGAGTTCGTGTACTTGTCTTTTGCGTCAAGGATTCCGTCACGATAGTGTGACTCAATCGTAGCGACAAGGTCGGCTTCTGTTGAGAATGAGACAAGGACATCACGGACTGTCATTGGAGACGGAACGTCCTTTCCAAGAGCCTTATAGTTTTTCTTGGCTTCTTTCAAAAGATAAGAGTATTCTTCGCCAATTTCAGCGGAAGGATTCGCTTTCATCGCTGCTTTAAGCGATGCTACGTTATCCAGAGCCATCTGACTAGAATAATCCTTAATTTTTTCCAGCGAGCTTAATGCCAAAGCCTGATCTTCTTTCGGTGTCAGCGCGTACCAGCTGATTGAAGGCCAAAGGAAGAGGAAACAGACAACTAAAACTGCCAGAATGAGTATAAAACGGCTTCGTTTACTCATTTCTAATTACCTCAATTATTTTGATTCTTCAGAAGAAGTTTTTTCCGTATTGTTTTCTTCCGCTGCAGGAGCTTCAGCAGCAGGAGCATCGACTTTCTCAGTCTTGTCCTCAACCTGCTTCTTTTCCTTAGCGTTTTTCTT